>Ga0307500_10000108_pt1 | contig 25805 bp, 23 predicted proteins | sample 14_S_MG_FD_201362 | JGI IMG/M metagenome (GOLD analysis project Ga0307500, IMG submission 201362) | Soil microbial communities from Populus trichocarpa stands in riparian zone in the Pacific Northwest, United States - 14_S | ecosystem: Environmental > Terrestrial > Soil > Riparian zone > Trees... | reverse complement strand
CTAGCTCACGGCCGCTGCCTCCCGGCCACGGGCGGGACCCCGGCCAGGCCGGAACCGTCGCCTCCGACCAGGTGCATGCCTGTCAGCGGAGGCGACGGCGCGGCGGTAGCGGGACGAACGTCCCGTCGCGGACAGACCACCGCCCCGGTCAGCTGATCTGCGCTGAGCGTCGGCAGCATGCCCACCGCGACCAGCCGCCCACCGGGCACCTCCGAGCCCGCGCCGGGCCCGACGATGGCGTCAAGCCGCCGCTCGTACCCGGTGAAAACCCGGCCGCGCAGCGGTCGCGGCGGCAGGTTGACCTCGATGTTGAACTGCGCCAGCTCCTGCTGGAAGTCCGACCGGCCCAGGCGGGCCAGCACCGCCTCGCTCATCAGCCGCGGCCGCCCCAGCGGGTCGACCAGATTCAGCTCGACCTCCATCCCGACGCTGTCCTCGGGTGCGACGAACCGGCCGTCCGCCACCAGCTGCCGCAGCACGGCGACGCTGCGGTCGAGCCGGCCGCGCACCGCGCCGGCTCGCCTGACCGCCAGCGAGCCGGCGTCTACCTGCTGTCCCATCGCGACACTGCTCCGTTCCGGCTCGGTGGCCCGCCCGCGCGCGGTAGGGATCAGCGTTGCCCGACCGGCTGGTGGGTGTGTAGGTCGGCGTGGGCGACGCCGGGGACGGTGCGGGCCAGGATGAGCAGGACCTGCGCCTCGGGCTCGTCCTCGACCGGCCCGTGGATGGTCACCCGGCCCTCGTCCACCTGGACCTCCCACCGCGCCTGGCCGCCGGTGTAGGCCTCGATGCGGCGGGCGACCTCGGCGCGGATGATGTCGTCGTCGCGGACCAGCGTCCGCAACAGGTCGCGCCGGCTGACGATGCCCAGCACGGTCGAGCCTTCCACGATCGGGATGCTGCGCACGTCGTGCAGCAGCATGGTCTCGGCGAGGTCGGCGGCGTCCGCGGTCGCCGACATGGCGATCACGGTGTCGGTCATCACCTCCCCCACGGTGGCCGGCGCATCGTGCTCCGGTGCGATGTCCCGGCGGGCGTGCGAGCGCGGGTCGTGCTCGAAGCGGTCGGCGATCAGGTCGCCCTCGCTGACGATCCCGATGATCTCGTCGGTCTCGTCGACGACCGGCGCCGCGGTGATCTGCTTGCCGGTCAGCACCGCCGCCGCCTCCCGCACCGGGGTCCTGGCCCGGAACGTGATCACCGGACGGGTCATGATTTCGCGTGCCTGCATGGCTGTCTCCTCAACTCCGGGCCGACGCCATGCCGGCGCGACCCACCCGCGGACGGTCCAGCGGACGCGGCGGCGAGCCAGGATCGGCCGGCCGCCGCGGCAACGGGCGACCTCAACCCCGCCCATACCCGAGACTGTCCCGCCCGCCCCGCGTCGGCCAGAGACCGAACGCCGCCCGCCGCCGGGACCTTCGACCCACCGCCCGCGGCGACCGCCGCCGGACGCCGCAGACCATCCACAGTGGACCCCGGCACCTGCGGCGGACTGTCCCCAGTGGACTACGAGAACCTGATCAACACCGTTCACACCGCCAACCTGGAAGACCAGGCCGGATAAGCCCCGTCTCCACGGTCAGCGGGGATTGACAGCCCGACGGTCAGGACCGGCGACCCCGAAGGCTGCCGCCCCTGGCCCGCCGACCTGCTGCTGGTGCGCTGGTTCGCCCGGTCGATCGGCGATGCCGCGGGTGCGCCGCTGCCGGACCCGGTCAGTCCTGGAGTGCCGGAGCCGTGCAGCAACGTTCGAACGACTCGCACGGGGAGCAAGACCGACGACGTCGGGCCGTAGCCAACGCGTCGCCAAGCCGGGCCGCCGGCCCACAACCGGTATTGCTGTGCCGACCGCGGCGAGCGTACGGCCGCTCGGTCTGCGGCAGGTCCGGCAGAGCCGCTCCGCGGCAGCTGCGGACGTCGGTCAGGCGTCCCTGACGCATGGCCGAGACGTGCGATTGCGAACGACCTCTTCGCTCATCCGCTGGAGAGTGTCCGGGGCGGCGTCGAGGGGTCACGTCGGCCGGCAGGGGGCGCTGCCCGCAGACGCGCCGACCGGAGTTTGGCGGTTCAAGACCACTTGATCTCACCGGCACGGTCGACGAAACGCCCGGAGCGGTGTCCCGGTCCTTCGGTGGCAAGGCCGACGATGGCGTCGGTGCCTTCGGTGACGGTTTGCGGGCCGGTGTTGCCGTTGAGATCGGTCGCTGTGTAACCCGGGTCGGCCGCGGTGATGCGGATGTCGGTCAGCGCCTTGGCGTACTGGGTCGTCAGCATGGTGAGCGCCGCTTTGGAGGACGTGTAGGCGGGGGCGATCACCTTGGACTCCGCTCGCGACAGATCATGCGTAGCGGCGAGAGATCCCATCGAGCTGCTGACGTTGATGATGACCGGGTCGGCCGAGCGTCGCAGGAGCGGGAGGAACGCCGTGGTGGTTCGCACCACGCCGACGAGATTGACGTCCAGAACGTTCAGGATGTCGGCGCCCGTCAAGCCGCTCGGGTCACCGTGCGGGCCGTGAACGCCGGCGTTGTTGATCAACACGTCGATGGCACCTTCGTGCTGCTCGACGTCGGTTGCGGCCGCCGCGACCGACTCGTCGTCCGTGACGTCGATCTGGACGTAGCGGGCACCGAGTTCCGCGGCCGCCGCGGTGCCGGCCTTCGCATCGCGAGCGCCGAGTAGCACGGTATGGCCGTGTTCGATGAGGCGACGGGCGGTCTCGTAGCCGAGGCCCTTGTTGGCCCCGGTGATGAAGGTGATCGTCATGCGTCCATCGTTTGCCCGCGCCGCGAAGTGCGCCAGGGAAGGCACGACGGTAGGAAAACGGCTACCCCCGCGGGGGCCTGGCAGCGAGAGACAATCAGTTTCATGACCACTCATCGGACGGAGTTCGGGGCCACTCTGCGCGCCTGGCGCGACCGGCTTGCGCCGACAGCGGTAGGGCTGCCGAGTGGCCGCTCGCGCCGCGCGAGAGGGCTGCGCCGGGAGGAGCTTGCCGAACTCGCCGGGATCTCCGTCGACTACGTCGTCCGTCTGGAGCAGGGACGGTTCACCACACCCTCGGCGCAGGTGGTCGCCGCACTCGCTCGGGCCCTGCAACTCGGCAACGCGGAACGAGATCATTTGTATCGGCTGGCGGGACTTGTCCCTCCCGCCGACCGGGAGATCTCCGACCACATCCCGCCGGGCATCCACCGCGTACTGAACCGCCTTGGCGACGCGGCCGTCGCGGTCTTCGCCGCCGACTGGCAGCTGATCTGGTGGAACCGCGGCTGGTCAGCGCTGCTCGGCGATCCGTCGTCAACACCGCGGGAGCACCGCAACTTCGCTCGCGACAGCTTCCCGATCAATGCCGACCGGCCACGCTTGTCGCAGTGGCCCGTGACCTCGCTCGCTCGCGACACGGTTGACGCCGCCATCGTGTCCGACCTGCGCCGCGCGACCGGACGCTTCCCGAACAACGGCCGGTTGACCAACCTGATCCGGGTACTCACCGCGGGCAATCAACGCTTCGCCGAGTTGTGGGCCTGCGGCGCGGTCGGTGCACACCGCGAAGACCACAAGATCGTCGAGCACCCAACGGTCGGGCCGATCGAGGTGGATTGTGACGTCATGACCGACGGCGACGCCGAACTCAAGATCGTGATCCTCACCGCAGCCCCTGGTACCGAAGACGAGACCAAACTGCGGCTGGCCTTCCTATCCGGTGTCCCCGACCCGCGGGCAGATCACGCGAACACGCCAACCGTTCGGTCCGCTGGCTGACGGCGTGAGCCAGGCCCGCCGGGCAGCCTCGATGAGGCAGGGCCGGGCTGGACGATTTAGGAGCGGATGAGGGAGACGTCGAACTCGAGGGTGACCTTGTCGCCTACCATCACGCCGCCGGTCTCCATGGGGGCGTTGAAGGACACGCCGAAGTCCCTGCGGTTGATGGTGGCCTTGCCCTCGAAACCGGCTCGCAGGTTTCCGAAGGAGTCCTTGACCGAGCCCTGGTAATCGAAGTCGATCGTGACGGGGTTGGTCACGCCTCTCACCGTGAGGTCCCCGGTGAGCGTGAAGTGCTCATCGGTGACCTTCTCCGCCGTGGTACTGGTGAAGGTGATCTCAGGGAACTCGTCCATGCCGAAAAAGTCGCTACTGCGCAGGTGGGCGTCACGATCGGCGTTGCCGGTGTCGATGCTGTGCACCTTGATCACGATCTGCGCGCTCGAGTTCGCCGGGATCTCCTCGTCGAGGCGGACCGTGCCCGCGAACTCGGTGAACGAGCCGCGGACCTTCGTCACCATGGCGTGGCGGGCCACGAACCCGATGCGGGTGTGGGACGGGTCGATGGCGTACTCGCCGGTGAGATCGGAAATGGCCTGGGCGGTGTCGGACATCTGCCGCTCCTCGCGATGGGGTAGAAAGTTGACTGCTCAACCAACTTACGGTTGGTTAGATGATGCGTCAACCATCTGCGGGGCTCGGTCTTCTCGGACGGCGTGCAGTCCGCTCAGCGGTCCGCCGCCCACCTGCATCAGGCGTCCCATCTCAAGTGGGCCGAGGTCGACGGGCGCGAATCCGAAGTCCTCGACAACGGAGCGGAAGAGATTCTTCGAGGTCCCGTCGTCGCCGGCGTAGAAGAGGATCCGGCGGCCCGCGTCGGTGACGGGGTCGGCGGCGATGTAGGGGCCGTACATGTTGTCGAAGGCCTTGATGACGTGGGCGCCGGGGATCAGTGCGGCGACCAGTTCGCTGCCTCCGATCTCGAGGTGGTCGGCGACGAAGGTGGGGGTCAGGCTGGCCCACTGGTTCGTGGCGTCGATAACGATCCGGCCGTCGCGGGTAGGCAGGTTGCCTACCGCGTCGCGCATCCGCGTCCAGTGCACGGCGAGCACGACGAAATCCGCGGCTCCCGCCTCGGCGACGGTGCCGGCCGACGCGCGGGGACCGAAGGCGTCGACGACGGCGCCGAGGGTGTCCGGACCGCGACTGTTGCTGAAAACCACGTCGTGACCGGCCTTGACCACGTGGCCGGCGATGGCGCGCGAGACCGTTCCCGCGCCGATCATTCCAAACTTCATGGGTTACTCCTGTGTGGGTGGGCGCGTGGGAGCAGCCGGTATCCGGGCGTGCCCGGCGCGGGACGGCCCCGCCGGATGGCGTCACGCGCCGGGTGCGATGGGGTGCGGCCCTGGCCGTGCAGGCCGACGATGCTGACGCTCGTCATGATTCAGTCCCGAGGGACCACGTCTTGGTTGACTCGTCAACCGTATTTGCTTTTGGTTGATGGGTCAACCAGCAGGTAATATCGCTGGATGCCGACGGATCCGACGTGGCTCAGCCCCCGTGAAGATCGCGCCTGGCGGGCCTTCATGCACGCGCACCACCAGCTCGCCGCCCGTCTGCGCCGGCACCTGCTGGAGGACTCCGGACTGACGGAGGCCGACTACGAGATTCTCGCTGTGCTCTCGGAGCACGCCACGGGCAGTCTGCCCGCTCGGGAACTGTGCGCCCTGCTGCAGTGGGAGAAGAGCCGCCTCTCCCACCAGACCCGGCGCATGCAGGAGCATGGGTTCATCGTCCGCGAAACCAACCCAGCCGATGGTCGCAGCTCCATGATCCGCCTCCTGTCCGCTGGACGCCGCGCCATCGAGGACGCGGCGCCCCAGCACGTGCGCAGCGTCCGCCGGCATTTCATCGAGCTGCTCACCCCCGCCGAACTCGACATCCTCGCCGCCCTCAACGAACGGATCCTGGGTCACCTCGCCGAGGACCCGTTCCCCGAACACTCCACCCCAGAGGAGCCCGCGCTCTCGCCCTGAGCGGGGGCTGGCGCGGCGGCTTCAGTCCGGGACGTTGACGCCGAGGCTGATGTTGAACCCTGCGCCATGGCTGGCCAGGCCCATCAGCAGCGGGCCCGCCGCCTCCAGCCAGTGCGCCGCCGCCAGGTCGCCGGCATCCAGCGGGCGCAGCCCGAGGCTCTCGATGAACGCCGACACGCTCGCCTTGGCGTCCGCGTCGTCGCCGGCGATGAGCACGTCCAGCGGGCCGCCCTGGGCCAGGACGTGGCCGAAGACGGTGTTGAACGCCTTCACGACGTGCGCGCTGGCTGGGGCGGCCTTCGCGATCTCCTGCGCGCCGGACGTGCCGTCAGGGGTGACCAGCGCGGTGGCGTCGGCGTTGAAGGTGTTCGAGATATCGATGATGACCTTGCCGGCCAGCGCGTCCCCGTACTGGGCGAGGACCTGCGCGGCGCTGGCGTAGGGCACGGCGAGGATGACGATGTCGCCGGCCGGGGCGATGCCGAATGTCCCGGCCGTCGCGCCGCCGCCGAGGGCGGCGGCCAGGTCCTTGGCCTTGGCCTGGTCGCGGCCGATGACCTCGACGGCGTTGCCGCCCTCGACCGCGCGGGTGGCTATGGCGCGGGCCATGCCGCCCAGGCCGACGAAGCTGATGCTGCTCATGGACGGGTGCTCACTTTCTGTAGTCTTTGCTTTGAAGGGATCGGAGGTCGGCTGCCCGACCGGATGGCGTCAGACGTGACTGAACCCGCCATCGACGACCAGGTTTGCGCCGGTGATGAAGCTGGCGTCCGCAGAGGCGAGGAACAGCGCGGTGGCCGCGATCTCCTCGCTGGTCCCCAGCCGTCCTAGGGGGATGGCGGAGGTGATCTGCTCCCGGAATTCCGGGGTGACGGTGCTGAAGAGCGCGGTGTCGATCGAGCCGGGACTGATGACGTTTACCCGGATGCCGCGGTCCTTCAGCTCCGCAGCCCAGGTGCGCGCGAGTGAGCGAACGGCTGCCTTGCTGGCCGAGTACACCCCGGCGCCGGGGATGCCCTTGGTCGCGCTGGTCGTGCCGTTCAAGATGACCGACGCGCCGTCGCTCATCAACGGCAGCAGGTATTGAACGGTGAACACGGTGCCCCGGAAGTTGACGGCCACGAGCGTGTCGAACGAGTCCGGGGTGATGCTGCCCAGCGGGTCGGATACCGAGCCGATGCCGGCGCTGGCGAACAGGACGTCGACTCGTCCGTGATGCTCCCGCACGGTCTCGGCCAAGCGCGCGAGGTCGTCCAGGTCTCCTGAGTCCGCCTGCACGCCCGTTACGTTGTGGCCGATGGCGGTGACCGCCTCGTCCACTTTGTCTTTGCGTCGTCCGGTGATGACCACGTGCGCGCCTTCAGCCACGAAACGCTTGGCCGTTGCTAGCGCCATCCCAGACGTCGCTCCGGTAATCACTGCGACCTTGCCATCGAGCTTGGGCATGGTGAACTGGCCTTTCTGTCGGTTGTGGTTCGTGTCTTGGCGCCGCGATCCGTCCTGCCGCCCGGGGCGCCGCCCGCCACGGGCTGTCAGATCAGTCCGCCGGTGATCTCGTCGAGGGGCTCGGGCTGGCCGGCCTCGTGATGGAGCCGGGTGTCGCCGCGGATCAGGGCACCGCAGAGGACGGCGGCGGCCCGGAAGACGCCAGCGGCCCACCAGTAGCCGACGGTGACCCCGTGCACGGTTGCGCCGACGACGGCAGTGCTGCCGTGGCGGGTCAGGTAGTGGCTGGGAGGCGCGCTCCGACGGCCTCCGCGGCCGCTGAGGCGCCTGTGGCCCCGGAGGACTCCATAGTGCTCATCTTCTTCGCTCCTCGTGCGGTCAAGTCAGAGCGCCAAGATGAGGCACCCCTCCGGTCGTCGATGCCGGTCTAACCGGAGGGGTGCCTCATCCTATTCCGGAGGGGCGCCTCAAGTTGGCAGAAGTTTCGGGCCTCGACATCTGACGGCACCAAAGAGATGAGGTGCCCCTCGCCGTCTGGTCGCGAACGCTGCCCGCGAAGGCGGCGACATCCAGGCCGGGTACGGCCCGGGTCCCGACAGCCACCTGGCCTGTACTCAGCCCTGCCACCATGCCCAGGGCACTGAACGAACGTCGGGCTCGCGGGAGGGCCACCGGGATCGCCAGCCAGACGGCGGGCGCCGCGGTGCTGCCGCGCGCCGTCAGCCACGTCGCGCACGACCATGCCGACGAGCTCACCGAGGTCAACCGTGCTCTGCCGGGCTCCTGAGCGCAGAAAGGGAGGCCACCCTCAGTATCGCCGGTAACCTGACGACGTGAGCCGTAGTGACGTCGAGCAGACGCGAAGGCCCCTGCGCCGCGACGCCCGGGAGCGCCGAGACAAGCTCCTCGCCGCGGCGCAGCGCGAATTCGCCGCACACGGCGTGGATGCCTCCTTGGAGAAGATCGCACGCGACGCCGGCGTTGCCATCGGCACCCTGTACCGCCACTTCCCGACCCGCCTGGACCTGCTCATGGCCGCCTTCCAGCCCCGGCTTCAGGAGTTCCTCGACGGGGCCAGCAAAGCCCTGGAGATGAACGACCCGTGGGAAGGCTTCGTCCACTACCTGGAGCACCTGTTCGGCATGCAGGCGGGAGACCGGGGTTTCAACGACTTCCTCTCCCGCCGCTTCACCGACAGCGCCGAGACCGAGCGCATCCACGACGAGATGTGCCAACAGATCGTGGACATGCTCACCCGGGCCCAAGAAGCCGGCAAGGCTCGCCTCGATATCACCCTGGCCGACATCGTCAACCTCATCTGGTCCAACGGCCGGATCATCGAGGCCACCAGCGCCACGGCGCCCAACGCCTGGCGGCGTTACCTCTACCTCATGCTCGACGCCTACCGGGCTGAGCGGGCACATCCGATCCCCGAGCCACCGATGACGTACGAGCAGCTGTACGACGCGATGGTCCACCTCAGCGAGGCGCACGATGCCAGTCAAGGCGCGCACGGATCGGCCGTCCGTTCGGTCAGTCCTCCGGTGCGACGGTGATCACGACGTTGCCGGTCTTCTGTCCCGTCTCCACGTACCGGTAGGCGTCGACGATCCGGTCCAGCGGGTACCGCCGGTCGATGACCGGCTTGAAGTCCCCGGACTCGATCAGCTCCCGCAGGCGCTGCACAATCGTCTGGTTGTTCTGCGGGAAGGGGAACTTCACCGTCCTGCCGCGGAACAACGGGGTGACGAGTGCCAGGATCGGGTTCTGGGCCCAGGGGCCAAGCTCCGAGGACACGTACACCCCGCCGGGTTTCAGCAGCCGTTTGCAGCGGCCGAACGTGCTCTTGCCTACCGCGTCGAACACCGCGTCGTAGGTCTGCTCGTCTTCGGTGAAGTCGCCAGCGGTGTAGTCGACGACCCGGTCGGCGCCCAGACCCTTGACCAGCGCCAGGTTTGCCGTGGCGCACACCGCGGTCACGGTGACGTCGAGACTCTTCAGTAGCTGTACGGCCGCCGAGCCGATCCCACCGGTCGCGCCGTAGACGAGGACGTCCTGCCCGGCCTGAGCCCCCGCCTGCCTGATGAACGCGAGGGCGTAGTGCGCGCCCTCAGTTCCGGGAGCGACCTGCTCGAAGCTCACGCCCGCCGGCACGGTCGCGACGGACCCGTCCGCCGGAACCGACAGGTACTCGGCGTGCGCGCCGAACGCGCCTTCGTTGTACCCGAACACCCGGGCGCCGACCGCGAAGGACGTGACGCCGCGGCCGACCGCCTCGACCGCGCCGGCGAACTCGGTCCCCATGATCGTCCGCCGTGGCCGGGTGATGCCGGTGAGGAGTCGCATGAAGAAGGGCCTGGCCGCCCGGTAGGCACAGTCCGTCCGGTTCACCGTCGTCGCGTGCACCCGGACGAGCAGGTCCCGGTCGCCGACCGCGGGCCTGTCCACGTCGCGGATCCGAATGACCTCCGGCGGGCCGTACCTGGTGTGCACTGCAGCCTTCATGGCGAAACCCTTGCGTTCTGGTCCTCGGCGGGATTGCGTGTCTGCACGCGTCGAACAATGGCGGGTGCGTGCGGCCCAGCGGGTCCGCTCAGGTGAGGAGTTCCGCGAGTTGGGCCATCTCGGTTGGTCGGTCGATCACCGACCGGGTCAGGAGTTCGTCGATGCCGGCCTGTTCCAGGAGGGTGACGCGGGCGAGGAGGCCGCACAGATACCGACCAGGGCCAGGGCGTTCATCAGCGAGAGCAAGACCCGCTCAGCATGACAGGTCCCGGCGGTCGAAGCAGACCAGACCGGGTCCGGGACCTGATCGACCCTCGACTCGAACCCCCGATGTCAACCCGGCGGCAGCTGTCCGCGTCGCCGTCGTGGCTCCAGTTGTCCGGTTCGGCAGGCCGCCGGTCGCTGCTGGATGTCACGGCTTCCGGGGATAGAAATGGCAGTGTATAAGTAACTATCTAGTCCGTTCATAGTGCCTGAGATGCGACCGCATGACGTCAGCACTCGACGGCGGCACGACCGGTCCGCGACCGCCGGCCAGCCGCCGCCCGAGGTGTGCATGCCATCAGCTCAGTGGAGGCGAAGCGCCCATGCCGAACACCGAACGCGATGGCACGGCCACACTGGTTGACCGCTCGGGTGCGCCGCCGCCGGCGGACTCCCGGCTGGATATTGCGACCCTCTGCTTGTCCGGGACCCTTGAGGACAAGCTCGGCGCCGCGGCGGCCGCGGGCTTTCACGGTGTCGAGATCTTCGAGGATGATCTCATCGCGTCGTCGTGGTCCCCTGGCGAGATCAGGCGACGGTGCGCGGACCTCGGCCTGACGATCGACCTCTACCAGCCGTTTCGGGACCTCGAAGCGGTCCCGCCGGACATCTTCCGCGGGTGCCTGCGCCGGGCCGGGCACAAGTTCGACGTGATGACCCAGCTCGGCGTGGAGACGCTGCTGGTTTGCTCCTCTACGTCGTCCGACGCGGTGGACGACGACGACCTGGCCGCCGAGCACCTGCACGCGCTGGCCGATCGGGCGGCCGAGCGTGGCCTCCGCATCGCCTATGAGGCGCTGGCGTGGGGCCGGTTCGTCAACACCTATGAGCACTCTTGGCGGATCGTCAGACGCGCCGACCACCCGGCGCTAGGGCTGTGCCTGGACAGCTTTCACATCCTGTCCCGCGGCAGTGACCCGGCCGGCATCCGGGTCATCCCGGGCGACAAGGTCTTCTTCCTGCAGGTGGCCGACGCCCCCCGGCTGCGCATGGACGTCCTGCAGTGGAGTCGACACCACCGGCTGTTTCCAGGCCAGGGCTCGTTCGATCTGACCACCTTCGTCAGCCAGGTGCTGCGCACCGGGTACGCCGGCCCGCTCTCGCTGGAGGTGTTCAACGACGTCTTCCGGCAGGCCGACCCGATGCGTGCCGCGGTCGACGCGATGCGCTCGCTGCTGGCCCTCGAGGAAGCGCTGGCCGCCAGCGCACCACCGCAGGTCAGGGAACGGGTCCGCGGTGCCGCGCTGCCGCCGGCGCCGCGGCTGACTGGACACGTGTTCACCGAACTGGCCGCCGACGGGGTGTCCGGTCCGGAGCTGACCCGGACCCTGACAGCACTCGGGTTTGCCCACGTCGGGCAGCACCGGTCCAAGCCGATACAACTGTGGCAGCAGGGCGAAGCGCGAGTGCTGCTGAACTTCACCCCGAACAGCACGGCAGTGCCCGGTGGCGCGGCCGTCACCGCGCTGGCCGTGGAGAGCACCGATCCAGCGGCGTCGGCGCGACGCGCGGAACGGCTACTCGCGCCGGTGCTGCCGCGGGCCCGCCAGGCGCACGAGGCCGAGCTGGCCTCGGTAGCCGCGCCGGATGGCACCGTGGTGTTCTTCGTTCGCACCGACTCCGACGGCCGGGGCGGCTGGCTGGCGGACTTCGTTCCTACCGGTCGAGTAGCCGCCGCGGCCGAGTTGGTCCGCACCGACCACGTGTCCCTCACCGAGCACTTCGACGACTTCGACCAGACCGCCTTCTTCTACCGGTCGGTGTTGGGCCTGCAACCTCAGCCGATCACGGAGTTGGCCGCGCCGTATGGTCTGATCCGCACGCGGGGGGCGACCGACCTGGCCGGCCGGGTCCGGATCAACCTCAACGTGCCGCTGCTGCGCCGTGGTCACTGGGGGCCGGCCGTCCCGTACCCCCAGCATGTCGCTTTCGCCAGTGCCGATGCCGTGGCCAGCGCCCGGGCGATGCGGGCCGCCGGCGCACCGCTGCTGGACATCCCCGACAACTACTACGACGATCTCGACGCCCGATTGGCCCCGCCGCCAGCGCTGCTGACCGCGCTGCGGGCGAACTCGGTGCTCTACGACCGGGACGATCACGGCGAGTTCCTGCACTTCTACACCGACCTGCTCGGCTCTCGGGTCTTCTTCGAGGTCGTGCAACGACTCGATGGGTACGGCGGTTACGGGGCCGGCAACGCCACCCCGGTCCGGATGGCCGCGCACCGGCGCCGGCGGCTGGCTCGGGTTAGCGCGCACGACTACTCGCTGGCCCACCTCACCTGCCTGGGGCTGCCCGCGCCGAGGCTGGTGGAGGCGGCCGCGAGCGCCGGCTACCGGTATGTCGGCCTGCGGCTGACCAGGGTCACCCCGGACGAGCCGCACTTCCCGGTGTTGACCGATCCTGTTCTCCTGCGGGAGACGAAGGCGCGGTTGGCCGCCACCGGGGTCGTGGTGCACGACATCGAACTCGCCCGGATGGGGCCGGACGACGAGCCGCGTGATTTCCGCCGCCTCCTCGATGTGGGCGCCGAACTCGGTGCCCGGCACCTCATCGCCCAGCTGCCGGATCCGGATGCGGTGCGCAAGGTCGAGCGGTTCGCCGAGCTGTGCGACCTGGCGAAAACCCTGGGACTCACGGTGAGTCTGGAGTTCTGTTCGTGGACCGAGACGCCCGACCTCACCGAGGCGGCCCGGGTGCTGCGAGCGGTCAACCGCCCCAACGCCGGTCTGTTGATCGACCTGCTGCACTTCGCCCGGTCCGGCTCCAGCGTGGCGCAGCTGCGCACGTTGCCGCGCGAGTGGTTCCACTTCGCGCACGTGTGCGACGCCCCGGCAGCGGTTCCATCCACAGTGGAGGGGCTCATCCACACGGCCCGGTATGAGCGATTGTTCCCCGGTGCGGGTGGGATCGATGTGCGCGGCATCCTCGATGCCTTGCCGGCCGGCATCCCGTACGCGCTGGAGATCCCGCACGCGCGGCTGGCCGCGCAGGTGGGTGAGAAGCAGTACGCGGAGTTGACGATCGGCGCCGCCCAGCGGTACCTCGACAGTCCGCGGGATGGTCGGTCCTCAGTGGACAGTCCTCAGTAGACCTCGACCTTGCCGGTGGGCCGGGGGCTGAAGCTGTCGTTGAAGAAGTACTCGCCCCGCTTCCGGAACGTGTAGCTGAACGACTCACCGGGTCGTAGCCGCACGTCGAACAATCCCTCGAAGAACTGCGTCGCGCCGTGCACGTTCACGTTGTCCGCCGGATTGGTGAACGTGACCGTGGTGCCGGCCGGTACGCGCAGGTGGGTGGGCGCCATCCCGTTCACCGCGGTGGACTCGGTCGTGCCCACCTCGCCGGCGGCGGCGTCGTAGGTCCGCGCCAGAACGACGGTGTTGTTCACGGCGCTGCCCTCGACTGGGCCGCCGGAGACCGGACGGCGGAGGACCGGTGGCGGCGGCGTTGGCGCGGCGGGCACCGAACCGCCGAGCTTGAACGCCCACAGGTAGTCGCCGCGCGGCGCCGAGTCACCGTACGGGATGCTGGTGCCACCGGCGTACACCGCCAGGTACTGCTCACCATCCACTTCATACATGATCGGCGTGCTGCTGATCGCGGCACCGGTCTGGAAGCGCCACAGTTCACGGCCGCTGTCAGCGTCCAGGGCCAGCAGGTTGCCGTCCGGCTGCCCGATGAACAGCAGGTCGCTGCCGGTGGTCAGGATGCCGTTGCCGTGTGCCAGCGAGTACGGCATGCGCTTCTTCCAGCGCATGCGGTTGGTGCTCGGGTCGACGGCGACGATCCCACCGGTCTGGTACTCGCCAGGCGGCCGCAGCCCGTTGCTCGCCTCGGTCAGCGAGTGCGCCGCCGCGACGTAGCCGAACCCGGTGTAGATGAGGCCCGTGCTGTGGCTGAACGACTTGGCGCTCCAGTCTGCGCCACCGCCGTGCCCCGGGATCGACAAGACCGGGACGTCCCAATGCGGTGTGTACAGCGGCCCCCGCACGTAGTTGGGCACCGCGCGGTTCGGATCCCCCGGAACGGCCGTACCCAACGGCTGGTCGACCACCCTGAGCTCGGTCCACGAGCCCTGGCGCGGGAAGGGCTGGGTCGGCCAGGTCTGCTGCCGCGCGTCCTGGCCGACCGGCAGTTCGTCGATGCCCAGCGGCGCCGAACCGTCCGTGCGGTCGAGGATGTAGTACATGCCGGTCTTCCCGCCGAGCACGACGAGCTTGCGCGGCCGGCCATGTATCCGGACGTCGGCCAGCACCGGGCCCATGTTCTCCATGTCCCAGATGCCGTGGTGGATCGTCTGGAAGTGCCACCTGTACCGGCCGGTCCGCAGGTCCACCGCGACGATCGAGCTGGAGAACAGGTTCTGCCCGGCTCGCTGCGAACCGTCCTGGGAGGACCGGCCGCCGCGGGCGTTGCCGAACGTCCAGTAGACCAGGCCGAGCTCGGGATCCACGGCGGGATGGATCCACGGTGTCGCACCGCCGATCCGCCAGGAGTCACCGGCCCAGGTGTCGTTGCCGAAGTCGCCCGGGTCGGGCGCACCCCAGAAGTGCCAGACGGCCTCACCGGTGCCGGCGTCGAGTGCCAGCCCCGCGCCACGGTCGCCGTCGTGGGTACCGACCAGGAGCAGCCCGTCGTGGTGGGTTACGGCGACCTTCTCCATGTTGCCGTAGCCGGTGACCTGCCGCTCCCACACGACCGCGCCGGTCTGCTGGTCCAGCGCGATGATCCAACTGCCCCGACCGTGCGTGTAGACCAGGCCTTGGCCGACCGCGACGCCCCGGCGGGTCACCGCACCGCGGGTCTGCCGGTAGACCCACCTGGTCGCCCCGGTCGCGCCGTCCACCGCGAACACGTTGCCCAGCGCCGACTCGATATAGAGCACGCCGTCGACCGCGACTGTCGTGCTCTGGTTGTTGCCGGTGTTCAGGCCGCCCTCGATGCGGTTCACCCACGCCGCGCCGAGGCGCCGGATGTTGCCGGGCCGGATGCGGCCCAGCGCGGAGTAGTTCTGGTTGCCGAGATTGCCGCCGACCTTGGGGAAATCCGTGCCGGCCGGTGCGCCGCAGCGGGAAGCGCCCGGGCCGGCCGGCCGGCCGGTGACCGTGTCCCCGTACGCCGCAGGGCCGTCGATCAACGCGGCCCCGACCGCCACGGCCGCGGCGCCCTGCATGAACTGGCGCCGCTGGATCTTCGCCATCCCGGCCTCCTCGCCGATCGGGGGTTAGCTGCAGAAGGGGAGATTGCCCATCACGGAAAGGATCCCGGTGACGATGTGCTGCTTGAAGAACGCCTGCCCGACGTAGCCCGACCCGTCGGTCCACGCCGCCGAGTCGTGCCCCAGCCCGGTGATGAACGCGCGGCCGCCGTCGTAGTACTGGCACCAGGACATCGGGTGGAAGCCGCCGTGGCCCGGATGCACGGCGGATCTCGTGGCCAGGGTGGACTCGTCCACGCCGAGGAGGAACTTCACCCGTGTCGGGAACGGCATCCAGTTGTACCACTCGTCCTTGAAGGACCACCGGCGCGGCAGGCCCTCGGTGGCCGAGTCCCGGGCGAGCGTGACGACCTCGCCGTCCTGCAGGGCACCGTGGTCGTAGTACTGGGTGCCGCCGCACAGACCCTCGTAGTAGACCCAGTTGTACTCGGTGCCGCCGACGGCGTTGTGGATCGCGGCGAAGCCGCCGCCGGCACGCATGTACTGGCGCAGCGCGGTCTTCGCGGCATCCAGGTGCGCGCCGGTCGTCGTGTTCACGGCAGCGGCCGGTGACATCGCCGTCCCGTGCTTCCACATGGTGTCGCGGCTGGTGCTGCCGAAGACCACCGCCTTGTATCGGCTACCGATACCGGGCATCTGGGTGACGTCCTCGGTCCAGTCGACCCCCACGCCGACCTCGCCCAGCCAGTCGATCAGGGCGTTCTGCAGGACGTGTGCGGCGGTGAGTGGTGGGTTGAGCCCGGCCGGCAGGGCCGGGCCAAGGTGGGCGTGGCGCGGGCCCGCGGTACGGGTGTACAGCAGGACCCGGTCCGCACGGTTGGCCACCCACGGGTGGTAGGACCGCGGGACCCGGCCGCGTACGACGTTGTAGTAGGGATCGAAGAACTCCGCGGTGCCGGGCGGAGTGTTGGTGGTGACCGGTTGTTTCACCGTGGGTTCCGACTGGGGCGGGCCGTGATGCTCGCCGGCCGCCGCCGCGGGCGCCGGCACGCCCTGCGTCACCGCGGCACCCACTGCCGTCGCGGCAGCTCCCTTGATGAACTGCCGCCGGCGGATCTTCGTCATGCCGCGTCACCTCTCCGATCAGGGAGGGAGGGTGCAGATATGCTCCGGTCCACTAGACGGACCTTTGATACCGAGAAGCGGACCACATCGTAAGCTCTCCTCGTAGCCGTCACAAGATGGTCGATTTCCGGAGGCGGCCGGCGGGTCCGCGCCGATGCGGTTCGTTGATAGCACCGTCTAACGGGCCAGCTAGACCGCTGTATGGACTCGCTGTAACGTACGTGGCGGCACTGGCGCCGCCCGGCCGTGCCGGCCGGTAGGCCTAACCCGGCACCACTCGAGCCTCCGACCGTTGAGCCCGTCGGCGTGGCAGGAAGCGCCGCTGACCCCGCCGCGGACCCGCGCCAGAGCCCGGCGAAGCGCGCGGCGTAGAAGGAGTTAGACGAATGCAGGAGCGACCGCTGGCAGGTGTCCGGGTGCTCGACCTGACCAACGTGCTGGCCGGTCCGTACTGCAGCTACCAGCTCATGCTGCTCGGCGCTGAGGTGGTCAAGATCGAGCGGCCCGGGCAGGGCGACCTCGCCCGCCGCCTCGGCCCCGACCCGGAGCTGAACCGCGCGGGCATGGGTACCTCGTTCCTGGCCCAGAACGCCGGCAAGAAGTCGGTCGAGCTGGATCTAAAGGACACCGGTGATCGGGGCCTGTTCGAGGACATGGTGCGCACCGCGGACGTGCTGCTGGAGAACTTCCGCGCCGGCGTGCTCGGCCGCCTCGGGTTCGACTGGCCACGGCTACGCGCGCTGAACCCCCGCCTCGTCTACTGCGCGATCTCCGGTTTCGGGCAGACCGGCCCGATGAGCCGGGCACCCGCCTACGACCAGATCATCCAGGGCCTGACCGGGATGATGAGCATCACCGGCACCCCCGACACCGCGCCGCAGCGGGTGGGGTTCCCGGTCTGCGACTCCGTCGGCGGGCTCGCGGCGGCGCTCGCAATCTGCGCGGCCCTGCTCGGCCGGGAGCGAACCGGCGAGGGCGTTTTCCTCGACGTGTCGATGCTGGAGACGTCGCTGTCGGCCATGGGCTGGACCGTGTCGAACTATCTCGTCAGCGGCGTCGCACCAGAGCCGATGGGCGACCAGAACGCGACCGCCGCGCCGTCGGGCACCTTCGACACGGCCGACGGCCCGCTGAACATCGCCGCCAACCGGCAGGAGCAGTTCGAGACGCTCTGCCGGCTGGTCGGCCGGCCCGACCTGCTCGATGACCCGCGGTTCGCCGACACCGACACCCGTAAGCTGCACCGCGACGAGCTCAACCATGAGGTCACCATCGCCCTACGCGGCCGGACCGCCGGGGACTGGGAGCAGATCCTCTCCGCCGCCGGTGTGCCCGCGGCCCGCATCCTCACCGTGCCCCAGGCGGTCGAACTCGGCCAACTGCACCACCGGGGGCTGGTCACGACACTGCCGCACTCCGATGGTTCAGACCGCCAGTTGCGGGTCGTCGGGAGCGGGGTGCTGATCGACGGCCAGCCGCTGCGGCCGACCGCTGCGCCGCCGTTGCTGGGCCAGCACAACGCGGAACGGGCCGCCCTGGCCCGAGCCGCCGACAACGGCGGTCCGGTCGACAAGGCTGGTCTGGTCGACAACGGCGGCCCGGTCGACAACGTCAGCGTGGTCGAGGACGTGAGCACGCAGTGAGCGAGGTCGGCGGCGTCGCCGACTGGTGGGCCACCGCGGTGTCCCGGATCGAGCCTGGCGTCATCGAGCTGCGCGGGCGGCCCGTGCAGGACCTCATCGGCACCACCGGCCTCGGGTCGGTGATCTGGTTGATGCTGCGCGGTGAGCTGCCCAGCCCGGGGCAGGTCGCGTTGCTGGAGGCGGCGCTGGTGGCCGGCGTCGACCATGGGCCGCACGCGCCGTCGGTGGCCATCGCCCGGATGGCGGTCACCTGCGGCGTGGGGCTGAACAACGCGATGGCGAGCGGGATCAACGTGCTGGGCGACAACCACGGCGGCGCCGGTCAGCAGTGCGTCGAACTGCTCACCGAGATTCGCGACCGGGAGGCTGCCGGCGCCGACGTGCATGCCGCCGCGGCCGCGGTACTCGCCGGCTGGCGGGCCCACTCCCGCTACCTGCCCGGGTTCGGGCACCGCTTCCACCCGGTCGACCCGCGCCGGGATCCGCTGCTGTCCCTGGTCGACTCGGCCGTCCGCGCCGGCGTCGTCGCCGGTGACCACGTGCGCGCCGGCCGTGCCCTCGAGGCTGCACTCAACCAGGACCGCGCGACACCGGTGCCGATGAACATCGACGGTGCGACCGCGATCATCTACGCCGAACTAGGGTTCCCGGCGCCACTTGCGCGCGGCCTGTTCGTGCTCAGCCGCAGCGTCGGGGTGCTGGCCCACGCGTGGGAGGAGAGTCAGCAGGGCCGGCGGAACAAGGGCCCGATGCCACCGACCATCCTGCCGACCTACCTGCGGCCGTCATCCGGCAAGCCCGACGAGCTGAGCGGGGGCGGTCACAGCCCGAGGTAGATCCGGCGCACCTGAGGGTCGCGGCTCATCTCCTGCGACGAGCCGGTCATCGCGACCACACCGTTCTCCACGACCAGGCAGGTCGCGGCTGCCTCGAAGGTGAGCTTCGCGTTCTGCTCCACCAACAGCATGCTGAGGCCGTCGGAGTTCAGCCGCTGCAGCACGGCGAGGATGCCCTCGACGAGCTTCGGCGACAGGCCCATGGACGGCTCGTCGAGCAGCAGCAGCCTGGGATTCGACATCAGCGCGCGTCCGACGGCGAGCATCTGCTGCTGGCCGCCGGACAGCGCGCCGGCCAGCCGGCGTCGCATCTCGCCCAGCACCGGAAACAGCCCGTACACCTCGTCCAGGCCCGCTCGGGTCCGGGCGTCCCAGGCGCGGGCGTAGGCGCCGAGCAGCAGGTTCTTCTCCACCGACAGGCCGGGGAACACGTGCCGGCCCTCGGGGACGTAGCCGATGCCGTGGCGCACCATGTCGCGGGCCCGGACCCGGCGCACGTCCTGGCCGTGTAGCCGCAGTGTGCCGACCTGGCGCGGCACCAGGCCGAGCAGGGCCTTCAGCGTCGAGGTCTTGCCGGCTCCGTTGGCTCCGATCAGGCCGACGACCTGACCGGCCGGGACCGTAAAGCTGATGTCCCGGACGGCGCTGATCCCTCCATAGTGGACAGACAGGTGCTCCACCGTGAGCGCGTCCGGCTCCGCCGCCGCGGTCATCGGGCCGCCTCTGCCGGCACCTGTGCCGGCAGGTCGCCGGCCATCGCGGAGTCGCCGAGGTAGGCCTCGATGACCTGCGGTGTCCGGGCCACCTGAGCCGGCGTGCCTTCGGCGATGACTACGCCGGCGGCGAGGACCGTGACGCGCTCGCACAGGGACATGACCAGGCCCATGTTGTGTTCGATCAGCACGACCGTGACGCCGCTGTCGCGGATCGACCGGACGATCTCGCCGAGCTGCCGGACCTCGTCCCCGTTGAGGCCGGCCGCCGGCTCGTCCAGCAGGAGCAGCGCCGGCTGCCGGGCCATCGCCCGGGCGATCTCCACCCGCCGCTGGATCCCGTATGGCAGGGCGCCGGGCAGGGTGTGCGCGAAGTCGTCCAGGCCGAAGCGGGCGAGCACGTCGTCGGCTCGCGCGTTCAGCTCGCGGTCGTGCCGCCAGACGCCGACCGGCCAGATCGCGTAGCGCCAACTACCGCGCAGGCGGCTGGTGTCCAGCGCCACCAGCACGTTGTCGCGGACGGTCAGCGCGCCGAAAAGCCGCAGGTTCTGGAAGGTACGGGCGATGCCGGCGTGCGCCAGCCGGTACGGCCGGGCTCCGGTGACGTCCCGGTCGGCAAGCGCGACCCGGCCCGCGGCCGGCCGGTACAGCCCGCTGATCACGTTGAACAGGGTGGTCTTGCCCGATCCGTTGGGGCCGACGATGCCCCGGATCTCGCCCGCGCCGACGGTCAGCGAGACGGTGCGCAGCGCGGTCAGGCCACGGAAGCGCATGCTCACACCGTCCACATGCAACAGTGGCGGCCGGTCCACCGGTTCCGGTTCCGGCTCCGGCTCGTACGGCTGGAACGGCCGCATGGTCGGCGCCGACGCGCCGGCCGGCCGGCGGGCAAGGCCACGCCGCCGCAACGAAGCGGTGAGCCGGCGGGGAAGGCCGGCCAGGCCGGTGGGCGCGAACACCACGGTCAGCACGACCACGCTGCCGTAGGCCACCTGCGCGTACGTGGGGTAGTCGACCAGCAGTTCGCGGATCAGCGCGAGCGTCACCGCCCCGACGACGCAGCCGACCAGGCTCTGCCGACCGCCGATGATCACCATGGCGAGCAGCAGGAACATGTTGGCGATGCTGAAGGTCTCCGGTGCGACGAACTGGATCAGCCCGGCGTAAAGCACGCCGGCAACGCCGCCGTACAGGCTGGCCAGCAGGAACGCGATCAGCCGCAGCATCGGCACTTCGACGCCGACCGCGCCGGCGGCCAGCGCATCGTCCCGCATCGCCCGCATCCGCCGGCCCAGCGGCGTGTGCACGACGAAGAGCCCGAAGGCCAGTGCCGCGGCGAAGACGACCAGTTCGACGTAGTAGAAGAGGTACTCGTCGGACAGGTCGAGGCCAGGCAGCGTCGGCACCGGGATCGCGGAGATGCCCTCGGCGCCGCCGGCGAGTTGGGTGTTGGTGACCCAGTTGGTGAAGGCGAGGGCGAGACCGAGCGTGACGATGCCGAGGTAGTGCGACTGCATGCGCAGCGCTGGCAGCCCGACCAGCACGCCGACTGCCGCGGCGGCGACCATGGCCAGTGCCGCGGCGGTCCAGAAGCCGAGGCCGGCCCTGGTCGAGAGGATCGCGGTGGCGTAGGCGCCGACGCCGAAGAAGGCGACCTGGGCGAGGTTGATCTGGCCGGCCACGCCCATCGCCAGACCGAGCCCGATGGCGAGCAGGGCGAACAGGATCGTCACGTTCGCCACATGGATGGAGTAGCGGTTGAGCTGGTAGGGCAGCAGCCAGGCCGCCACCGCGAGCAGGAGCAGGCCGCCGGCCCGGTATCTCACGCGCGGTTCACCGTCCTCTCGCCGAAGACGCCGGTCGGTCGCACCATGATGATCACGGTGAACACGACGAACGTGACCAGCTCCGAGTACCCCTGGAAGTGCCCGGCCGCGAACGAGTCGAGCACCCCGATCGCGATGCCGCCGACGATGGCACCCGGGATGCTGCCGAAGCCGCCGAGCACTGCCCCAGCGAAGCCCTTGATGCCCAGCGTCCCGCCCATCGAGGGGCTGACGTACAGCAACGGGCCGACCAGGCCGCCGGCCAGGGCCGCGAGCCCGGCGCCGATCACGAACGCCATCGCGTTGCTGCGGCCGACGTGGATACCGAGCGCCGTGGCGGCCTCGTGGTCCATCGCCACCGCCTGCATCGCCGCGCCGCGCTTGGTCCGCTGCAGGAAGAGCACTAGCCCGACGGTGGCCAGCGCGGCGACCGCGAGCACCAGCAGGTCGTAGGTGCGTACCCGTACCCCGAAGATGTCCAGCGGCCGCGCCGGCACCGGCGAGCGCACCGCCCGGCCGGTCGCACCCCAGATGAGGACCGCCACTGCCTCCAGCACGACGCCGAACCCGATCGTGCCGATCAGCATGAGGTCGAAGTCCTTGTGTTCCAGCGGCCGCAGCACCCGCTCGATGACGACCCCGACCAGACCGGTCACCACGATCGCGATCAGCATCGCCAGCCCGAACGGCAGCCGCACCGACAGGTAGAACGTGGAGGCGAGGTAGGCGCCGACCATCACGACGTTGCCGTGCGCGAAGTTGACCAGGCCCATCGTCCGGTAGACCAGCGAGAAGCCCAGCGCCACCAGCGCGTAGATGGCCCCGAGGCTCACCCCGCCGATGATCGTCTGGAGAAAGACCTGCATGGTGCTCCCTGGGCGGATGGCGGCGACGGGCCTGTGCCGGGCGCGGCGGCCGGGGCGACCGCGCCCGCGGCCGTCACGCCGACTCGGCCACCAGCTTGCCGCCGGTGATCGTGCCGATGGCCGTGGCGAAGACGCCGACCCCGGTGTCGTCGTAGGCGAAGTTGCCCAGCAGCCCGGTGTACTTCGTCGAGCGGATCGCGTCGGCGAGCGCCTTGCCGGTGGCCGCGTTGCTGGTCTTCAGCGCGGTCAGCAGGATCTGCGTGCCGTCGTACGCCTTCGCCCCGTGCAGTTCGGCGTCCTGGCCGTAGGCGGCCTTGTATGCCGCGGCGAACTTCCGGGCCGCGTCGCTGGCGTCGTTGCCCAGGTACGGCGAGCTGACGATCGTGCCTTCGACGTTGGCCGCACCGGCGGTGTCCAGGAAGACCGGCGTGCCCTGCGGCGCCGCCCCGGCGAACGGAGCTGTGATGCCGAGGTCGCGGGCCTGCTTGACGATCAGGCCGGACTCCACCTCTTCCGCGCCGAGGAAGATCAGCTGCGGTCGCTTCTGCCGGATCGTGGTCAGCGCCGCGCTGAAGTCCTTCTGGTCGCTCGTGACCACCTGGTCGGCCACCGGCGTGACGCTCCGGCTGGCCAGCGCCTTGCTGAACGCGTCGTGCTCGCCCTTACCGAACGACCCGTTGTTGGTGATCAGCGCGATGTTCTTGATCCCTTTCTTGTCCACGATGTACTTGGCGAGCGTCTCGTCGTACGTCGTGCTGGTCGGCCCGTTGAGGAACAGGAACGGGCTGTTGACCGCGACCAGGCCTGGCGACTGACCGGAGGTGATGTTGGGGATCTCGGCCTGCCGCAGTGTCGGTGCCATCGCGATCGTCACGGCGCTCTCGGCTGTGCCTATCATCGCGACGTATCCCTCGCTGTCGATCTTGCGGGCCAGCGTGGTGCCGACGGTCGGATCGCCCTGGTCGTCGAAGACGTCCAGCTGGATCTGCCGGCCGTTGATGCCGCCGGCCTTGTTCCACTCGCCGACGGCCAGCCGGGCGCCCTTCAGCTCCCAGGCGCCCAGCGAGCTGAGCTGCCCGCTCTGCGCGTCCACCACGGCGATCTTGATCGGGCCGCTGCCGCCGGCGGAGCTGGACTTGTCGCTGCCGGGAGCCGAGCAGGCGGCGGCGACGACCGCCGCCGCGGCGGTGCATGTAACTGCGGCGAGGTACCGCCGGCGTCGGATCATGACGCTCACCCTCCTGCGCCGAAGACACCCTGATAGATGTCTTTGATGTTCCAGTGCCCCGGGGTGGGCACCGGCTCGTTCACCATCGGCACGTCCAGGACCGCTGGCCGGCGGCGCCGGACGGCCGTCCGCAGCGCAGCCTCGAGGTCCGCGGGCCGCTCGATCGCGTAGCCGTCGGCCCCGCACGCCCGCCCGAACGCGGCGAAATCGGGGCTGTACGGGCTCCCGTCCGGGCCGCGGAACTCACACCCGTAGCTGCTGCCGAAGTTCGCTACCTGGAGGTCGGCGATCGTGCCGTGCGCCCGGTTGTTCATCACCAGGAAGATCACCGGCAGACCGCGCTCGACCGCCAGCGGCACGGCCGGCAGTGCCGCGCTCATTCCGCCGTCGCCGATCAGGGCGACCACCACCCGGTCCGGGTCCGCCAGCTGCACGCCCGCCGCAGCGGCCGGGCCGAACCCCATCGTGGACGCGCCGCCCGGGGTGATGAAGCGGCCGGCGGCCGGCAGCGGATAGCACTGGGCCACCCCGTTCTTGTTCCACCCGACGTCGGTGACCAGCACCGCATCGGCGGGTACGCACCGCCGCAGGTCGGCCAGGATCCGCTCGGGCCGCAGCGGGAACTGGTCGCTGCGACCGCGTTCCGCGCTGGCCGCGAACAGGTCGTGCCGGTCGGCCAGGATCCGGTCCCGTAGCCCGGGCCGGGACACCGGGCCCGGCCGGCGGCGGCGCACCGCGTCGACGATCGCGCGCAACGCGAGCCCGGCGTCGGCGAGGATCCCGACCTCCACCGGGAAGTTCCGGCCGATCTCGGCTGGGTCGATGTCGATCTGGATCAGGCGGGACGGCGGGAACCGCCAGGTGTAGTCGGGATTCCACGAGCTCGCGTCGGTCTCGGCGAACCGGGTGGCCACGGCGAGTACGACATCGGCGTCGCGGGCGTACGCGTTCGTGCTGTCCAGGCCCCAGAAGCCGGGCATGCCGAGCAGCAGCGGGTGGTCGTCGGGCACCAACCCCTTGGCCATCAGGGAGTGCGCGATCGGCGCGTCGAGATGCTCGGCGAGATCCAGGAGCGCCGGCCGGGCCGCCCCGCGCGCCCCGCCGCCGACGTAGATCAGCGGCCGGTCTGCGCGGAGTAGGAGGTCGGCGACGTGGTCGGTGTCCTCGGGCGGCAGGCACGCGGCCGGCGTGGCCTGGGGCAGGGGATGGGCGTCGGCGCGCCAGCCCGGCAGTGGCCGGGAGAACAGGTCCATCGGCACGTCGAGCAGCACGGCCCCGGGCCGCCCGGACGTGGCGGTCCAGAAGGCGCGCTCGGTGAACCGGGGCAGGTCCTCGACCCGGTGCACGTGCCAGGCCCGCTTCACGAACGGCCGGTAGATGGCGGTCTGGTCGGCGTCGGCGTGGAGGTTGACCTCCTGATGCGGGTGCCGGCCGTACAGGTACGACGGGATGTCGCCGGTGATGACCACCAGCGGCACGGAGTCCAGCGCCGCCGTGGCGACCCCGGTGACGGCGTTCATCATGCCGGGGCCGACATGCAGCAGCAGCACTCCGGGCTTGCCGGACACTCGGGCGTAGCCGTCGGCCGCGTGCGCGGCGGCCTGCTCGTGCCGGGTGATGACGAAGTCGATGTCGCTGCGCCCGAGCGCGTCGAGCACCGCGAGGTTGGTGTGCCCGCAGGTGCCGAACACGTACCGGACCCCGTAGGTCTCCAACAGCGCCACCAGCGCCTCTGCCCCGGACGGCGGGCGGTCCGGACCGCCGGCCCGCGCCACCGACTCGGCCGTCATCGTGCCGGCCGGGTCGATCCCGGCGGAGGCGGCGTTCCCGCCCGGTCGGGGCGGGCTCACCGGCCCTCGCCCCAGATCGACGTGCCGCGCAGGAGCAGCGTCTTGACGACCGTGTAGTCCTCGATCATCCAGCGGGGCGATTCCCGGCCGAAGCCGGAGTCCTTCGTCCCGCCGAACGGCACGTGGTCCAGGCGGAAGTTGGACGAGCCGTTCACCACGAGCCCACCGACCTCCAGCTCGCGCCAGGCCGTGATGATCCGGCCGATGTCGTTGGTGAACAGCCCGGCCTGCAGGCCGAACCTGCTGGCGTTGCATCGCTCGAGAACGGCGTCGAAGTCGTCGTACGGCAGCACGGCCACGAGCGCGCCGAACACCTCGCGGGCCACGACCGCCGCATCTGCCGGTGGGTCCGCGACGATGGTCGGTGCGACGACCGCGCCGTCCCGGGTCCCGCCGAGCGCGATGGCTCCCCCGCCAGCCGCGGCCTGCGCCGCCCAGGACACCACGCGCTCGGCCGCCTCCTCGTCCACCATCGACCCGACATCGGTCGCCGGGTCGAGCGGGTCGCCCACCGTCAACGCGCCGACCTCGGTGC
>Ga0307500_10000107_pt1 | contig 25846 bp, 21 predicted proteins | sample 14_S_MG_FD_201362 | JGI IMG/M metagenome (GOLD analysis project Ga0307500, IMG submission 201362) | Soil microbial communities from Populus trichocarpa stands in riparian zone in the Pacific Northwest, United States - 14_S | ecosystem: Environmental > Terrestrial > Soil > Riparian zone > Trees... | reverse complement strand
TTCCCCGTTTTCAAAAAGCGGCCGGAAGTGGTCGAACCCTTCATTAGAGTCGACAACTACCACCTCAACAGCGGAATCTCGCAGGCTGCGCCCCACCAGATCCGAGATCGCCTGCATCAGCATGGCTTCGGTGACGCCCTCGACGAAAACCGCGCCGCGTGCGAACAGAAGTTGGGAACGGGTGACATCGAGGAACTTGTGGAGGTACTGCCGGTCGTCCTCCTTGCCCTCGAACGCCTCCGCCAGGTGCAACGGTGCAGCAGTCCGGCCGGTGGCGTCCCGACGCATCACGATGATCTTCTCGATGGACGTCTTGGCTGTAACCGTTGGGGAGTGTGAGGTAACGAAGAGTTGGTGGTCAGTGATCTGGTTGAGCGCGTGGAAGAACGAGTCCTGCAGTTGGGGGTGCAGGTGCGCTTCGGGCTCCTCGATGAGGAAGAACTTGCACACCTGGTCGTCAGCTTCCCCAGCACCCCGACGGGACAGGACGATACTGGCGTAGATCAGCTGGTTGATACCCAGACCATTACTGCTTAGCGGTAGCCCCTTGGCACCGTGAAGGCCGTGGGCAAAAACCGGCCACATAGTACCGAAGAGCGAATCCGAGATGCCTGCAGGGAGGAAACTAAGCGAGCCCTCCTGAATGCCGTAGGGCTTGGCATACTTGGCCAAGTTCTGGCCGGCGGCGTCGTGGTGCTTGTTCCCCGTGATGCGCCCGATTAGCTCATTGGCCATTTCACGGAGTTTATTAGGGATAAGAGCACGCTCACCCTCCTGGCCCTTCGGCGTATGGCTATAGATCAGACGCTCGATCTCGGCTCCAACGCGCGCTCGGTCGTCCAGGAGGTCACGAAGCGGCGCCAGGTATATGGATCGCATCGAATCCAGAACGTCATGTTCAACAGGGTTCGTGAGACTTGCTCCACCTCGGACGCTGTTGCGCACATACTCGTAGCGAGCCTTCGACTCGCTGTATGCGTAGTCGGCGCGATAGGCCAGCCTGAACACCGAATATTTCCCGGACGACTCCCCGAGTTCGGCCACCTCGTCCGGACAAATCAGGGGTAGAAACTGAGCCGGAACATCTGAGTCAGACTTTCCATAGAAAGTCGCAGCGAATGAAATCGTGCGCGTATCGGGCCTCTCTGTGCCGTCAAGAAAGACATCGGTCGAGCGTAGCTTGATGAAATCCTCCTTGTTCTCAAAGGTACCTAGACTAAAGATCAGTCGAAGTGCGTCTATCACAGCGGTTTTAGCGGCGTTGTTCGCCCCGATAATGACGTTCAAGCCTGGTTGGAAGTTAAACGTCGCGTCTTCAATAGAGCGAAACCCCTCGACCCTTAGCGAGCGCAGAAAGAATAGCGGCAGCCCCTTCGCTGCACCAGACTCGCCAACGACGCCGGCCAGCATGGCGTCGGCCTGCTCTTTTCCCAACGGCGGTGTCGTCATTGTTGACGTTCTACCCCTTACGTTCAGCTAGGTTTGTTTGTCTCTAATTCGTCCCTATATGCGCCGCGTGCTCGCGGTCGGTGCGGCGGGCGAGCTGCTAGAGATGTGGAGCGAGCGGTCCATGATCGTACGGGTGCCCCGAGGGATTGATCGCCCAACTCGGGACACCGCGGTCAGCATCGGCCACAGCAACTCGTGGTATTGAGGCACCTGGACATCCGTCACCTGCTCATCATCGTGCCGCCAGCCGGCGATGTCCCGCATCCGCGACACCTCAACCGACATGCCGGACCGGAATGGTCACTGATGCGGTGGTCAGTGTGTGAGCCCTCGACGTCCGCCGACCCGGCGCGTCACCGCGAATGGTGCGCCGCCGCGAGACCGGCAATGAGGCACCCTGCTCAAGGCACCCAGGACCAGTCCGACATGGCCCAACCCCGACAGTCGCGCTCGAACATCCCGAGCTGCCGCTGCGACGGCCGTGAGGCAAGGCGATTGACGCCGCTCGTCCGACTGCGTGAGCCGACGAGCCTGTCCGCAAGAACGCCACCAACTGTCCGTGGCCATGACAAAGTTCCGTCACGGCGGGCCAGACTGGTCCAATCCGATGGTGAAGGGGTCGTGGTGAGCAGTGAAGAACGTGAGGCGCCAACCCTGGCGGAGCTACTGCGGCGCCTGGCCGATCTTCGGCCGGCCGATGCTGCGGCGATCCTCGCGCGCGCTACTCCAGCGCCGCTCCACCCGCCCCCCGAGACCGGTGGGCTTCCACCACCGCCACGCTATGCGTCCTGGGACGACTTCCTCACCAGAACGACGCTGGCGGAACGCCGACGCTGGTGCGCGCAGAAGGCCGGCAAGGCCAACCGAGAACGGCTCATGTCCGGTCGACCAGAAACCAAGATCACAACTGTGGAGGTATGGACGGTGCTCGAAGCAGCCCAGGGCCGCTGCCATCACTGCGGGTCGCTCGCGGTGGAACGCCGCCCATCCGCCGCGAACGGGGCACCGGTTCCGTGGAGCCATATCGGGCGCCGGATCGGGTCTCTCGGGCATCTCCTCAGCCGATTCCACGGCGGGTCAAACACCATGGACAACCTGGTCTGGTCATGTCTGTGGTGCAACACCTGGCAGACCGAACGCACAGCCCGCGCCACCGACCACGGCGCATACCACCCTCAAGACGGCTGAAGCGCGCGAACTGGTGAACTGCCAGGCTGACATGATCCACAGCACGAAGCCGCGAGTCGCGCGGCCATGGGCTCCTGCCTGTGGCCCCCGGCTGAGCCGGCGCGGTCGGGCTTGGATGATCGGGACGGGATTGGGCGGGACTGGTGGATAGTTGTCGTCGTCAACGCGCTCTTTTGTTAGATGACGTCGCGTTCGGGGAGATTCGGTAGAGACGGTTGCAGGTGGCCGATGCCGGCGGAGACGATCCAGTCCGCACTGGTCGGGGCGAGGTCCCAGGGCCGCTGGAGAAGTGTCCGCCGCAGGCCGGCGCGATCAGCGAGTTGCGGTGGCGCTGGTCTGAGCGTGGTCCTCAGGTTGCCGTCGGTGCCCCAGTGTGGGTCTGCGGGGTTGTCGAGTGCGGTGAGGAAGGCGGCCACGATGGCTGGCCAGGACGGTGTGCCCCACCAGTGCCGGCATGCCAGGCCGCCGTGTGCGGCGGCTCGCCAGAATGCGTATCGGGTGCCTCGCCGTTCGGCGCCTGCGACGAAGCTGCCGAGCGTGCGGTCAACGTGGTCACGGAATTCGCCGTACGTGTCCCCGGCGAGGTCTTCCAGGTTCACGCCGGTCAGCAAGGCCCGGGTCGGACGGGTCATCCAGTCGAAGATCCGTTCGGCCAGCCACTCGACCTCGACGTGGGCGACAGCGTCGAACGCGGCAACGGTGGAATCCGGTGCGATCCCGACGTCCGGCCGCCATCGACGCATGATCTCCCGTACCCGCCAGGTCGTGTGCGAGTTGATCCGGAGCATGTCGCCATCGGACAGGGGCGCGGCGCCGGCGTGCCACTGCTCGACCGGGCTGTTCCGCCACGCCCCATTCACCAGCCCAACAGCGGCCAGGTCGAGCACGGCACCCAGCCGGTCCGGATCGACCCCGGCCTGATGCCGCAGCATCGACCCGATCAGCGCCTCCTCCTCAGCCGGAGACAACTGGTCGCCGTGGCCTGGGATGTTGCCCTCCTGCCGTCAGCTAGTGGGACCGCGGCCGGGCAGTCGCCTTCCGACGCCCTTGCCAGCGCGTGTCGGTCGTCGAGTCTGCCGCAATGAGAAGGTGCACCGCACTCCTACCTGGCCGCAGCGGCAGCCGACATGGCCGCCGATTTCCCGACCGATGCCGTGGCCGAACCATCGTCGGCATGCGCTCGTCCACGCAGCAGGTCCTTCAGCGCCCGGGCCGACCTCGCTCCTACATGCAGCCGGACCCGCAGAGTCTCGGCCGAGGCCGGCCGGTCGTACCTGGCTCGATGCTCGGCATCCACCACCCGGGCACGGGCGAGCAACTCGCCGTCCAGCCGATGCGGTCGGCGACGACCACCGGCCGACCGCGACGACCCCGACCCAGGAACCCTCCCGCCCGCGCGAGGCTCGACCGCCGTCACGGCCGAGCCACGAACCGCGTGACCCCGTCGCCGCGGGCCAACAACCCTCGCCTCCCCCGCGCCCACGGCGTCGGTCCGAGCCGTGGCGGCCTGCCGGATCTGGCGCATCAGCAATTCGTAGGCGCCGATCAGCGCGAAGGACGGCCACGCCGCGATCACCCGCCCGTACGCCGTCGGCTCGGCCACGGCCATGTTCGCGGCGAGGCTGGCCAGACTTCCGACGGCCAACAGTGCCCAGGGCAGCGGCCCGCCGCTGTTGCCGGCGCGGGAGTCGGCCAGCAGCGTCATCGACGAGGCGACGACCATGCCATCCACGGAAAGTGGGATCAGCGCGGCGGTCCACGCCGACTCGCCATGGGCCAGCGTCAAGGTGTGCATGTGCCGGTAGGACACGACAGCTGCGATCCCGGCAAGCACTACCACGCTGGCCGTCGTCGTCCACCGGATACACCGGTCGCCCCACGGACGTCGAACACCAGAGTCGATGGTCTCGGCGGCAGTCATCAGAACAGCCCTCCAACAGGGTCGAGACCGCGCTGTCGCAGGCACATGCGCCCGCGACAGCCCGGGCCACGACGCCGGCTGCGCGCCAATCAAGACCGTGTCCGACTATCACTGCCGATCGGGCAACTTGACCGTCACCTCGACGACCAAGAAGCCCTGACCAGCAGGTACAGGTGTTTCCCTTGTTCTGGACCCCCTGCCGGGGGCACAAGCTCCGGGTGACCCTGCTCGCGCTACGCGCTCACCAGATCGCTTGTCATGCTTGCTCCGGGGCCGAGCCCCGGGAAACCCCACGGTGCGGCCGGCGCAGGTTCGATTCCTGCCGGGGCACGCTGTGCAAGGTCATCGAGACCTTGTGCACCTGCCTGGCGCCTGAGTCGCCCGGCATCACCGAGCTAGCGGCACTCGTCCAGCTGGAAGATCATGCTGCGCACCGGGGCGAGTTCCTGCAGGTGCGCCGCGTCGAGGGCGGTGGCGCGGCCCTCGGGGGAGGCGAATGCGGCGCGTAGGTCTTCCATCGAGTCCCATTCCAGTTCGGCGATCAGGTGGTAGGGCGCTTCACCGCGTACGGCGGTGGGGTTGCGGCCGATCGTGTACCGGCGCAGCCGCGGCAGTTGGCGGCCGAGCGGGACGTGGACCTGGTCGTAGTGCCGATCGAAGGCCTCGGGATCGGCCGGCGTGTCGTAGACGGCGAGGAAGCGGACCGTCATCAGGCGGCCCGCCCGTACCGGGCTGGGACGGCGGCACCGGCCCGTTCGGCCGAGCGTCGCGCCGGCGCGGCGCCGTCGGGAAACAGCAGCCGGCCGCTGCCGAGGACGAACTGGATGACGATGACGCTCACGATGGTCTCCCTCGGCTCGACGTTCGCCGGTACATACCGGCGGGGCCGGGGCAACTCATCGCTCCGGGCGGAGCTTTTCTGATGCCGGGGACTCTGCCAGTCCGAAGGCGGCGAACACGCCGGGATCGGCGAACACCACGTTGTGCGAGACCAGGCCACCGGTCACCGTGAAGACCTGAAGGGTGTGCAGCCGGTGGCCGCCCCCGGACTCCGGCGCGTACGCGGCGAGCGCCGGCTGCCCGTTCGCGGTCAGTTCCGTCGTGACCCATCCCGCGCCGCGCAGCCGGAACACCCGGTGCATGAACCGGCCGTAGTCCCGGCTGCCCAGGTACCACAGCGGCACCGGCGGCATCTCGAGGACGACCTCGTCGGTGACCAGCCGGACGAGCGCCGGAACGTCGGCCGCTTCGAAAGCCCGCGCGTACCGCCGGACGACCTCCCGGTCTTTGGGATCGTCCGGCTCCCGCACGTCGCCGAGATCACCGACGCCGGCCAGCGTGGCGCGGGCCCGCTGCAGGGCGCTGTTGACCGCCGGAACCGACATGTCCAACTGCACGGCGACCTCGGCCGCGCTGAACTCCAACACCTGACGGAGCACCAGGACGGCTCGCTGACGCGCCGGCAGGGCCTGCAGCGCCGCCACCAGGGCGAGCCGTATGTCGGCCCGCACGTCGAGCTCCATCCGCGCGTCCGGAAACGGCTCCAGCCACGGAACGGCCGGAGCGGGCGTCAGCGCCGCCTCGGGATCGTTGCTCGGTGCCCCCAGCCCGGTGGGCAACGGCCGCCGGTCGCGGCCCGTCAACGCCGTCAGGCAGGCGTTGGTGGCGATCCGGTACAGCCAGGTCCGCACCGAGGCACGGCCCGCGTCGTACCGGTCGCGCGCTTGCCACGCCCGCAACAGAACGTCCTGGACCACGTCCTCCGCGTCGTGGAAGGAGCCCAGCATCCGGTAGCTGTACGCCACCAACTCGGTCCGGTACGGCTCGAGGTCCATCGCCCGATGATCCCGCAGGCGGTGCACCGGACGGATCCTGGCCGGCTGATCGGCATCAGCCGGCGAACTCAGCTGGTCGTCACCCAGCCAGCGTGGCGCAGAACTCGTTGCCTTCGGGATCCGCCAGGACCAGCAAGGTCTCCTGCTCGGACAGGACGGTAGCGCCCAGCGCGAGGAGTTCGTTCAAGTGGGTCCGGTCCCGCAGTTCGATGTCGACGTGCATCCGGTTCTTCGCGGTCTTGGGTTCTGGAACCTCCTGGAGGAAGAAGACCGGTGATCCGCCCGGGGCGTCGATGGCCACCATCGGGTCGGTCTCCGGGGTCAGTCCCCGCGCGGCGAGCCGGGCGATCTCGGCCTCGTCGTACGGCCTGATCCGCCAGCCGAGGGCGACCTCCCAGAACCGCGCCAGCCGGGCCGCGTGCCGGCAGTCCAGCACGATCCCCACAACACTGCTCATCCCGCCGCTCCCCGCCTGGTCAGCACCGATTCGCCCGCCGGCACAACCCGGCTGAGGGGTGCGCCGTGCTCACGGGGTGGGGGTGGACTGGATGGCCCAGCCCGTGCCGTTCCAGCCCTCGGCCAGCGCCGTGTAGCTGGGGTTCAGGTCGTACCCGACGGCGCTGCAGGTCGGGGCTGCGGTGCACGACACCCCGAACAGGTAGCTGGCCGTGGCACCGCTCGGGTTCGGGGTGGACTGGACTGCCCAGGCCGTACCGTCCCAGCGCTCGGCCAGCGTCTCGTACTCGCCGGGGCCGACCTCGTACCACCCGACGGCCGTGCACGCGGAGGCTGACGTGCACGACGCCCCGTTCAGGTAGCTGGCGATGGCGTCGCTCGGAGTGGGGGTGGACTGGATCGCCCAGGTCGTGCCGTCCCAGCGCTCGGCCAGCGGCACCGTCGCGCCGGCGCTCGTCACGTAGCTCCCGACGGCGGTGCATGCCGAGGCTGCGGCGCACGACACTCCGTACAGTTGGCTGGCCGTGGCGCCGCTCGGGCTCGGTGTGGACTGGATCGCCCAGGCCGTGCCGTTCCAACGCTCGGCGACCGGGACGCTGGCGCCGGCGCTGGTCAGGTAGAACCCGGTGGCGGTGCACGCCGAGGCCGACGTGCAGGACACCCCCAGCAGGTAGGTGGCCGTGGCGGCGCCCGGGGTGGGCATGGACTGGATCGCCCAGGCCGTGCCGTCCCAGCGCTCGGCCAGCGGCAGGGTGGTGCCGGTGCTGGTCCGGCTGTACCCGACCGCGGTGCACGCCGACGCCGAGGCGCACGACACCGCGTTCAGGAAGCTGGCCGTGGCGCCGCTCGGGCTTGGCGTGGACTGGACCGCCCAGGCCGTGCCGTTCCAGCGCTCGGCCAGCGGCACGGTGGCGCCGGCGCTGGTCACGTACTGCCCGACGGCGGTGCACGCCGAGGCCGCGGCGCACGACACTCCGTTCAGGTAGGTGGCGGCGGCGCCGCTCGGGCTCGGCGTGGACTGGATCGCCCAGGCCGTGCCGTTCCAGCGCTCTGCGACCGTCACCGAGGCGCCGGCGCTGGTCACCGCGTCCCCGACGGCGGTACACGCCGACGCCGAACTGCACGACACTCCATACAGTTCCGACTGCAGCGCGGTGCCCGCCAACGGAGCACCGCCACCACCACGACCCGCGGAGGCCGGCGCGCCGGCGCTTGCCGCCGTGAGGACCGCCGCCGCGATCAGCAGACCACGAACGAACGTGACCGTTGCGTGTCGCATGTCGTGTGCCTCCACATCTCAGCGGCCCGCCGCACGATCGCCGGCCAGGACACCGCCCGAAACCGATCGATCTGTACGGACATGGCTGTCTCTGGAGGTGGTTCCCGGTCGGTTGCCACACAGTACGCTGCTGATCAGTTCAATCCGCCCCGAATGGACCGGCCCGCGGCGGGTCTCGCATCGCCGCCCGGGCCGCGCGGGGTGAACCTACTCAGCGGTGGCCTGCTACTCATCAGTGATGGCAGACGTCGGCGCGGGGGCGGGCAGCGCGGTGCGGCGTGCCTGGCGGTCCCGGGACGGGCCGGCGCGCGACGTGTCCGGCCGGCCCGGGACCGGGGCGGACGACGCCGGCGACAGCACGGACGACGCGCTGCTGGACCGCGTGGCCCGCGGGGACAGCGGCGCTCTGACCCGGCTGTACGAGGCGCATGCCGGGCGCCTGTTCGGCTATCTGCTGCGGCTGGCCGGTGACCGGATGACCGCCGAGGAGATCCTGCAGGACACCATGCTCGCGGTGTGGCGTTCCGCGGGCAGCTACGCCGGCGGATCCCGGGTCACCACCTGGCTGTTCGGGGTGGCGCGGCGGCAGGCGTACTACCGGTTGCGCAGTACTCCGCCGCCGGTGCCGGCGGAGCCGGTGGACCACCCGGACTCCGCCCCCGGCCCGGAGGAGCTGGCGGTCGCGGCCGCCGGCGGCACCCCGGTGGCGGTGGCGATCAGCCGGCTCCCCGATCACCACCGGGACGTGATCGGCCTGGTCTTCGTCGCCGGGCTGCCGTTGGCGGAGGTCGCCCAGATCCTCGGTGTGCCGGTCGGGACGGTCAAGAGCCGGCTGCACCACGCGCGGGCCACGCTGGCCCGGCTGCTTACCTCGCAGGGGGTGCCGGAGTGAGAGAACTGCTGGTCGAGTACGCCGCCGGCACGCTTGATCCGGCCCAGCGCGGCGAGGTGGAGGCGCACCTGGCGGCCTGCGCCGACTGCAGCGCGGAGCTGGCCGGGTGGGCCGGGCTCGCGGCGGCGGCCACCCGGGAGCCCGCGGAGCCGCCGCCCGGCCCGGAGCTGGTCTACCGGGTGATGGTGCGCAGCGCGCTGTCCGAACCGGCACCGGCCGACCGGCCGCCGACCCGGTTGTCGCTGGCGCTGGTGGTAGCCGAGGCTCGGCTGTTGCGGCTGCCGGTGCTGGTCGCGTCGGCGCTGGTCATGGCGCTCGCGGTGGCCATGGTGGCGACCCGGACCGCTGCCGCGGACGGCTGGGCCGGGGACGTGCTGGCGATGGTCGCGCCGGTCGTCGCCGCGATCGGCATCAGTGGGGTGTACGGCCCGCAGCGCGACCCGGCGTTCGAGGTCGTCGCGGCGACGCCGACGACGGTGCGGCTGATCCTGCTGGTGCGGATCGCGTTGGTCTTCGGCTACGACCTGGCCCTGGCCCTGGCGGCGTCGGGTGCGGTGACCGTGGCCGGCGCCGATGCCGCCGGCATTCCGGCGCTGGTCGTCGCCTGGCTGGGGCCGATGGCGTTGCTGTCGGCGCTGTGCGTGCTGCTGGTGGTGTGGGTCGGCCCGGACATCGCGATCGGGGTGGCGCTGGCGTTGTGGTCCCTGCGGGTGCTCGCCGGCAGCAGCGTGTTCGCGGATGTCACCGGGTTGGTCGACTTCTTCCGGGCGGTGTGGTCGACGAACCCGGCGACCGGGTCCGCGACGGCAGCGCTACTCCTGACGGCGGTGGTTCTCGCCGGTCGGGGTGAACCCGTCCGGCACGTCCGCGCTACCCACCCGGTGTGAGACCACTCCTGCTCTGGCGGTACGAGGTCCGGCGCGCCGGCTGGGCGGCGGTGCTGGCGCCGCCGTTGGTCGCCGCCATCGTCGTCCTGCTCGCCGTCGTCGATGCCGCGGACGGGGCCGACCAGCGCGGCACCGTCATCCGCAACCTGTTCGCCGCGCTGGAGATGGGACTGCCCCTGGTGGCCGGGATCGGTGCCGCCTCGCTGGTCGGCCGGGACCCGGCCGCGGAGCTGCAGCTGACCGTGCCGACGCCGTACCGGGCAACCCTGCTGCGCCGGCTGGCCGTGGTCGTCGGCTGGACCGCGCTGGTCGCGCTGCTCATCGCCGCCGTCCTGCTGGTCATCGACGGGTGGGCCGACCGGCCGCAGGCGCACGGCGCGGTCGTCGGCCAGCTGGTCTGGCTGGCACCCACCCTGTGGCTCGCCGCGGTCGGGTTCCTCGCCGGTGCCGTGTTCCGCGGCCCGGCGGCGGCCGGCGGTCTGGTCGCCGTGCTGTGGATGATCGAGCAGATCCTCACCGAGGCCGTCCAGCAGCACCAGTGGTCGCGGCTGCTCTACCTGTTCGCGACCAGCCAGGGCACCGTGCCCGCGGACTGGACCGGGAACCGGCTGACCCTCGTCGCCACCGCGATCGTGCTCGGCATCGCGGCATGGCTACTGCTCGGCGGCACGGAGCGGCTCGTCCGGGGGGAGGCCGGGTGATCCCGACCGCGCGGTACGAGCTGCGCATGATGCTGCGCAAACGATCAATGTGGATCAGCATGGCCATCATCGTCGGGCTGCTGTCCCTGACCGCTTTCCGGCAGATCAGCGACGCGGTCCGGGACAACGACGCGCGCGGCGTCATGACGACGGTGGCGCTGCTGGTCAACATCTTCCTCCCGGTCGGCTACGGCAGCCTGCTCGCCGATCGGCTGGTCCGGGACCAACTGCTGGGCGTCGCCCCGATCCTGGACGCCACCGGCGGGTCCGCGCTGGCGCGGTTGTTCGGCAAATACCTCGGGGTGTGCGCGGCGGCCGCGGTGCCGCTGGCGACCGTCTACTTCGGATTCGCCGTCGTGTACACAGTGGTCTCCGGCCGGCCCGCCGGGCTGGCCTGGGCGCTGGCCGCCTTCGCCGTCGTGCTGCTGCCGGCGGTGCTGTTCGTCGGTGCGTTCGCGCTCGCCGTCCCGCTCATCATGCCGGCGTCGCTGTTCCGGGTGCTGTTCGTCGGCTACTGGTTCTGGGGAAACGCGATCACCCCGGCCACGATGCCGACCCTGGCGAACAGCCTCGTCTCGCCGATCGGCGGCTATCCCCTGTCCGCGCTGCTCGGCTACCGCGACACGGTCAGCGCCGGGCCGACGCCGGGCGCCAGCCTGAACTTCCTGCGCCCGCAGCCGACACCGGCCACCGCGTGGCTGTCCATCGCCGTTCTGTTCGCCCTCGCCGCACTCGCCCTCTACGCCGCGCACGCCATCCGCGCCCGTACCACCCGATAGGAGACCGGAGTTGCAGATCGACATCACCGGGCTGACCAAACGCTACAAGGGCGGCGTGCCCGCACTCGACCGGCTGGACCTGGTCGTGCCAACCGGAATGTTCGGTCTGCTGGGCGCGAACGGCGCGGGCAAGACCACCCTCATGCGGATCCTCGCCGGCCTGCTGCGGCCCACCGCCGGCACGGTCCGCATCGGCGGCCGGGACGTGACCACCCGGGCCGGGCGGCTGGCCATCCAGCGGGTGCTCGGCTACCTGCCACAGGATCTCGGTGTCTACCCCGACCTGACCGCCCGCGAATTCCTCGACTACGTCGCGCTGCTCAAGGGCATCGACGACCGGTCGGACCGCCGGCGGCGGGTCGGCGAACTGCTCGAGGTGGTGGCACTGACCGCCGACGCCGACCGGCGACTGCGCGGCTACTCCGGAGGCATGCGTCGCCGGGTCGGCATCGCGCAGGCCCTGCTGGCCGATCCGCGACTGCTCATCGTGGACGAACCCACCGCCGGCCTCGACCCCGAGGAGCGGATCCGGTTCCGCACCCTGCTCGCCCAGCTCGCCGGAGCGCGCACCATCGTCCTGAGCACCCACATCGTCGACGACATCGCCCAGACCTGCCGCGAACTCGCCGTCCTGGCCACTGGCCGGCTCGTGTTCCGCGGCACCGTCGACGAACTGGTCCGGCGGGCCGAGCGGCACGTGTGGTCGGTCGTCACCACCGGACCCGCACCGACCAGCGGAACGATCGTGTCGGCCGTATCCCACGACGACGGCATGCGCTACCGCGTCGTCTCACCGGCCCAGCCGACGCCGGACGCCGAGCCGGTGCCCCCCAACCTGGAGGACGGTTACCTGGCGCTCGCCCAGACCCGCAGCTGACCCGGGACGCGGGGGAGCATGCCCCTCATGGCGTGCCGGTCCAGGGCTGGCCGGTGATGCGTTCGTAGACCTCGGCGTAGCGGGCCCGGGTGGCGGCGACGATCTCGGCGGGTACTTCGGGCGCGGGCGCGCGTTTGTTCCAGCCGGTGCCGGCGGCCCAGTCGCGGACGAACTGCTTGTCGAACGAGAACTGTGGGCGTCCGGGTTGCCATTCGTCGGCGGGCCAGAAGCGGGACGAGTCGGAGGTGAGGATCTCGTCGGCGAGCACCAGGGTGCCGTCCGGGGCCCGGCCGAACTCGAACTTGGTGTCGGCGATGATGATGCCGTTCTTGGCGGCGATCTCGGCGCCCCGGTCGTACAGCTCGATCGTCAGCTCGCGCAGCCGGGCGGAGGTGTCGGCGCCGACCTGGTCGACAACGTCGGCGTAGGTGATGAACTCGTCGTGCGCGCCGATGCTGGCCTTGGTGGTCGGGGTGAAGACGGTCGCCGGGAGCTTCGAGCCTTCCAGCAGGCCGGGCGGCAGCGGCAGGCCCGAGATCGCCTGGCCGGCGCGGTACTCCGCCAAGCCGAGGCCGGTCAGGTAGCCGCGGGCGATGCATTCGACCTGGATCATGTCCAGCCGGCGGCAGCGGATCGCCCGGCCGGCCCACCCGGCCGGCACGTCGGTGGCCGAGATGACGTGGTTGGGCACGACGTCGGCGAGCTGGTCGAACCACCACAGCGACAGCTGGGTCAGGATCCGGCCCTTGTCCGGGATCGGGGTCGGCAGCACCACGTCGTAGACCGAGACCCGGTCGGACGCGACCAGCAGCAGGTCGGGGCCGTCGGCGTAGACGTCGCGAACCTTGCCCGAGTGCAGCAGTTCCACGCCACGCCTCCCACAGCCAGCCGGCCTCAGCCTCCGAGCAGGTACCCGGATGACCGTAGCCGGTCGCCGGGGGAGACAGCCGCGCCGTACGCCGGCGCGTCGGAGCCTGGCCACGCCCGCCGGTCGTCAGAGGTGGGCCGCCGGGCAGCCCGCCGCCGGCTGAGCCCGGCCGCCGCGAGTGCCCGGTCAGGTGGTGGCGGGCCGCCGAAGACAGCCCGCCACCACTTCCCGGGTTCGCGGGTCAGGCGCGGCGCGGGGTGATGTAGCCGACGACGCGGCTGCTGTCACGGCCGACCCAGTAGATGCCCTCCGGGTTGCCGGGCTCGTTGCCGCCGATGGTGTTCTGCCAGCCGCCGGAGTACTGGATGACGATGGCGACGTGGTCGATGTCCCAGCCGTCGGTACCGAGGCTCGGCGCCGGCCCGTCCCAGTCGAAGATCACCGCGTCGCCGGGCCCGGGTGTGTAGCCACTGCCTTTCGGGTGGTAGTAGCCGCTGCTCCGGTTCGCCCGGTAGAACGAGCCGGCGAACGTGTCGAGTCCGGACACGTTGGCCCCGGCGTTGTACCAGACGTACCGGACGAAGTCGGCGCACCACTCGTTCTGCCGGTAGTAGTGGCCCTTCTGCGTACCGCAGACGTCGTAGCCGCTGTTCCCCCACCAGCCGCTGAAGTAGTTGCAGTTTTCTCTCGGGCCGGACTCGCGGTTGACGCTGGGGTCGTTGTACGCGCCCCACGCGATGTCCTGGATGCAGGTGCGGAGCTGGCAGTCGGGAGCGGGCTGGGCGCCGGCCGGTGCCGCCGTCACCAGCGCGACGGCCAGGAACAGCAGGGAAAGCACGGCCGCGCCGACCGGTGCGAGGCGCCTTCGCCTCGATGCGCTGAGCATGGAGGACCGCCTTCGGACGAGTAGAGGTTGCATCGGACGACCGTGGCAGGGCCCGCTGCACATCCGCTTAGCAGGCAGTGGCGGCGTCCAGGGCGGTGAGCTGCGCCCGCACCTCGGCGGCCGCGGCGTCGCCGAGTTCGAGGTAGAGATCGAGCGCGGAACGCAGGTTGTCGGCTGCCGCGGCGGGCTGGCCGAGCCGGATCTGCACCCGGCCCAGGCCGTGTGCGGCCCAGGCGAGGTGGGCCTTGTCCAGCGCCGACCACAGCGCCGGAAACGCGCGGCGGTAGTGCTCGGCCGCGCGGACGAGCTCACCGCGCTGCTCGTATACCTCGGCCAGGCCGATGTCGGCATGGCCGACGAGCATGGCGTACCCGATCCGCTCGGCGCGGGCTCGGGCCTGCTCGTACCAGTGCGTGGCCTCGGCGTCCCGACCGGCCCGGCTGTGCGCGTAGCCGAGGTTGTAGTCCACAGTGGACAGATCGCGGTCGTCGGTGCGGTCGAGGTGGATCCGGCGGGCGGCGAGCAGGTGGTCGATCGCCCGGGCAGGTTCGCCGGTGTCGGCGAGCAGCGCGGCCAGGTTGATCAGCGTGAGCGCGGCGGCCCGGGTCTCACCGTGCTCGGCGCGCAGCCGGTGGGCCCGCTCGAAGGCGGCGGTGGCAGCTGGCACGTCGCGGCGGAGCGCGTGGGCGACGCCGATGCCGTTCACCAGCAGCGCCTCGCCAGTCCGGTGGCCCTCGGCGGCGGCGGCCTCGGCGGCGGCGCCGTTCAGCTCGATCCAGGTGGTGCGCGGGACCCGACGCATCAGCCAGTTCGACAGGCTCGTACACAGCCGCCAGGCAACGGCCGGCGCGACCGGCAGGCCGAGCCTGACCGCGGCGACCAGGTTGTCGGCCTCGGCGTCCAGCCAGCCCAGTGCCGCCGCCTCGTCGGCGAACTCCGCCGGCGCCGTCCGCAGCGGTCGGTCGGCGGCCGGATGCGGGCCGGCCGGGCGGAGCAACCGGTCCGCGGCGTGCGCGGCCGCGGCGTAGAAGTCGAGCACCTCCCGTACCGTGCGGTCCCGCTCGCTGGCGGTGAGCTGGTTGGCCCGGTCCCGGGCGTACAGCCGGAGCAGGTCGTGCCCGGCGACCCGGTCGTCGCCGACCCAGCGCAGCAGGTGCGCGTCGATCAGCTCGCGCAGCGCCCGGCGGGCGGTCGCCGGCTGGACGCCCGCCGCCGCGGCGCAGGCGGCCACGCTCGGCCGCGGCCCGAAGTGCAGGCCCACCGCGTGCAGTATCCGCCGCGCGCCGCCGGACAGCCGCGCGTAGCTGGCCCCGAAGGAGGTGGCCACCGCGAGTTCGTCACCGGCCGGGCCGATCGCCAGCTCCTGCAGCCGGCGGTCCTCGTCGGCCAGCCCGGCCAGCAGCTCCGGCAGCGCCAGGCTCCGCGGCCCGTCCAGCCGGCCCAGTGCGATCCGCAGCGCCAGCGGGAAGCCGTCGCACATCCGCACCAGCGCGGCGAGCTGAGGGCCGCGCGCGCCGGCGACGGCGGCCGGCGCGACCGATCGGATCAGGGCGTACGCGTCCCGGCTCGGCAGCCGGGGCAGCTCGATCCGGACCGCGTCCCCGGCGACGGTGAGCGCGTCCAGCCGGTGCCGGCTGGTGATCACGGCGGCGCTCCCGCCGGCGCCCGGCAGCAGCTCGCGGACCTGCGCGGCGGAGGCGGCGTTGTCGAGCACGAGCAGTACCCGCCGGTGCGCGAGTTCGGTGCGCAGCTGCTCCGACCGGCCGGCCGCCGCGGCGCTCGGCCGGTCGGCGTCCAGCCCGAACGCCGTCAGCCAGCGCTCGACCACCCCGGCCGGGTCCACCGGCTCACCAGGTCCGACGCCGCGCAGATCGACGTACAGCGCGCCGTCCGGGAACCGGTCGGCGACGGCGTGCGCCCACCGGACGGCCAGCGCGGTCTTGCCCATTCCGCCGGGTCCGACCACCGCGACGACGGCGGACGGCCGCAGCCCCCGGTCCCGCTCGGTCAGCACCCGGTCCAGCGCGGCCAGTTCGGCGACCCGACCGGCGAAGCCGGCCGGGTCGGCGGGTAGCTCAGCCGGCGGCAGCCGGCCGGGACCGTCCGGCCTGGCCGCGGCCGGTCGGCGTACCCCGGCGCCGGACCCGGTCGCGCGCACCGCGACCGGCACGGCGGCATCCGCGCGCGGGTCGCCGGTGGACGGTCGCCGGCTCGCCGGTCCGACCGTCGCCGCTGACCGGGCCGGCCCGGTCAGCGGCGGGGTGGTGACGAGTCGCGGGCCGGGCCGGCCGAGTGCCTCCTGCATCAGCGCGGTGATCTCGTCGCCGGGATCGAGGCCCTCCTGCTCGGCCAGGCGGCCGCGGTAGTCCCGGAAGGTGGCGAGCGCGTCCGGCCGGCGGCCGGCGGCCAGCAGCGCCCGCATCGCCAGCAGCCGCAGCGGCTCGCGCAGCGGGTTCGCGGCGGTCAGCGGGGCAAGTTCGGCGAGCGCGGCGTCCGGCCGACCCGCTGCCAGTTCCAGCGCGGCCAGCGTCTCGATGGCGAGCATCCGGCGCTCCAGCAGATCGGCCCGGGCGCTCTCGACGTATGTCCCCGTTGCGCCGCCGAGCGGTTCGCCCCGCCACAACCGCAGCCCGGCCCGCAGCAGCCGCAGTGCCTCGCCGGTGCCGCCGGCCGCCCGCGCGTCCTGCACGTACGTGTCGAACAGCCCGGCGTCCACCCGCTCCGGCGGCACGTCCAGCCGGTAGCCGAACGCCCCACCGGCCAGCACGCCGAGCGCACCGGCCGCCGCGAGCTGCTGCCGGAGCACCGACGCCGCCTGATGGATCTGGGTCCGCCCGGTAGCCGGTGCCGCACCGCCCCAGATCGCCTCCGCGATCGCCTCGAACGTGACCGCCTGCCCGACCCGCAGGCACAGCAGCCCGAGCTGCCCCCGCGCCTGCGCCCGCCGCACCGTCCCGAACCGGCCGCCGATCTCGAACCCGACCGGCCCCAGCACGACAAACCGCAGCGCATCCGCCTCGGCCCCGGCATCGCCAGTACGCATTCAGGCATTGTGCTCGGCCGGCCCGGCGGGTGACCCACACTTGTGGCGCCCGGTACCGAACCGCGACAACCGCCACCGCGACGTGCCTGCGTCCGTACCCTGAACGCGGCGATTTGGTACGGCTGCGCCATCGGTACGGCGGTTCCTGTTGGGATGTCCCGCCGGTAGCGTGGATGTGGTCGGGTCCACGCCCATCGGACACCGGAGGTTCGCCGGCACTTCACGGAGCATCGAAACGCTCCGCAGGTCGCAGTGTGCCAGCATCGGGATGCTTTTCAGGAGCGTGCCAGCAATGACCATTTCTCGCCGTCAAGTGCTCACCACCGGCACAGCGGGCGTCGGTCTAGCCGTCGCAGGGGTGCTGCCGAGCCTCGCCGGGCCCGCGGCAGCCGCACCCCGGACCGACTCGCACGGGTCTGGCGGTGGCCGGCCGGGCGGGCGTCCGTTCCCGCCGTTGCAGGACGACCCGAACGGCATCCTCGCGCTCCCCGCGGGCTTCTCCTACCGGATCGTCACCCGCGAGGGCGTCACCGATCTGTCCTTCGGCCAGGGCAAGACGCCGGCCTTCCACGACGGCACCGGGGTGGTGGCCGCCGGTCGCAACAAGCTGACGATCATCCAGAACCACGAGCTGACGCCGCACATGGCGACCTTCGGCGTGCCGCACGTCCCGGGGACGGTCTACGACCCGGGTGCGGCGAACGCCAGCGGCTGCACGGTGATCACCGCCGACGGCGACGGCAGGGCCACCGCCGAGTGGGTCGGCATCTCCGGCACCGTGCGCAACTGCGCCGGCGGTGTCGCGCCCTGGGGCAGCTGGCTCACCTGCGAGGAGATCTTCATCGCCGCCGGCGCCACCTGGTCGGCAGCCGGCCAGACCGGCACCTACGAGAAGAACCACGGCTACGTCTTCGAGGTCTTCCAGAGCGGCTCCAACCACCAGCTGCCCAAGCCGATCAAGGCCTTCGGCCGGTTCGAGCACGAGGCCCTCGCGGTCGAACCGAACCTCAGGCACGTCTACCTGTCCGAGGACGCCAGCGGCCCGAACGGCCTGTTCTACCGGTGGTCCGCGCCGTCCGGCACGCGGCTCAAGGCCGGGCTCGCCAACCTGCTCAGCGACACCGCCGGCAAGCTCGAAGCGATGCAGATCCGGCTCGACGACGGCAGCATCGTCCCGGACGTCGCATACATCACCTCGGCCCAACTGGGTCGCCCGTTCAAGGTGACCTGGACCGAGGTCGCCGACCGCGATGCCGTGTCCACGCCGATCCGCCGGCAGTTCGCCGACGGCACCGTCACCCGCGGCAAGAAGTTCGAGGGCGTCTGGAGCAACGGCAAGGGCGTCTACATCGTCAACAGCTTCGCCTTCGCCGCCAGCGACCTGCCGGCGGACGCGACCAGGCACGACGGCATGGTCTGGTTCTACGACTACTCGGACCAGACGATCACTCTGGTCACCTACTTCCCGCACAACCCGGCCGCCGAGACCGAGGGCGCCTTCCCGAAGTACGCCGACCTGACCTTCGACGGGCCGGACAACGTCACCGTGACGCCGTGGGGCACGCTCGTCCTGGCCGAGGACGGCGTGCGCGCCTCGCACGTGCTCAGCGCGGTCCCGGGCGGTCCGACCTATGCGATCGCCCGCAACCAGCTGGCCAACGGCACCTCGGGCGGCGCACCGACCTACTCCGAGTTCACCGGGCCGACGTTCTCACCCGACGGCAAGGTCCTGTTCGTCAACATCCAGGTCCCGGGCATCACCCTGGCCATCACCGGCCCGTGGCACCGGTACCTGGGCTGAACCGCCGTCCCGAAGTGCGCCGGCTCCGGCTCGATCCCGGCCGGGGCCCGCGCCTATTCGGCCGCCTCGACGATGCGGATCTCGCGGTCGGCGCCGCCGGCCAGCGCGCGTCGCGCTTCCTGGTAGGGGGCGCTGTTGTAGGCGGCCACGGCGGCATCGACGCTGGGGAACTCGATGAGCGTCGTCCGGGCCGTGGTCCCGGATTCGAAGACCGCCGCGGGGGTGCCCCGGGCCAGGAACCGGCCTCCCGCTGCCTGCATGGCCGGGCCGGCCAGCCGGATGTAGGCCTCGACCTTCGCCGGGTCGTGGACCGCCGTGACCGTGTTGATCCAGTACGCCTTGCGCATGTGGCTCCCCTCCGTCGCTTCATCGGACACCGATCGACGGCCGGCTGCGGACGACGATCTGTCTGGCCGTTGCTGACACCGGCCCCAGGCGGCACGGGTGATGCGGCTGCGCCTGGCGGCGTGCGGTCAGCCGCGGAGTGCCGACCGGCTCCCGGCACCGTTCGCACCGACGGTAGCCGTCGCTGCCAGCATCAGCTGTGTGGCAGACGCCACCAGGAATGTGACGTACGGTAGTACATGATTACGGAGGGTTGTCAAAGGCGGTAGGTCAGGCGACGGTCGCTCTCGTGACGCTGGTGCCGGCCGGGCACCCTGTTCTGGCGCTCCCGTACCTGTTGTGGGCTGTGGTCGCGTCACCTCAGCAGGCGTCCTGCTCAGGCGTCATGACGGGTATGGCATGGGCAAGGATCTGGGACGGACAGAGGCCGCGGTCGAGCTGGAGCCGCAGGTGGCGGCGCCGGGGCAGGGCGGCCTCATCGCGATGCGGCCGTCCGGGGAGATCACCAGTTGCGATCCGGCCGCGGCGCGGCTGTACGGCTACGTCGCCGGCGAGTTGATCGGGCAGTCCACGGACGTCCTCGTACCGCCGGAGCGGCGGGCGGCGGAGCGCGAGGTGCTGCGGCAGGTCGTGGCGGGCCAGGGTGTGCGGCCCGTGCTGGCGGACCGGATCCGCCGCGATGGGACCGTGGTGTCGGTGTGGGTGACCGTCTCGCCGATGGTCGACGCGGCCGGCACGATCGTCGGAGTGATGACCGTCGCGCGCCTGGCCGGCGAGCAGCGCGGTGCCGCCGACCGGGTCGAGACGTCGGCGGATCAGCAGCGGGCGGACATCCGGGAGGTCCACGACCGGCTCCGGATCGGTATCAATGCCGAGCGGGCGAAGGAACGCGTGCTGGTGGAGGATGCCGAAGACCTGTTCCAGGTGGAGATGGGCGTTGAGCGGGCGAAGGAACGGGTTCAGGTCCAGGACGCCGAGGACCGGTTCCGGGCCCGGATGGACACCGAATGGGCCAGCGGTCGGGTCCGGGCCCACGACGCCGCGGAACGTGGCCGGCTGCAACGGGAAGTGGATCGGTTCCAACTCCGGATGAGCGCCGAGCGGGCGAAGGAACGCCTGCTGGTGCAGGGCGCCGAGGACCGGTTCCAGGATCGGATGCAGACCGAGCGCAGCAGAGGGCGGGAGCAGGTTCGGGACGCCCAGGACCGGTTCCACGTCGGGATCGACGCCGAACGGACCAGGATCCACAACGACCAGGAGCAACTGCAGGGCCACCTCCAGCAGAGTCAGCGGCTGGAGGTCCTCGGCCAGCTCGCCGGCGGTGTCGCGCACGACTTCAACAACCTGCTCGCGGTGATCCTCAACTACGCCGCGTTCGTCAACGACGAACTCGCCGCCCACCCCGCGGACGACCTGGACGCGGTCATCAACGATGTCGCGCAGATCCGCCGGGCCGCCGAACGGGCCGCCGCGCTGACCCATCAACTGCTCGCCTTCGCCCGCCGCGAGGTCATCCAACCGCGGGTGCTCGACCTCAACGTCGTCGTCGCCGATGTGGAGCAACTGCTGCGCCGCACGCTCGGCACGGACGTCATCCTGCAGACGACGCTCGCCGCGGCGCCCTGGCCGGTGCTGGTCGACGCCGGCCAGATCGAGCAGGTCCTGGTCAACCTCGCCGTCAACGCCCGCGACGCGATGACCGGCGGCGGGGTGCTGACCATCGACACCGCGAACGTCGTCCTCGACGCCGACTTCCTCGCCGCCGGCTCGCCGCTGCACGCCGGCCGGCACGTCCGGCTGCGGGTCGGCGACACCGGCAGCGGCATGCCCGCCCACGTCATCGAGCACGCCTTCGAACCCTTCTACACCACTAAGTCCGACGGCACCGGCACCGGACTGGGCCTGGCCACCGTCTACGGCATCGTGACCCAGACCGCCGGCACCATCGACATCCACTCCCAGCCCGGCCTCGGCACCACCTTCACGATCATGATCCCGGTCACCGACGAGCGCGCCGAGCCGGTCAAGGAACCCGCGGCCTACGAACGCGTCCCCAAGGGCGAGACGATCCTGATCGTCGAGGACGAAGAAGCGCTCCGTGCCGTTACCAGGCGGATATTCACCCGGAGCGGATACGACGTGCTCACCGCCGCCGACGGCCGGGAGGCGCTCGCGCTCGCCGGGCAGCACGACGGCGATATCCACCTGCTCGTCACCGACGTCGTCATGCCCAACATGCTCGGCAAGGAAGTAGCGGAAAAGCTCTGCCGGCTCCGACCCGGTATCGCGGTGCTTTACATGTCCGGGTACGCCCAACCGGTGCTGGCCTCACAAGGCAGACTCGACCCCGACGTCCACCTGATCGAGAAGCCCTTCACCGCGGCAGCCCTGATCGAAAAAGCCGGCCAGGTGCTCAACGGCCATTTCCAGGGATTCCGCACCGTCGAGACCGACGACACCAACCCGCCAACCGAAAACACCTGCCCGACGGCATCCAACCAGCGCCGCCCCGCGCCCGAGATCACCCCTACCACCCCCTGACCGCCGGTGCCGCGCCGATCGGCCGGCCGTCTCGCCGGACCGCCGCCGGGTGGGCCGGACCGCCGCGGGGTGGGCCGGACTGTCATGGGGTGGGCCGGACCGCCGTGGGGTGGCCGGGCCGGCCGGGCGCTGGCCGGACGGTGCGGCCTGATTTGGGGGATTTTGCGGTGTTCGACCCGGTAAGGCGCTAGACTTCCGCGCCTGAGGTTCGACGTCGACGAGATGGTAGCGGTGGCCACCATGCGGGTTCGCGAGTTTCCGGCCCTGGGGTTCGACCCCGCGCCAGGGGATCCGGCTGCGTTGGACGCGGCCGCGAGGTCGACCACGGCCCAGGCGCAGCAGCTCGCCCGCTCCGGCCAGACGCTGGCCGGCCTCGACTCGTCGACCTGGGTGGGGACGGCGGCGGACGGGTTCCGGGCCAGGCTGAGCGAACTTCCCCGCGACCTCGATGACGCCACCCGCGCACATCAGGAGACCGCGGCCGCGCTGAACGGCTACGCCCGGGACCTGGCCGGGATGCAGGCCAGGGCGGCGGAGTTGGAGCGGCACGCGGAGGAGGCGCAGCGGCGCCAGCAGGCCGCGGTCGCCGAGGTCAACCGGATCACCGCGGTCCGGCTGCCCGCCGGCGATCCCCGGTCGGCCGGGCTGGAGTCGCAGTACTACGCGGCCGGCGCCCGGGCCCACACCGCCGGCGACGACCTCGAGCAGATCCGGGCCCAGGCCCGGGCGCTGCAGGGGCAGGCCCGGGCCGCCGCGCAGGCCGCCGCCCGGCGCATCCGGGCGGCCGCCGCGGTGGCCGGCAAGCCCATCGACCGCTGGCAGGACGCGCTCGACCTGCCGCTGCTGAACGCTGACGGGGAACGCAACGGCGGCGTCAACCCGAAGCTGCCGCTGGACCTGGCCACCCTGCAGAAGATGCTGGCCGGCGCCCGCGCGGCCGGGATCGACCCGCGCCGGTACGCCGCGCTGCTGCAGCAGTACTGGCTGGTCAAGGCCGCCAACGAGGCCGGCATCGACCTGTCGAAGTGGGATCCGGCCGCCGGCGTCGACGGCAACGCGGACAACATCCTGAAGGTCTACCGGCTGTACGGGAAGTTCTTCCTGGAGCACCCGGAGCTGCAGTGGGCCGGCATGGCGAACATGATCGGCCCGGCGTTCGCCGGCGGCTTCGCGGACCTCGACTCGATGAAGGACTTCGCCCGCAGCCTCAACGACAAGATCAACTCATTGCCGCCGGCGGCCCGCGCGGCACTGCCTCCGGAGCTGCGCGAGCTCGCCAAGCTCGGCGACCTGAGCGCCGACGAGCTGCAGTACTTCGAGTCCAAGTTCCTCGCGATGCAGAAGCACATCTTCATCGACCAGGGCTCGATGCACGAGGCGTACCTGACCGGCGGGCAGGGCGCCATCGACGAGATGCGCGCCGCCGGCCTGATCGACGACAACGCGCAGAGCGCCTGGCGGAAGATCGCTAGCGGCGACCCGGCGCAGATCCAGGACGGCAACACCCGGCTGCTGAACCGTGAGCAGAACCAGATCATCGACAAGCAGTACAACGACATGTACCAGCACGACCCGCCGATCGGGCGGATCATGACCTACGGGATGACGGCCGCCGGCGCGGCGTCCATCCCCGGGACGAAGACGCCCGGGCAGTACTCCCCGCTGACCGTCGAGGGCCAGGTCACGCTGCCCGGGCCGGTGCCGTTCACGCACGAGACGGTCAAGGTCCGGGTCGCCACCCCGCTGCCGGACTTCAACATCGCCGACAAGGACGCCCGCTGGGACTACATCACCAAGGACACCCTGCCGGCCTACCAGCAGCTGCTGCGCGACCACCCGGACCAGGCCCGGGCGATCGTCGCATCGCCGGTGCAGGATCGGCTGGCCGAGCAGCGGCTCGCGCAGCGGTGGCCCCAGCTCGCCCAGCACATGCTGACCGACTGGGACGTCGACGTCGGTGTCGGCTTCGGCGTCGGCATCCGGTGAGTGCCGGCGATGCCGACCGGCCCCGGCCGCCCCCGCCCGCCCGCGCCGGCACCGCGCGCGTGCTCGCCGCTACCCTCGCCACTGTCGTTCTCGGAGGTTGCACCGTGAGCCAGCCGCTCCGCTCCGGCAACACCATGCCGGGCTCCGTACTCCGGGACGGCGCGATCACGCTGGACCTGCGCCGGCCGCCGACCCGGGCCGACCTCGGCTTCACCGAAGGCCGCAACGAACGGGCGTACCAGCAGGAGCCGGGCGCGGCACCGATCGCCGTCACCGTCGAGCTACCCACCGGGACCCTGGCGCTGCCGGCCTTCGTGGTCAGCGCCGACGGCAACGACCACACCCCGGCCGGGGCCCGGAACCCCCGCCCGCCGGAGCGGATCGTCATCGAGCGGGCGTTCGCCACCGCCGCGTCGGCCCGGGCGAGCCTGGCCGCCGACTCCGCGCTGCTCGAGCTCGACCGGGCCGAGCGGGAGTTGCTGCTGGCCCGGGTGGCCGCGGGCCAGCCGCCGGCGCTGCCGCAGCAGGGGAATCTGACCGGGCTGGTGCGTGGCTGGCTGGCCGCCTCGGTCGACGTGATCGGCCACGAGGACGCGACCGTCCAGATCAATTACACCTTCACCGTCAACGAGTACCGCAACCCGGCCATCGACAAGGTGGTCCACGACGGTGTCTTCGCGATCGACCTGACCCGGCGGCCGTCCCGCGCGGACCTGGCCTTCCGCGACGGATACAGCCTCGCCGAGGTCAGGCCGGCGCCGCGGACCGAGCTGACCGCCCGGCTGGCGCTGCCCGGCGGCATCCTGGAACGCGCCGCCGCCGCCGTCACCTCGACCACCACCAGCGCCGGCGGCACCGATCCAGCCGGCACCGGCGAACCCCGGCAGACCGCGGTGTCGCTGCCGGCGACCGGCACGGACGAGGCGGCGCGGACGCTCCGCGCGGATGCCGCGCTGCTCGGCCTGGACCCGGCGGCCGTGCGGGCGGTCTTCGCCGGCGCTCCGGGCAGCCACGTCAAGACGACGCTGCCGGGCCGGAGCACCGAGGTCTACACGGCCTCCGCGCAGGTCGAGCTGACCCTGGGCCAGCCGGGCCCGTTCGCCGCGAGCCTCAGCTACCGGTTCGACTACCGCTGATCGGGCCGGCTGCAGGGTCGTCGCACCAGACCGGCGACGGCGGTGCGGGCCGGCCTCAGCCGGTGTAGCGGACGAAGATCTTGGTGTAGGCGTAGGCGGACTGGCTAACGCCGCTGCAGGAGTCCGCGTCCAGGCTGGACGAGCAGGCCCGGTCCCGGTTGACCGACCAGAACGTGAGCCGGGCGATGTGGTGCTGCTGGGCGTAGCCGAGGATGGTCTCGAAGTCGCCGGTGCTGACCGTCTCGTCGGCCTCGTCGGTCTTCCCGTTCATCGACGAGATGCCCAGGTGCGTGTACGCGGTCGCGCTGCTGTAGCCGTACGCACTCTGCAGGGCGGACCGCAGCCCCTCGGCCGCGTTGACCGAGGCCTGGCCCATCGAGCCGGTGTGGCCGCCGAAGTCGAACGGCATCACCACCCAGCCGTCGTTGGCCAGCCCGGCCGCCGCGCCCTTGTTGAGCAGATCCCGGCCGGTGGAGTCCGGGCCGGTCGGCGTGGTGCCGAAGGTGATGTACGTCTTGAGCCCGGCGTTGTTCGCCCGCACCGTCTTCACCGCGTTGACCACCCGCTGCCGGACCGCCGACGAGCCGAACTCGGTGTTCTCGATGTCGATGTCGATGGCCTTCAGGTGGTAGGCGTTGATCACCTTCTGGTAGGCGCCGGCCAGCGCGGCCGCCGACGAGCACTTCTCCCCGAGCTTGTCGCCGCTCCAGCCGCCGAAGGACACGACCACGTCGCCACCGGCGGCCCGGATCGCGTTGATCTTCGACTGGTCGTTGCCGCCGGTCAGCGGGCGGTCGCCGTCCCAGGCCGGGTTGCAGCCGCCGTCGGAGAGGATGAACGCCAGCGTGAACCACTTCACCCCGGTCGCCGACATCACGCTGGTCGGGTTCTGCGGGCTGCCCCAGCCGAAGTACTCGTACGGGGCGACAGCGACGCCGGGGGCGGCCGCGGCCACCGGCCCGCCGACGGCTGGCGC
>Ga0307500_10000106_pt1 | contig 26256 bp, 18 predicted proteins | sample 14_S_MG_FD_201362 | JGI IMG/M metagenome (GOLD analysis project Ga0307500, IMG submission 201362) | Soil microbial communities from Populus trichocarpa stands in riparian zone in the Pacific Northwest, United States - 14_S | ecosystem: Environmental > Terrestrial > Soil > Riparian zone > Trees... | reverse complement strand
GGCGGTGCCGAGAGGAGGTTGTTGGTGTCGCCGCCGAGGTAGGCGTCGCGCACGAGCTGGTTGCGCTCGATCTCGTGCGGTGTGCCGTGGGCGATGACCCGCCCGTAGTCCATGACCGTGATCACGTCGCACAGGCCGAAGATGAAACGCATGTCGTGGTCGACCAGCAGTACGCCCCGGCCGTCCCCGCGGGTGGTGTCGATGACCGCGGCGAGCCGGTCCATCTCGGCCTTGCCCATGCCGGCCGCGGGCTCGTCGAGCAGCAGCATGGTGGCCCCGGTGCCGAGCGCGCGGACCACCTCGAGATAGCGCAGCTCGCCGAAGGACAGGTCCGCCGCGTTGGCGTCGGCGCGCCCCTTCAGGCCGACCGAGTCGAGCAGCTCGAGCGCCCGGGCCCGCAGCGCCTTCTCCTCCCGGCGCAGCCACGGGGTACGCACCACCGCCTGCAGCGTCCCGGCCCGGCCCTGGATGTGCAGCCCGGCCAGGACGTTCTCGAGCACGGTCAGCCCCGGGATCGGGCTGGGTTCCTGGAACGTCCGGACCACGCCGGCGCGGACCAGGTTGTCCGGCGAGAGGCGACCGATCTCCCGGCCCCCGTACGTGATCGAACCGACGTCGGGCCGGATGAACCCGCTGATCACGCCGAGCGCGGTCGACTTGCCGGCCCCGTTCGGACCGACCAGCCCGTGCACCTGGCCGGGCGAGACGGTGAGGCTCACGTCCGCCACCGCCTGCACGCCGCTGTAGCGTTTCGAGATCGAGGTGACAACGAGAGCACTCATCGCTGAACCTCCCGGGCGGCCGGGGTGCGGGGCTTGCCGAGGTTGCGGACGGCGTCGCCGACCACCTTCTCGATGCCCTCGGCCAGCCCGGCGCCCAGCCCGCGCGGCCACAGCACCAGGATCGCGAGCAGCAGCGCTTCGAACGTCAGCGCCGAGTACCGGCCGATCTGCGTCGCCACCACCGGCACGATCGTCACGATCCCGGCGCCGATGATCGGGCCGGACGCCGTGCGCACGCCGCCGATGAACAGCATCGCGAGGACCAGGATCCCCACGTCGCCGTTGAAGTTGTCGGGCGAGGCGTACGTGGCGTACTCGACGATCAGGGATCCGGATACGGCGCCCAGCAGCGCCGAGATGACGAACGCGATCACCCGGTACCGCCGCACCCGCATCCCCAGGCTGGCGGCGACGTCCGGGCGGGCCGCGAGTACCCGGAACGCGCGTCCGGTCCGCGAGGCGCGCACCGCGTAGGTGCCCAGCAGAGCCAGGCCGACGAGCCCCCAGGTCAGCACGTAGTACGGGACGTGCTGGCTGAAGTCGATGGACCCGATCCGCAGCGGCGGGATCGCCGCGATGCCGATCGAACCGCCGGTGTACGACTGCGCGCCGTTGATGACGCTGAGCACGATGAGGCTCATCGCGAACGTCGAGACAGCGAAGTAGTGGCTCTCCAGCCGCAGCACCGGCATGCCGACGACGGCGGCCGTCAGCATGGCCAGCACGGCTCCGGCCAGCAGCGCCAGCCACGGATTCCACTCGTACTTCGTGGTCAGCAGCGCGCTGGCGTACCCGCCGATCGCCATGAACACCGGCTGGCCGAAGCTCAGCAGCCCGGCCCAGCCGAGCGCGACGTTGAGCCCGATGACCGCGATCGCCATCGCGGCGACGGTCCCGAACGTGAAGATCCAGTAGTCGCTCGTGGTGAACGGGATGACGATCACGATCACCACCGCGATGGCGGCCAGCAGCAGGAGGTCGGCCCGCTTGATGATCACGATTCCCCCTCGCCGGCGAGATACAGCTCGGCCAGGGTCGATTCGCCGACCACCTCGTCCCTGGCCCGGTGCACGACCCGGCCGGCGGCCAGGACGATCGTCTCGTCGGGGACCCGCCACAGCGGCACCGACTTCTGCTCCACCAGGACCATCCCGAGGCCTTCGTCGTTCAGCGCCCGCAGCGCGCCGTACACCTCGGCGACCATCAGCGGGGCGAGCCCCCGGGACGGCTCGTCGAGCAGCAGGATGCGGGCCCGCGCCGCGATGGCCCGGGCGATCGCGAGCATCTGCATCTCGCCGCCGCTCAGGCTCGCGCAGTTCTGCCAGGCCCGTTCGCGCAGCTGCGGGAAGTAGCGGGAGACCTGCGACCAGTCCAGCGGCTGACCGCCGAGATTCGCCCCCAGCAGGAGGTTCTCCTCGACGGTCAGCCCGGGCAGCGGTCCGCGACCCTCGGGCACCAGCACCAGACCCTGGCGGGCCCGCTTGGGCGTCCCCATCCGGGACACGTTCCTGCTGCCGAGCCGGACGGTCCCCACGGACCGCTGGGTCAGGCCGGCCACGGTGCGCAGCAGGGTCGACTTGCCGGCCCCGTTCGGGCCGACGACCAGCACCAGGCCGCCGGGCCGGACGTGGATGTCGATCGGGTCGAGGGCGCGCAGCTTGCCGTAGCTGGCCCCGACCCCGACCAGGTCGAGTGCCACCGGCTCGCGCGCGCCGACCGGCTTCGCTTCTGTCGCAGACACCATCGGACGTCCTCGTCGGGCCGGGGCCGGCCGCTACGCCGGGGCCGGCGTGCGGTTGAGGGCGGCGCGCGGGTCGTCCGCCGCGTAGACCGTCACCACGCCGGCGTAGGACCGGGGCGCCTGCGCCGGCATCGGGTACTCGTCGCGGTTGACGACCATGCCGTCGATGTTCGAGAAGTCCCACCGCGGCGGGGAGAAGAAGTCGATCAGGCCGACCGCCTCACCGGCCGAGAGCGCCTGCGTGGTGTGGATGTCCGGCGGCTTCGAGATCGCGATCGCCGGTGCCGTGACGATGACGTGCTCGTCGGGCTGCCACTCGGTGAGGTCGCGCGACCAGGCCCGGCGCATGTGATGCACCATCGTCCCGGAGTGGACGATCGACACCTGCTCGAAGTCCTCGTGCGTGTGCGGGCTCATCGCGGTCAGCGCCCGCGGCTTGCGCGCGACCGGCCAGGGCAGGTTCGTCATCGAGGTGCGGTGCCGGTAGCAGTGCGGCTTGCCGGCCGGTACGTCGTCGAGGCGGTAGACGCGGATCCGGTACCCGTCGACCGGCATCGGCCATGCCTCGACCGGGGCGACGCCATCGGGATGCCGGGCGTACTCGGCACTGTTCGGCGCGACGGTGCGCAGATCCTCGTTCAGCGCGGTGAACCCGCGCCAGACCGACCCTTCCTGGCTGAACGAGACGGACGACTCGCCGGGCGGGACGATGACCACCGAACCGGCCGGCACGTCCACGGTCGCCCCGCCGGCGCTGACCGAGCACGGCGTGAACAGCGCCCACACGAAGTACTCGTCGGCATTGTCGGCCCGGGTGAGCACCGACCCGGCCGCGACCGTCGAGTAGGCGGTGATCATCGTGGCCGATCGGTTGTACCAGGTGGACGTGGCACCGTCCGTCGCCTGCGGGTCGGTCCTCGAGAAATGCGCGTAACTGCCGATCGGCATGTCGCCTCCTCATTGTCGGCGCACTGTTCGGTGACTTTTGCGAACTTTCTTGAGTTCGCCGCGGGCAGCGCCGCGCGGTCGCGGTCAACAATGTGTCCAAAATGACGCAGCAAGGACGCACATCGGTGCTGACTCGGTCAAATGCCGTTGCCTGCAAAGCCGCGAAACAAATGCCGCGAACACGACCACGACCGAACACCAGCCGGCCACCGTGCCTGCGGCCCGCCGTCCCGTGCGCGGACTGACCGCGGGTCTCCCGGACCAACTGATGTCCACATCGTGAACAACGTGTTTCGCGTTGCGGACAGAGTAGGCGCGATCGAAGGACCCTGACAAGGTCTGCGACGGTTTTTCTGAAGCAGACTGTCTGACAATCCGGCGGGCGCTCAGGCGGGTGGAACCGGGCCTCCACCCGGCGCTGCCGACTGCACACCAGGAGCGGGGGTCGGCCTCGTCCGCTCAGCCTTCGCCCTGCTCAGTGGGCCGCAGTCGGCCGAGCGAGGGCGCCGGGTCGACCGGCGGGCGGCTGCCGGCGGGGCCGGCGACGACTGGGTCGGCGACCCCGCGGCCGTCCCGGCGCGACCGGGAACCGCGGCGGCACCGGCCCTGTGCGGAGCCCGAACCTGCCGGCCCGTTCCGTCGCATCGGTGGGCTTCGCTGTCCGTATTATGGACACGCGCGTCAGCGTCCGGTGGGTCCATCTCGCCGATGGGCCCGGCCGACGCGATCGGTGCTCAGTAACCGCGACGGAGGACATCGTGACGGTCGACCCAACCGATCTGGGTTCGCCTGCAGGCGGCAATATCCAGTCCGTCGTCCGCGCCGCGGACATCATTCGCCTGCTCACCCAGGACCACGTCACGTCGATTTCGGTGGCCGAGGCGAGCAAGGCGCTCGGTCTGCAGCGGACGACGACGCACCGGTACGTGGCGACCCTGGTGTCGGTCCAGTGGCTGCAGCGTGACCCGGAAACAGGTCGTTTCGTGCTCGGGCCGCTGGCCCATGAACTGTTCACCGCGATCCTGTCCGAACGACGCGTCCTGACGATCGCGCCATCGCGAATGCAGCCGCTGGCCGATCAGATGTCGATGTCGACGGCGCTGTGCCTGTGGGACGGTAGTGCCGCGTTGGTGTCGCACGTGTCCTATCCGCGGCCGGGTGAACTGGCGGTCCGTACCTCGGTGGGGTTCCGGGTCGCGCCGACCGGCGCGCAGACCATCATGTTCCTGGCCTTCCTGGGCGACCCGCGCCAGGCCCAGGCCGCGCTGGAGCGGATGACCGACGAGGATGCCGTGCAGGTCCGGGAGCTGATGGTGCGGGCCCGGGCCGACCACTTCGTTTCGATCGGCCGCGACGACGACGGGATCCGGGTGATCGCCGTCCCGATCTTCGACGCCCGTGGCATCTGCGCCACAATGGCACTCATGTCGACCACGAGCCGGCTGCCGTCGAGTCCCCTTTCCGGCCCGGGCAAGGCGCTGCGGGAGACCGCGGCGCAGTTGTCGGCCGAGTTGCTCGGCAAGCCGCGCGCGGAGTGGGTCATCCCGGCCGGTTGACGGCTCGCCCTCGACGCGAGCTTGATTCGAACGGAAGCTGTCCGTCCAGCTCCACGCCGGGTGGCCAATGCTGGGCGCCGTGGACCTCGATCGGCGGGGAATGCTAGGCCGGGCCGGGTATCGGGCCCGGGCGGACCAGACCGGTCTCGTAGGCCAGGACGGCGGCCTGGACGCGGTCGCGTAGTTCGAGTTTGGTCAGGATCGCGGAGATGTGGGTCTTGACGGTGGCCTGGGTGAGGAAGAGCCGTTCGGCGATTTCGGCGTTGGTGAGCGCGCCGGCGACCAGGGTCAGCACCTCGATCTCCCGGGCGGTCAGCGGGTCCAGCCGCCGGTCCGGCCCGGACCGGGTGGGCAGGCCGGTGGCGAACCGGTCGAGGAGGCGCCGGGTGACCGTCGGGGCGAGCAGCGCCTCGCCGCGGGCCACCACCCGGATGGCGTCGGCCAGGTCGGCCGGGCGGATGTCCTTGAGCAGGAAGCCGCTGGCCCCGGCCCGCAGCGCGGCGAAGACCGGCTCGTCGAGGTCGAACGTGGTCAGCATGATGACCCGGGCGGTGCTGCCGGCCGCGACGATCCGGCGGGTCGCCTCGATGCCGTCCAGCCGGGGCATCCGGACGTCCATCAACACCACGTCGGGCCGGGTCTCGGCGGCCAGCGCCACCGCCGCCAGCCCGTCGCCGGCCTCGCCGACCACCTCGATGTCGTCCCGGGCCTCGAGGATCATCGCGAACCCGGCCCGGACGAGCTCCTGGTCGTCGGCGAGCAGGACCGTGACGGTCACGCGACGCCCCAGCCGGTGCTCACCCGCGGGCGGAACCCGGGGTACCGGGGCGGTGGGGTCACGAGGCGGCCTCCGGACTGCGCATCGTCGGGCCGCCAAGGCCCGTCCCGCCGAGCCTCCGCGGTGCGGTAGCGGGCCTCCGCGGTGAGGTGCAGGTGCGGAGCGAGGGTGGCCGGCGGGCTGGCACCGTCACGCGGGCGCTCCCAGGGGTAGCTCGGCCGAGACGCGGAACCCGCCGGCGGGCAGCGGGCCGGCGTCGAGGCTGCCGCCGACCAGCCGGGCGCGTTCGCGCATGCCGACCAGGCCGGCGCCGGCCCCGGCACCGTGCGGGGACAGTACCCGGGCCGGGGACGCCGTGCCGTCGTCGGTGATCTGCAGGTGCAGGGCGGCGTCGGTCCAGCGCAGGTCGACCTCGGCCCGGGTCGCCCGGGCGTGCCGCAGCGTGTTGGTCAGCGACTCCTGGACGATCCGGTACGCGGACAGGCTGACGTCGGCCGGCGCCGGGCGGGCGACCCCGGCCTGGTTGACGGCCACCGCGAGCCCGACCGCCCGCAGCGATGCCGCGAGCGCGTCGAGCTGGTCGAGACCGGGCTGTGGCTCCCGCGGCTGCGGGCCGTCCGGGCGCAGCGTCTGCAGCATGGCCCGCAGCTCGCCCAGGGCGGTACGGCCGGCCTGCTGGATCGTGTCGAGGGCGGCCCGGGCCCGCTCCGGCCGGGTGTCGAAGACGTCGGCGGCGGCGCCGGCCTGCACCACCATCAGCGACACGTTGTGCGCGATCACGTCGTGCAGTTCGCGGGCCAGCCGGGCGCGCTCGTCGGAGACGATGCGCCGGCGTTCCTGCTCCCGCCGGATGCACCGGGACCGGTCGAGCTCGCCCCAGGCCCAGCCGAGCAGGGACCCGAACACGGCGATGATCAGCTCGCGCCAGCCGCCGTGCAGGAGCTTCCACGGGGTCAGGGCGAGCATCACGCCCAGCGCCCGGAGCGAGACCCGCGGCGGCCGGATCCGGGTGAAGTAGATCAGCGGGCCGGCGGCCAGGCCCAGCCAGCCGACCTGCGGCGCGAGCGCCTCGACCCCCGCTCCGGCGGCGATCGCGAGGCCCATCGCGAACCCCGGCCACCGGCGCATCAGCGTGAGCGATGCCGCCTGGGCGATCCCGCAGGCCAGCGCGGCGGCGATCGTGACGGGGGTGTCGGGGCCGGCCGGCAGGCCCAGGATCAGCGTGCTGAGCGCGACCGCCAGCACGCCGGCCCAGACCGCGTCGGACGCGGTCGGTTTCAGCCGGAAGGCCCTCATGCGCATCACGGTATGCCGCCGGCGCCGGCGGCTCATCGGCCGCGGGACCGAGCCGGGCCCCGCCCGCATCCGTCCGTGGACGGAGACCGGATCCGACCGCGGCCGATCCGGGGGCGATCCGAGGGCGATCCGGGGGGCGATCTGGGATGAGGCCGGCACGGCGGACGTCCGATGGCGACACCGGACGTCACGACCCAGGGAAGACCTGATGACCACAACCACGGGATTGCCGTCCCGGCCGCCCTCACCGCCGGGTCCTTCCCGCACGAGCGAGGCACCTCTGGTCGTGCCGCGGCGCGGCGTACAGTCCGGCGCTGTGGCACGCGGCGCTGGCGGCGGGTCCTCCGACGGCGGCGGATGGCGGCACGGCGACCCGCTGCCGCTGATCGGGCGCGAGGACGAGATCGCCCTGCTGCGCTCGTTCGTGGATCGGGCGACGGCAGGTGGCGCGGCCCTGGTGCTCGCTGGCGCGGCCGGCGTGGGGAAGACCGTGCTGCTGAACGCGGCCGCGGCGTACGGGGCGCAGGCCGGCGTACGGGCCATCACCGTGACCGGCAGCCAGTTCGAGGTCGACGTCAGCTTCGCCGGCCTGCAGCAGGTCGTCGACCCGTTCCTGGCCTACCTGCCGCGGCTGGCCGAGCCGCAGCGGACCGCCCTGCGCGGCGCCCTGAGCCTGGGCCAGGGCCGGGCGGCGGACCGGCTGCTGATCTCCACCGCGGCCCGGCAGGTGCTCATCGAGGCCGCCGCGGTGGGCCCGATCCTCGTGGTGATCGACGACCTGCCGTGGATCGATCAGGTCAGCGCCATGGTCCTCGGTTTCGTCGCCCGGCGACTCGCCGGGCACCGGATCGGCCTGCTCGCTGCCGCGCGTACCGGCGACGACGGCTTCTTCGACCGCACCGGCCTGCGCACCCTCGAGGTGCCGCCGCTGTCCGACGCCGCCGCGGCCGACCTGCTCGCCGACCGGTACCCGGCGCTGACGGCCCGGGTGCGCCAGCGTCTGGTCGCGGCGGCGCAGGGCAACCCGCTCGCGCTGCTGGAACTGCCGATCGCGCTGAACGAGGCCACGAACACCGCACCGGGCCCGCCGCCCGACACGTTGCCGCTGACCCGGCGGTTGCAGACCGTCTTCGCCGGCCGGGTGCGTGATCTGCCCGGGCGGACCCGGCAGGTGCTGCTGCTCGCGGTCCTGGACGGCAGCGGCGACCTGGGCACCCTGACCGCGGCGGAGGTCGACGAACTCGGCCCGGCCGAACGCATGCACCTGGTCGCCCTGGACCGGGCCGCCGCACGCCTGCACTTCCGGCACCCGCTGATCCGGTCAGCCGTCGTGGACCTGTCCACCAGCGACGACCGCCGGGAAACCCATCGCCGTCTCGCGTCCCGCCGGGCCGGCGAGCCCGCGCGGCAGGCCTGGCACCTGGCCGAGGCGGCGACCGGGCCGGACGAGCGGGTCGCCGCGCTGCTGCAACAGGTCGCCCACACGAACCTCTTCCGGGGCGACTCGGTCGGCGCGATCACCCAGCTCCTGCGGGCCGCCGATCTCAGCCCGGCCGGCACCGCCCGCAGCTCCCGGCTGGCCGAAGCGGCCTACCTCGGGGCCATCGTCACCGGCGACCTCCGCGATGTGCCGGCGCTGCTGGACGCGGCCCGCGCGGCCGACCCCCGGTATGGCGGCGCGCTGGCCGGCGCTGTCGCCGGCGCCTACCACCTGCTCAACGAGAGCGGCGACATCGACAGCGCGCACCGGCTGCTGGCCGGCGCGCTCGAGGCCCTGCCCGATCCGGGCGACGCGGACGACAAGACCCTGATCGAGGCCCTCTACACGCTGCTGATGGTCTGCTTCTTCGGCGGCCGGCCGCAGCTGTGGCCCACCTTCCACGCCGCGGTCGACCGGCTGCGACCGCGGCCGCCGCAACTGCTGAGCATCCTCGGCAACACCTTCAGCGACCCGGCCCACCGGGCGCACGCCGTGCTCGACCGGCTCGACGCCGCGACCGCACGACTGCGTCACGAAACCAGCCCGGCCCGCATCGTCCGCACCGCGATCGCCGGAAGCTACCTCGACCGGATCGGCGACTGCCGGGAACCGTTGTGGCGGGCCGTCCGCCACGGCCGCGACGGCGGCGCGGTCACCTCCGCCATCGAGGCGCTGTTCCTGCTCGGCAACGACGCCTACTTCTGCGGCCGGTGGGACGAACTCGAGCAGCTCACCGACGAGGGCCTGACGCTCTGCGACACCCACCACTACCAGCTCATCCGCTGGGCGGGGCTCTACCTCCGGGCGCTGGTCGCCAGCGCCCGCGGCGACGAGCAGGCCAGCACCACGCTGACCGACGAGATGACCCGATGGGCGGCGCCGCGGCGGGTCGGCGCCGTGACCGCGTACGTGTCGCACGTCAGAACGCTGGCCGCGCTGTCCCGCGGCGACTTCGACACCGCGTTCCGGCACGCCGGTCAGGTCAGCCCGGCCGGGCAGTTCGCCGCCCACGCCCCGAACGCGCTGTGGCTGCTGATGGAGACCGTCGAGGCCGCGGCCCGGTCGGGCCGCGGCGCCCAGGCCGACGCGCACGTGGCCGCCGCCCGCCTGGCGCGCATCGACGAGCTGTCCCCCCGGCTGGCGTTGACCGTCGCGGGCGCGACCGCGATGGCCGCATCCGATCAGGAGCACCGCGACCTGTTCGAGCGCGCGCTGCGGACGCCCGAGGCGGACCGGTGGCCGTTCGACCTGGCCCGGATCCGCCTCGCCTACGGCGAACGGCTGCGCCGCACCAACTCCCCGGCGGCCGCCCGCGAACACCTCGGCACCGCCCTCGACGGTTTCGAGCAGCTCCGCGCCCGGCCCTGGGTGCTGCGCGCCGGTAACGAACTGCGAGCCAGCGGCGCGCGCCGGCGGGGCGCACAGCTGACCCAGCCGCTCACCCCGCAGCAGCACCGGATCGCCTCCCTGGCCGCCGCCGGGCTGACCAACAAGCAGATCGGCGAACAACTCTTCCTGTCCGCGCGGACCGTCGGCTACCACCTGCACCAGATCTTCCCCAAGCTCGCCGTCACCTCGCGGGCGGCCCTGCGCGACGCCCTCGCCGACCTGCCACCGCAGCACGGCTGACCGGTCATCTGACAGAGGCCGGCCCGGCCCGCGCCCGCCTAGCGTCTGCTCCAGATCAGCCCATCGGTACCGAGGAACTGGAGGAACCATGACCAGCGCAGGCAACGTCGTGCTCGTGCACGGCGGTTTCGTCGACGGCTCCGGCTGGCAGCGCGTCTACCACCTGCTCCGCCAGGACAACTACAACGTGTCCATCGTGCAGAACCCGACCCTCTCCCTCGACGGTGACGCCATCGCCACCCGGCGCATCCTGGACCAGCAGGACGGCCCGACCGTCCTCGTCGGACACTCCTACGGCGGCGCGGTCATCAGCGAAGCCGGCACCCACCCCGCCGTCTCCGCCCTCGTCTACATCGCCGCGTTCGCACCGGACAAGGGCGAATCGGTCAACACCCTGATCGCCGACCCGCCGCCCGGCGCACCGGTACCGCCGATCCTGCCGCCGAGCGACGGGTTCCTGTTCCTGGACCGGGACAAGTTCCCGGCCTCGTTCGCCGGCGACCTGCCGCTCGACGAGGCCCGGTTCATGGCCGACTCCCAGGTGCCCTGGGGCGTCGACGCGCTCGCCGGCGCGGTCAGCGAACCGGCCTGGCGCAGCAAGCCCAGCTGGTACCTGGTGGCCACGGACGACCGGATGATCCCGCCGCCGGCCCAGCGGGCCATGGCCGAACGGGCCGGGGCGAACGTCAGCGAAGCAGCCGGCAGCCACTCCATCTACCTGTCCCAGCCACAGGCCGTCGCCAACCTGATCAAGCAGGCCGCCGCCGCGCCGCACTGACCACCGCCGGCAACCACCGGCCGGCGGGGCGCCGGGGGCCGGAAGCCGCCGGCCGCGGGGCGATCTGTTCACAGGCATGAACAATGCCGGCCGAACCCGGGCCTGGCGGCGTTGGGACCGCCTGCCACCCGGGTTCGGCTGGCTACCCTTGGCCGGTGCTGTCGGGACGGCTTGCCGCGGCCCTGTTCGCGCTGACCGCGGCCGCCGCGGTGGGTGTGCAGGTTCCCGCCGCGGCCGCGCCGGCGGCCCGGTGTGGCAGCTACGAGCAGGGCGGCGGGCTGGTGCGGGAGACGCCGTGGCCGCAGTTGATGCTCGCGCCGGAGCGGGCCTGGCCGTTCAGCACCGGGAGCGGCGTCGTGGTGGCGGTCGTCGACGGCGGCACCGACCGGCAGCACCCGCAACTGGCCGGGGCGGTCGCGGCCGGCCACGACCTCGTCGACGGCAGTGCGGGCGGGGACAGCTCCTGCAACGGCCGCGGCACCGCGATCGCCACGATGATCGCCGGCCGGCCGGTGGCCCGGATCGGGTTCCGCGGTGTCGCGCCCGGCGCGCGGATCCTGCCGGTCCGGATCGCCGACCAGGAGGTGCAGGACGACCAGTACCAGCGCCCGTCGCTGCCACCGGACCGGCTGGCCGACGGCATCAGCTGGGCCGTGGACCACGGCGCCACCGTGGTGAACGTCTCCACGACCCTCTACTACGGCAGCCCGCGGCTGCGGTCGGCCGTCGCGAACGCCTACGCCCACGGCGTCGTCGTGGTGGCGCCGGCCGGCGACAAGCACGGCACCGGCCCGGTCGACCCGGTGCCGTTCCCGGCCGCCTACCCCGACGTGATCGCCGTCTGCGCGGTGGACGCGGCCGGTGCGCGGGCGCGGTCCTCCCAGGTGGGCGATTACGTCGACATCTGCGCGCCGGGTGCGGACGTGCTCGGCGGCACCCTGTTCGGCGGCTACAGGCTCTACACCGGCACCGGGTACGCGACCGCGTTCGTCAGCGCCACGGTGGCGTTGATCCGGTCGGCCGACCCGGCGCTGTCGGCCGGCCAGGTCACCCGCCGGCTGAAGGCCACCGCGAGCCCGACGCCCGGTGGCCGGGGCGCGGCGTACGGGGCCGGCATCGTCGACCCGTACCGCGCGGTCACCGAGACGGTGACCGCCAGACCGCCGGCGCCGGCGGCGCCGCTGGCCCGCCCCGCGGTCGACCCGGTCGCGGTCGCCGCGGCGCAGCGCCGGGAGGCCGCGCGGCGGCGGGCCGGCTGGCTCACCCTCGGCGGCGTCGTGGTCTCACTCGCGGCCGTGGCGGTGGCCGTGCTGGTGCCGCGCGGCCGCCGCCGCCGCTGGCGCTCCGGCGTCCACGCGGCGCCGGTGGCCGGGCGCACCGTCGACGACGAGATCGCCGCCGCCTACCACGTGCCGCTGACCAGCACCGAGGTCTTCCAGCCGGCCTCGGTCGCCGCCCGCCGGTAGGCCCGCGGCAATCCACAGCGGACTGTCCACAGTGGACTATCGGGTGTGGGCCGCGATCTATTGTGGACTCAGTCTGTTGTGGACTCAGTTCGTTGTGGGGCTCAGCGATCGCTGGGGTCGCCGAGTAGTTGGTGTTCGACCAGGGTGGGCAGCAGCCGGGCGCAGTGGATCGCGGTGCCGCTGACCGCGACGACCAGATCCGGTTGGCCGCCGCGGAAGTAGTCGGCGTACTCGGCTGGCAGCTGCAGCGCGGCCGCGACCAGGGCGGCCTGCGCGGCCGGCAGCGGCTGCAGCAGCGCCAGGTCCGCGCGCGCCAGGGTGTCCGCGTCCGCGGCGGTGAACGCCGGCCGGACGGTCAGCACCGTCGACCAGACCCCGGCCGCCGGCGCCGGCGCCGGACCAGCCACGGCACCGTCCACAATGGTCAGGTCCAGCCGGGCCGGCAGGCCGCCGGTCCGCGGGCCGCGGGTCCGCTCGACCTCCAGCCCCTGCCGCAGCAGCAGGCTCCACCGGGCCGGGTGGTCGGACCGGATCCCGATCCGCGCGCCGATGGCGAGGGCCCGGAAACACAGCAGCTGGACGAAGGGCAACCCACCGACGGCGAACACCCGGGTCGGCCGCGGCCGGAACAACTGGATGCTGACCGGGCCGCCCTGCTGGTCCGTGCCCAGCACCAGGCCGGCCTGGCCGGCCCCGAACCGGATGCCACCCGCGTCCGCCGTGGTGGTCCGGATGGCCCCGATCGGGCCGCCGGCGCCGGTCACCATGCCAGGAACCCGCCGAGCGGCAGGATGTTCGGCACCGCGGCCCGCTGGTACCCGTCCAGCGGAGCCAGCCGGGCGCCGTGCTTGGCGGCCCTGGCCGCCAGGGTGCGGGTGACCGCGCGCAGCGACTCCTGGTCCGGCCCGGTCAGGTCCAGCACCACCTCGACCTCGATCAGCTGGCCGCTGCGCCTGGTGGCCACCGACAGCACGGTGGCCTCGGCCGGGACCGACTGCAGCGCCGCGGCCAGCCCGCGGCTCTCGTCCGCGGCCGGTGCGATGAGGTGGCGCAACCGCAGCGCGGTGTGCGGCACGCCGGCGGCCGACCAGCCGCGCCACCGTTCCCGGAACAGGTCCGCCGCCCGGGCGGTGCCGGGCCGGTCGCGCGGGGCGGGCAGCGCGACGCCGGTGACGGTGCCGACCACCGGCAGCAGCTCCGCCGGCGCCAGCGGTTCCAGCGGCTGGCCCTCGTTGCGGAGCCGGCGCAGCAGCCGGCGGGTCAGGTTGGCCAGCGTGGTGTGCAGCGACTCGTCGGTGGCGTGGTCGATGTCCCGCTGGACCTGCAGCGCGATCCAGGCGGACTGGTGCGCCGGCACCCGGTTGGCGGTCAGTTCCCAGTACGAGGCCGCCGCGCTGGTCCGGCGGTCGTCGCTGGCCAGCGCCGGCACGGTGTGCACGAGCAGCTGGCAGGTGACCAGCGGCCCGGTGGCGTCCGCCGGCGGGAGCAGCGTCGCCGGGGCGGGCAGCGGCACCCATCCGGTGCCGACCAGCGGGGCGTCGCCGGGCGCGCCGGCGGCCAGCACCACGGCCGCCCCGCCGGCATGGGTGAGCACCCCTATCTCGCGGTCGCCGAGCCGCAGCCGGCCGACCCGGGCCCCCGGGGCGGCGACCTCGAGCATCGCCTCGGCCGGCGTCCGGGCGGCGGGGTCGAGGCTGGCCGCGCCGGGGTCGGCGGGGGTGGGGCCGGCGGGGGTGCGGTAGCGCCGCCGGCGGGCGAGGAAGGCGATCAGCGCGAGCGTCCACTGGTACAGCCACCGGCCGTGCCACCGGACGGTGGTCAGCGCCAGCAGCAGTACCGCGCCGGCGGCGAGGGCGGCCAGCACCCGGGTCGGCTGCCCGCGGGCGATGGCCGCCATCGCGGCGGCGACCTGCCAGCAGGCGACCTGGCCCAGGCCCAGCGTCCGGCGGATGCGGTGGGCGCCGGTGGGCGGCCTGGACGGCCCGCGCCGCCGGACGTCCCGCGGCACCGCCGCCGGCCGGGTGTCCTGCTGCCAGGGTGGTGTCACCGCCGCGCCGGCGGCCAGCCCGCCCGCCCGCGCCTGCGCCTGGGCCGTGCCAGCGGCCCTGGCCTGGCCGGCGGGCAGCCGGCCGGTGAGGATGTCCAGCCGGCGTGGCGGTGCGGCCAGGCCGCCGGCCCGGGTGGCCGACTGGTCCCCGATCGCGGTGGCTACCAGCGGGCTGCCCGGCGCCGGGCTGTCCCATGCGGGGCTGCCCGATGCGGGGCTGCCCGCGGGGTGGCCCAATGCCGAGTTGCCCAATGCCGGGTTGCCCGGTGCGGAGTTGCCCAGTGCCGGCTGGCCCGGGGCCGGGGCGGCCGGGGGCAGCTGTGCCGCGGCCGGCGGCGGGCTGTGGGCCGGGGGTGGGCTGTGGGCCGGGGGCGTGGCGCCGGCCGGTGGCGGCTCGGCGGCGCCTGCTCCTGGGATCGTCACGGCTGCCTTCGCGGGTGCGGGTTCGCGGGTGCGGGGGACGGTCGGGCTGGCGGCCCGTCCCTACAATGGTCCGGCTCGCTGGCAGGCCGCCGGCAGCTGGCCGGCCCGCCGAGCCCACCGTCGTGGCAGGCCAGCCGGCCGGTACGGTTCGCCAGGTTGGGCCGGCTGCTGGTTGACTACGGAAGCAGGCAGGCGGAGTCGGGGGTCTGGCCAAGGGGCGGTGGAGCGGTCGGTGGATTCCTCGGCTCGACGGCGCCCGGCCGGGCTGGACGCGCTGGTGCGGGAGTTCCGCCAGCGCACCGGGCTGACCCAGCAGGAGGCGGCCGACCTGGCCGGGATGAGCGTGGCGGCGCTGCGCGACCTGGAGCAGGCCCGGGTCAGCTCGCCGCGCCGGGCCACCCTGCGCCGGCTGGCCGCCGCGCTGGAGCTGTCGCCCGCGGAGGCGGAGCGGCTGCAGGCCGGTGCCCAGGAGCAGACGCCGGCCGAGCAGCTGCGGATCGAGGTGCTCGGTCCGCTCGCGGTCACGGTGGACGGCGAGCCGGTGGATCTGGGTTCGCCGACCCGCCGGACGCTGCTCGGGCTGCTGGCGCTGTTCTCGAACACGCCGGTGTCCCGGGACGCGCTGGTCGAAGCCGCCTGGGGGGAGCGGCCGGCGGCCACCTCGGCCGACCTGCTGCAGACGCACATCTCCCGGCTGCGGCGCCGGCTGGCCCCGGCGGCGGGCAACGGCTCGGCCCCGCAGCCGCTGGTGGCCACGTCCGGCGGCTACCAGCTGACCGCGACCGACGGGCAGCTGGACCTGCTGGCCTTCCGGCAGGCGCTGACCGCCGCCCGGCGGGCCCGCGCCGCCGGCGACCTGGTGGCGGCGGCGCAGGGTGACCCGCTGGCGGACGTGGACGCGCTGCGCAGCCATCCGGCCGTGGTGGCCCTGACCCGGCAGTGGCAGGCCATGGTGGTCGAGTACGCCGAGGTGGCCGAGCCGATCGGGCGGCACGAGCAGGTGCTGCCGCTGCTGGAGCGGGTGGTCGAGGCCGACCCGCTGCACGAGGCCGCGCACGCCCGGTTGATCGTGGCGCTGGCCGGCACCGGCCAGCAGGCCGCCGCGCTCGATCGGTACGAGCGGCTGCGGCACCGGCTCGCCGACGAGCTCGGCGCCGACCCGGGCCGCGAGCTGGCCGACGCGCACCAGCGGGTGCTGCGCCAGGAGGTCAGCCGCCCGGCCTCGGCGCCGACCACCGCGTACCGGCAGCTGCCGCCGGACATCGCCGAGTTCACCGGCCGCAGCGCGGAGCTGGCCGTGCTGGCCGACCAGCTACCGGCGCCCGGCGAGCCGGCCGGCGCGATCGTGATCTCCGCGATCGAGGGGATGGCCGGCGTCGGCAAGACCCGGCTGGCCGTGCACCTGGCGCACCGGCTGATCGCCGCCGGCCGGTACACCGACGCCCAGCTGTACGTGGACCTGCGCGGCTACGCGGACGAGCCGCCGGCCGACCCGGCGACTGTGCTCGCCTCGTTCCTGCACCTGCTCGGCGTGCCCGGCGCGCAGATCCCGCCGGACCTGGACAGCCGGGCCGCGCTCTACCGGGACCGGCTGCACGACCGCAACGCCCTGGTGCTGCTCGACAACGCCGGCAGCGAAGCGCAGGTGCGCCCGCTGCTGCCGGCCGGTCCGGGCAACCTGGTGCTGGTCACCAGCCGCCGCGCGCTGGCCCTGGACGGTGCCGCCGGCCTGGTGCTGGACCTGTTCACGCCGGGCGAGGCGGCCGCGCTGCTCACCCAGATCGTCGGCACCGCCCGGGTGGCCGCCGAGCCGGACGGCGCCGGCGGGGTGGTCGAGCTGTGCGGCCGGCTGCCGCTGGCGATCGCGCTCGCCGCCCGCCGGCTGCGCGCCAGGCCGAGCTGGCGGCTGGCCGACCTGGCGGCCCGGCTGGCCGACGACGGCAGCCGGCTGGTCGAGCTGGCCGCTGGGACCCGCCAGCTGCGCGCGGTCTTCGACCTGTCGTACCAGGCGCTCGACCCGGCCGCGCAGCGGCTGTTCCGGCTGCTCGGGCTCTACGTCGGCGACGACATGGCGGCCGACTCGGTCGCCGCGCTGGCCGCCGTGCCCCCGGCGGAGGCCCGCGAGCTGCTGGACCGGCTGGTGGACGAGCACCTGCTCACCGTCGTCCCGGGCGACCGCTACGGCCTGCACGACCTGGTCCGCGGCTACGCCCGGCAGATCGCCGCCGCGGCGGAGGCGCCGGCCGACCGGGAGGCGGCGGTCACCCGGCTGCTCGACTTCTACCTGCACACCACCGACCGGGCCACCCGGCTGGTGCAGCCCAACCAGCGTGGTGTCGAACTGATCGGCACGCCGCCGGCGCACCCGCCGCGACTGGAGACGCTGGCCGACGCCGAGCAGTGGCTGCAGGGCGAGCGCGGCTCGCTCGGCGCGGCGGTGACCCAGGCCGCCGGGCTGGGCCGGCCCGGCCACGCCTGGCGGCTGGGGGTGTCGCTGGCCCACTACCTCTACCAGTACGGCTTCCCGGAGGAGTGGGAGCGGGTCTACGCGGCCGGCCTGGCCGCCGCGCAGGCCACCGCGGACATCGACGGCGAGGTCGCGATCCGCTGGTATCAGATGTGGATGTACCTGACCCAGCACCGGACCGAGGAGGCGATGGAGCACCTGGTCGCCTCGCTCGAGCTGCACCGCCGCGCCGGCGACCGGACCCAGGAGACGTCCACGCTGGTCAACCTGAGTGCCGCCCACCTGCGGCTGGGCCGGTTCGCCCCTGCGCTCGACTTCGCCATGCAGGGGTTGGCGGTGCTGGCGGGCGGGGTGGCCGGCGGCGGGGATCCGTTCCGGGAGGCGGCGCTGCGCGGCAACGCCGCGGACGCGCTGATCTCGCTCGGCCGGATCGAGGAGGCGCTCGCGACCTGCCGGCCGGCCGTCCAGCTGTCCCGCCAGTGCAACGACGGCCAGCTGGAGAGCGGCATCCTGGCCCTGCTCGGCGTCGCGCTGCTGCTGTCCGGCCAGCCCGACGAGGCCATCGACCACCTGCAGCGCGCGCTGGCCGTCGCCATCGAGAACGGGCGGCCGGCCGAGGCGCTCGTCCGGCAGGAGCTCGGCCGGGCGTACGCCAAGCTGGGCCGGTGGGACGAGGCCCGGGCCGAGCTGACCGAGGTGCTGGACCTCGTCCGCGACATGCGCCAGGCGACGATGGGCGAGCACGACGTGGTGGCCGGGCTGGCTGCCGTGTACCGGGAGGCCGGCGAGCTGGACACCGCGCGGGAGCTGCTGGAGCGGGGCCTGCCGATGGCGATCGCGGTTCGCGAGCGCTACCACCAGGCGCGGATCCTGGAGGGCCTGGCCCTGGTCGAGGAGCGCGCCGGCCGGATGGCGGCCGCCTGCCAGCACCGGCACTCGGCGGAGGCGATCTTCAGCGAGCTCGAGGTACCGGAGGCGGACCGGATCAGGCAGCGGCTGTGACCGCCGCCTGACCCGGCCCCGCAGTCCCGGCCCGCTCAGCCGCCCAGCCGCCCGGCGTTCAGCGTCTCGGTGGCCGACATGTCGAGGCCGGCCTGGCCGACCGCCATGCCGAACCGGCTGACCGCGGCGCGGATCTGCGCCTCGGTGGTGTCCCAGTTCCGCTGCAACTGCTGGTACGCGGCGCTGGCGGACTGGCTGGTCCAGGTCGAATAGGTCTGGCCGACGGACTGCTGCAGGGTCTCCACTTCGGACAGCACCTTGCTGACGCCGGTGCTGACGTCGGACTCGCCCTGGGCGAGCGCGGCGAATTCGTAGTCCAGCAACATGGTTTGGTCGCCTCCTCGTCCGGTCAGAGACTCACGCCGAGCGCGGCCGGGATGCCGGACGCCTCCGCGGTCACGGTGTTCACGTTCTGCGACTGGTCCTCGTCCGTGGTCACGTAGTTGACCTGGACGTCGCCGAGGCCGGACCCGATGTGCTGCAGGGCCGTCTGCAGCGACGTGAGCTGGGACTTCAGTTGGTCCCAGGCGGTGACGGCGGCCTTCGCGCCCAGGCCCTTCCACTGACCGGCCAGCAGGGCGCCCTCGAGCTGCGCGTCCATGCTGGAGACGATCGACTGGATCTGTCCGGCGATGTTGATGGACGTGGTTGCGGTCGACCGCATGACTTCTGAATCGAGCTTGGCTCCACCAGCCACGGGGGACACCCCGCCTTCGTTGCTCAGGCCCATGCCAGGGCACACCTGCAGAGACATGTCTTGGCCCGGCGGCAATGTAGCCCACGCCCGCTGGGACGGGAAGGTTCTGTTCCGCCGGTTGTACGGCCTCTTGGCCCTGCCTGGCGCAGCTGGTTATAGTCCGCTCGACCGAGCACCAGCCGCCGCCCGGACGACCGGATCTCCCGGCTGGGCAAGGCTTTTCACACCACTGGCACCGCGGGCCACGGAGCCGACGTCGAGCTGGAAGGAAGCTGCCGTGGCGCCCAAACCTGACCCTCGCGACCTCCACGTCGACACCGGCGACCTGAGCGACTACAGCCGGCAGATCTACGCCGAGTCGGTGAGCTTCAGCGAATCCCCGCTCGCCAAGCCGGACTTCGCCGGTGACGCCGCGCAGCAGACCGCGGCGCACCAGCAGGTGGCCGACAGCTTCATCGGTCCGGTGACCAGCGGGATGGGCGCGGGCATGGACTTCTGGAAGGAGCACGCCGGGCGGGTCACCGAGATGGGGCAGTTCACGATCGGCCTGGGCGAGGGGTTGCAGGCCATCGCCGCGGCTTCGGGCGCGATCACCGCCGCGTACGACTCGTCCGACGAGGTCAACGCCGACCGGATCCGCGACCAGTCCGGCTTCTTCCGGCAGCCGACCGACCAGGGTCCGGACACGCTGGAGGGGCAGCGCCCACGCGGGAACGGCTGATACCGCGGCCGGCGACCTTCGCCCGGTCGGCGAGCCGCCGGCGACCCTGGCCGGCGGCCCGCCGTCGCGAAGCAGGGCGAGCGTTGGTGGAGGTGGTACCAGCCGGCACCGTCCCGGTTCCCGCATCCATCCGCGGTGGGCTGCCCGGATCGGGCCCCGCCGCCGGCGAAACAGATGGTGATGAGGTATGCCTGTCGGTCGGGGCGCTGACGTCAGCGCCGCCAGCTTCGAGACCCTGCAGAACTACATCGCGCAGGAAAACAGTGGCCAGGTGCGGTCGGTCTCGCGGATGTGGACCAACGCCCAGACCACGCTGGACGGCGTGCAGACCAAGCTGCGCAGCGCGTTCGGCCAGGTCTATCCCGGCTCCTGGAGCGGGCCGGCCGCGGGCGCGTTCAACGACCAGCAGACCAGGACGCAGACGTCGATCTCCGGCGTGCCGGCGACCCGCCTCGCCACCATCGTCGAGACCATCGCCACCACCATCGACGAGGTCAGGCCGCGGATGCAGACGCTGCAGTCCGAGTGGGACACCCGGATGGCCGCCGCGGCGAGCCCGACGGTGGTGGTCTCCGAGGGTGACGCGGTCAGCCCGACGACCTACACGTTCATCGCCGACGGGCAGAGCGCGACCACCTTCAGCCCGATCGGCGCGAGTCAGGTCGACCAGGCCAAGGCCGATTTCACCGCCAGCGTGCAGGCCAAGATCCGCGAGGAGCTGACCCAGCGCGCCCGGACCGTCATGGCCGACCTGGAGAACGCCTACAACACGGCGAAGGGCCAGATCCCGGTGGGCATGATCCCGGCCTTCACCGGGCCGATCAACGCGGACCTGAGCGGGCTGACCGTGGCCGACCCGCAGGGCACCGCCGCCGGCGGCAACGGCGGAAACACCCTGCCGGCCGGCTCGATCAACCCCGGCGGGGCCGCCGCCGACGGCGGGGGTGGCGACGGCAACGCCGGTAACCAGCTGCCGGCCGGCTCGATCAACGCCGACGGTGCCAACGGCGCGGACGGCGGCGGGAACGGCGCGGACACCGGCGATGGCGGCGCGGACCAGGGCGGCGGCACCGGCGACAGCGGTGCCGGCGCGCTGCCGGCCGGCGCGATCGACCCGGGCGGGGCGCAGGCCGACGGCGGTGCGACCGACGGTGATGCGACCGGCGGCGGGGCCGGCACGGGGTCCGGTGACGGCGCCGCGGGTGCCGGCGGCGACGGCGGTACGACCGGCAACCAGCTGCCGCCCGGTGCGATCAACCCCGGCGGGGCGGCGGCCGGCGGCGGCGCGGGTGGCGGTTCTGGCGCGGGTGGCGGCGGTGCCGGCGCTGGCGCGGCCGACGCGGGCGGCGACGGCGCCGGCAGCGGGTCCGGCCTGCCGCCCGGTGCGATCAACCCGGGCGGCGCGGGCGGCGACGGGTCCGGCGCCGCGGGTGGCGGCGGCGCGTCCGACGGCGGTGCCGGGGCCGGTGGCGGTGGTGGTGCTGGTGGCGGTGGTGGTGGCGGCTTGCCCGGCGGCGCGATCATCCCCGGTGGTCTCGGGTTGGTGACCGGCGGCGCCGGCATCGGATCCATCCCGCTGCCCGGGCCGAGCGACTCCGGAATCCCGAACGGCGCCGCCCGGCGGCTGCCGCCCGGCGCGATCAACCCCGGCGGCAGCCACGCCGCGCTGGGCGGGCGGAGCGGTTCCGCCCTGCCGCCGGGCGCGATCGACGACGAGCCTGGGCCGCCGACCCCGGTACGTCCGGGCTTCGGTCAGCCGGCCTCCGGTCTGCCCCCGGACGGCATCCGGACCGGCAGCACCGGGCCGCTCGCGCCCGGCCTCGGCTCACCTGGCCTCGGCTCACCTGGTCTCGGTGCGCCCGGTCCCGGCTCACCCGGTCTCGGCGCGCCGGGCAACGGCTCGACGCTGCCGCCGCCCCCGCAGGGCGCACCGGCGGACCGGCGGCTCGGCGCCGGCCGGGGCCGGCCGGGGCCGGCCGCGGAGGAGGCCGAGCCGTCCGGGATGCCGCCGTCGCTGCGCGGCCGGCGCGGTGGCCGGAAGCCCGAGCAGGGTGGGAAGGAGCCGGTGGTCCGGCGCCGCCGGCCGCGCCGCGACGAGCCGGCCGACCTGCGCCGGGCGCAGCTGGCCGGCCGTACCGACGACAAGCCGGTCGCGATCGCGAAGGTGCCGGACCTGCCCGGCGCCGGCCCGCTCATCCCGGCCGGTTCGGCGGACCCGGCGCCACCCTCGGTCGGCGGCCGGCGCGGGCACCCGACCCGGCTCACCCCGCAGTACGCGACCCCCAGCGTCGTACCCGACCGGGTGCACTGGGCCGGCGAGCCGGGGCGGCCGGACCAGCTGGTGGTCCAGCCGGCCGCCGGGACCGACCTCGGCGGCCGGCACCCGCGGGACGGGCAGGACGGCGTGGTGCTGCCGCCGCCGCCCGGCGGGCCGGCCGATCTCGCCGGCCGTACCGCCGGGCCGATCGGCATCCCGGCGAAGGCCGCGCAGCGCCGCCGGCCGAACCCGGTCGCCGGCCCCGAGGACCCGCGCGAGCAGGAGATCTGGCAGCCCGAGAAGGCCGCCGCGCCGGTACTGGACGCGCCGGTGGCCGCGGCCGCCGAGCAGACACCGACACCGGCGATCGGCCGGCGGGAGGTGGCCGAGGCCCGGTAGCGGTCGGCCGGGCCCGGCGCGCCGGTTCAGGTTTCACCTACCTGAAAGGCGGCACCGGGCCGAGGTCGGCGGCGTCCGCAGGTGGGCCTGCCTCTTGGTTCACATACCTGAAAGGCGGCGCCGGTCCCCAGTCGGGACGACCCGGCCGACCTACGATGAAACCGGACCGAACCGGGGTAGCTGCTTCTTGCCGGGCCAGCGTTGTGCGGTCACCCCCGCGACACGGGAGTCCCTGGTGGACGAGAGCGGCCTGGCGAACTCGGACGGCTACAGCGACGGCTCGGCGAGCTACCTCGAGAGCCTGCTCGCGCAGACCCGGCAGATGGTCGACACCATCGCCGGGCTGCAGGAGCAGCTGCGCTCGCTCACGGTCACCGCGTACTCGGCGGACCGGCTGGTCACCGCGGTCGCCGCGCCCGGCGGCCGGATCGTCGATCTCGAGCTCGACCCGCGGATCTACCGCGACCCGGACTCGTACGCGCTGGCCGACTCGATCCTGTCCGCGATCGAGCAGGCGCAGGACGGGGTGGCCCGGCGCGAGGCGGAGGTCCGGGCCGCGGTGCTGCCCGAAGCCGACCGGCTCGGCGGCTCGGTCGGCCTGGACACCGCCGAACTGAAGCAGATCTTCGAACCACTGTCCCGACCCGGGAGGGAACGCGATGCCACCACCGAATGACGATCATGTCGCGGTCACGGACGGCGCGTTCCACTACGTGCCCCAGCTGGTCAACATCATCAACACCTACGCGACCAGGCAGGCCGCCGCTGAATCGCAGGTCAACGCCGCGCTCAGCCTGGACAAGATCTTCGTGGGGGAGGAGGGCGCCGCGCTCAGGCAGGCGATCCTGACCGGCGAGCAGGACGTCCACAGTGCGCTCCGCGACACCCACGACACGATCTTCGACATGAAGCAGCTCGGGTACGCCGCCGACTACGCGCTGCGGGACGTGCGCAACACCGACCAGGTGGTCGAGGGGCTGTTCCAGCGCGGCCAGGAGGTGCACGGCGACCCGAGCAAGGCGGACCGGCCGTTGTTCAAGCCGGGCACCACCCGGGACAGCTCCGGCCAGCCCGTCGACCCCGGCGAGACCGGACCGGGCAGCCTGCAGGAGGAGATGGAGCAGGCCGAGGCGGCGGCGCAGGCCGCGGAGCAGGCCCGGCGCGGCGGCGGCCAGTAGCGCGCGGCCGGGCGGCGGCGCACCAGCCTCATGGGTATCGAGAACCCGCTCGGGAATCTGGGCTGGCTCGGTGACCTGATCTGGCTCGCCGCCGACGGCAACAAGTTCCCGGAGATCGACGAGGACCAGGTCCGCCAGCTGGCGACCGCGGCGCAGACGATGGCGGACGCGCTGTCCAGCACGGCCAGCAATCTCAACCCGAACGTGCAGAGCCTCAAGGTCGAGTGGACCGGCAAGTCCGGCAGCGCCTTCCAGACCAGCTTCTTCCTGCAGAAGGCGAACATCGACTCGCAGGCCGCGTACTTCGACAGCCTCGCGACGATGCTGATGGGCACCGCGAAGGACATCGAGTACACGAAGCGCCACATGATCAACATGCTGGTGCTGACGCTGACCCTGATCGCCGTCCAGTTCGCGCTGTCGTTCACCGGTGTCGGCGAAGTGCTGGCAGCGCCGGCGATCGGCGCGCTGCGGGCCACGGTCGGCGAGCTGGTCAGCGGCCTGATCGAGAGGATCGGCGGGCGGGCCGTGCTGCGGCTCGCGGCCCGGGTGCCGTTCGCTCCGGCGATCGGCCGGCTGCTGCAGGCCGGCTCGCTGGAGCTCGCCGACGAGCTGGTCGAAGAGGTTGGCATCGACGCGCTGACCCAGCTCCAGATGGGCCAGGGCTGGGACATCAAGCGCACCGCCTCGACCGCTCTCGCGGCCGGCACCGGGGCGCTGCTCGGCATCCCGATCGGCCGCGCGGTCCACTTCGGACAGCGCCGGCTCACCCGCGCGCTCACCCCGCCGGGCGGCGGCCCCATCGCGCGGCGGCTCACCGACCCGAACTCGCTGCTCGGCGGCAACACCGGGCTCAGCAACGTGGCCCGCAACCTCGCCCAGCGGCCGGGGCACATCATCACCACCGGGCTGACCAACACCGTCGTCTCGCCGGCCGCGTCGGTCATCGCCAACCACGCCGTGTACGGCACCGAGCTCTCGCTCGCCGAGTTCGGCAAGCAGGTCGCCGACGGCCTCGCCGGCAACTTCCTCTCCGGCGGCGTGCGCGGCGGCAACATCGACGTGATCAACACGCTCCGCGCCGGCGGCATCGCGCTGGACAACGCGATCTCCGGACGCAGCCTCGCGCAGACCCGCAGCGACCTGTCCGCGTTCATGAACACCGGCGAACGCCTGGCCGGCGGCGGGGGCCACGTCTCCAGCAACCCGGCCGGGCAGCCGTCGGCTGCCGCACCGGTCAACCCGGAGCTGCCGGCCACCCCGGGGCCGAGCGCGACCGGCAGCCCGCCGGCCGCGGCCGGGGCAGCGCCGCCCGGCGGCGGCACAGCGGTCCTGCCGGGCGGCGGTCCCGGCGCCGCGGGTGCCGGGCCGGGCGCCGTGGGTGGTGGGCCGGCCGCCGTAGGTGGTGGGCCGGCCGTCGGCGCGGTGACCGGGGGCGCGCCCATCGGTGCGGTCAACGGAGTCGGCGCTCCGGGCGGTGCGGCCCCGGGCGGTGGTGCGCCAGGCGGTGCGGCGAACGGAACCGGGACACCGGCGGCGAACGGGAACGCGACCGGTGCGGGCAACCCGACCGGGACGAACAACGGGGCCGGGGCGCCGGGCACCAACGGGACTGGCCCAGCTGGCACAGCCAACGGGGCCGCGGCGCCGGGCGCGAACGGGACTGGCCCGGCCGGCGCAGCCAACGGCAACGGGCCGGCCGGAGCGGCCAACGGCGCAGCGAGCGGGTCGGCAGCGCCGGGCACCAACGGGACTGGCCCAGCCAACGGCAACGGCGCAGCCAACGGGTCCGGCCAGCCCGCAGTGAACGGGACCGGGCCGGGTGACCCGTCCGGCGGCCCGCCCGGTCAGCCGGCGGCCGGTGCGGGCTCCAGCAGCGGCGCGGGGCCGGGCGTCGGCCAGGGTGTCGGGCTGGGCGGCGACCATCACCCGGGCGCGGCGCCCGGCCAGCAGCAGGCGGCCGGCGGATCGGGACCGCCGACCTCGGTGCAGGTGGGCGACGGCACGGTCACGGTTCACTCGTCGGACGGCACCACAGTCGGCGTCGGTATCGGGGCCGACCGTTCCGTGGCGGTCGACACGCCGGCGCACGTCTCGACGGTCACCAACGGCGACCACACCACGCAGTCGATCACGCTGCCGGACGGCACCAGGGTCGACATGCAGGCGGCCGGGCCGCCGAGGGTGCACCCGGGCAACGACACCACGGTCTCCCTCGCCCCCGACGGCACGGTCACGCTGATCTCGCCGACCCACCACGCCACGGTCAACGCCCAGGGCGTCCAGCGGGTCACCGCGGTGGGCGGTGACTCGACGGTGACCGCGTCGATCGGCAGCACGACCGTCCAAGCCGGCGGCCGGACCACCGCGGTGACCACGACGGCCGGGCGCACCACGGTCCGCGCCGCCGACGGCACCGTCGCCGAGACGGCTCCGGACGGCACCACCCGCGTCACCGCCCCGGACGGCACCGAACACCTGCTCAGCCCGGACGGCACGGACACCGAACTCACCCCGGCACAGCCGCCGAGCGACACGGTCGCCCCACCCACGCTGCCCCCCGTCGCCACCGCGACCCCGACCCCCGCGACCCCGACCCCCGCGACCCCGA
>Ga0307500_10000105_pt1 | contig 26350 bp, 27 predicted proteins | sample 14_S_MG_FD_201362 | JGI IMG/M metagenome (GOLD analysis project Ga0307500, IMG submission 201362) | Soil microbial communities from Populus trichocarpa stands in riparian zone in the Pacific Northwest, United States - 14_S | ecosystem: Environmental > Terrestrial > Soil > Riparian zone > Trees... | reverse complement strand
TGATTCCCAGGCAAAGGACGCCGCGCGGACGCGGTCCCAGCCCTGTTCCATTTTCACCACCATCATTTCCACGGCGATGATGGCGTCGTCGACCAGAAGGCCGAGCGCGATGATCAGCGCGCCGAGCGTGATGCGGTGCAGGTCGATCGACATCGCGTTCATGACGATGAAGACGATGGCGAGCACCAGCGGCACCGACATCGCGACTACGATGCCGGTGCGCCAGCCGAGCGCCACGAATGAGACGAACAGCACGATCGCAAGCGCCTCGATGAAGGAATGCACGAACTCGCCGACGGCGCGCTCCACCACCTTGGGCTGGTCGGCGATCTGCTCGACCTCGATGCCCTGCGGCACGGCCTTCATGAAATCATTTGTCGCCTTCTCGACCTCCTTGCCGAGTTCGAGGATGTTGGCGCCCTTGGCAGTGACCACGCCGATGCCGAGCGCGGGCTTGCCTTCCTGGCGGGCGACGAAGGTCGGGGGATCGACGAAACCATGCGTGACGGTCGCGATATCGCCGAGCCGGAACACGCGGCCGTTGCTTTCGACCGGGCTTTCCGCCACCGCCTTGGCGCCGTCGAGCGCGCCGGTGACGCGCAGCGGCACGCGCTGCGAGGAGGTTTCCACCGTGCCGGCGGGCGTGACGTTGTTCTGCTTGGCCAGCGAGTCGAACAGCGCCTGCGGCGTGATGCCGAGCGTCGCCAGCTTGGCATGCGAGAACTCGACGAAGATGCGCTCGTCCTGGGCGCCGTAGAGATTGACCTTGGTGACGCCGGTCACCTTCAGCAGCCGCTGGCGCATGCCTTCGGCGGCTTTCTTCAGCTGCGCATAGTCGGCGCCGTCGCCGGTCATCATGTAGAGAATGGAATCGACGTCGGAGAATTCGTCGTTGACGGTCGGCCCGAGCAGGCCCGCGGGCAACTGGCCCTGCACGTCGGCGAGTTTCTTGCGCAGCAGGTAAAACAGGTAGGGCACGTCCTTTGGCGGCGTCGAATCCTTGAACGTGACCTGCATCGCCGTGAACGACGGCTTGGAATAGGTCTGCACCTTCTCGAAGAACGGCAGTTCCTGCAGCTTCTTTTCGATGGGGTCGGCGACCTGGGTCTGCATTTCCTGCGCGGTGGCGCCCGGCCAGATCGCCGAAACGTTGACCACCTTCACCGTGAAGAACGGATCCTCGGCGCGGCCGAGCCGCTGATAGGAGAAGAAACCGGCGGCGCCCAGCACGATCATCAGAAACAGGATCAGGGTCGGATGGCTCACCGCCCAGCCCGAGAGATTGAAGCGCTTCATGTCACTCTCCAACTTCGAAATCTGTTTGCAGCGTCATTGCGAGCGAAGCGAAGCAATCCATGCGACCGTGGAAAGAAAGGCTGGATTGCTTCGTCGCTTCGCGCCTCGCAATGACGACCTAGAACGACAACGCCGAGACCACCCGGACCTTCTGGGCCGGATCGATCTTCTGCACGCCGAGCGCGACCACCTTGGCGCCGTCATTGACGCCGCCTGCGATCACGACCGCATTGCTCTCATAAGACTTTACGATCACCGGCTGCAGCTTCACGGCGCCGGCATCATCGACGGTGTAGAGCGAGGGATTGCTGCCCTGGCTGAACAGCGCCGACAGCGGCAGTTTTGCCACGCGCTCGGTGGCGGCATCCGCCAGCGTCAGCGTCGCCGTCATGCCGAGCGAGACCTTGTCGTCGGCTTCCGGCAGCGAGAATTTTGCAAGATAGGTCCGGGTCGCCGGATCGGCCGAGGGCGCGATCTCGCGCAGCTTCGCGGCATACTTCTTGTCGGCGTCCGACCACAGCGTCACGCTGGCGGTACCCGACTTGGCACGGCCGACCAGCGTTTCGGGGATCGCGACTACGGCTTCCTTTTCGGCAAAGCGCGCGACGCGGATCGCAGTCTGGCCGGAGGCCACGACCTGGCCGGGATCGATCAGGGTCGCGGTGACGACGCCGCGGCTGTCGGCCAGCAGCGTTGCATAAGAGAGCGAGTTCTTGGTGAGTTCGACCGAACGTTCGGCGCGATTGAGGCGCGCCCGCGCTTCATCGGCAGCGGCGTGGCTCTGATCCAGTTGCGCATCGGTGGTCCAGCCCTTGGCGCGCAGGTCCTTGGCGCGCTGCTCGGCAGCGCCCGCCTGCGCCAACACGCCGGTGGCGGCGCGGAATTCGGCCTCTGCCTGCTCGGCCTGCAGCTTCAGGTCGACCTCGTCGAGGGTGGCCAGCGGCTGGCCGACATCGACGGTCTGGCCAACTTCGACCAGACGCTTGGCGACCTTGCCGGGAACCCGGAAGCCCATGTCAGTCTCGATCCGGGGCCGGATGGTGCCGACAAAGCTGCGCTCGGGGGTCTCGGCCCCATAATGCACGGTGGCGACCAGGACCGGGCGTCCGGGAGCGGCAGTTTCGGCCGCCTTTTCATTGCAGCCGGCCAGCGCAAATACCGCAAACGCCAGCGACGCTCCCGTCAAGAACCTGTAATAGCTAGAGAAAATCGAACGACCGAACATCGGACTCTCCATCACAACATCTGATGAAGAGTATTGATTGGCGACTGACGAATGTCAATATTCGTCAGTGATCATGAATTCGTGAAGGAAAGTTTAGTTAAGAGGTAATTGCTTTCTCCAAAGAAGGTGTCGGGCCCGCGAACGTGGGGGAAGCCGCGTAGCCGGGATGGAGCGCAGATCGGTAGGATGGGTGGAGCGAAGCGATACCCATCATGCCTCCGCGCCGGGACTGGTGATGGGTTTCGCTACGCTCTACCCATCCTACAAAACTACTTCGCGCTCGCGAATTCCGTCTTCGTCTCGTGGCTGCCGAGAAAGACGAGCAACCCTGCCGCAAGCGGCAATAGCGACAGCACCAGCAATCCCGTCGAGGTGCTACCCGTCGCGTCCTTGACCCAGCCGATCAGATAGGGACCGCCAAAGCCCGCGAGGTTGCCGATCGAATTGATCAGCGCGATCCCGCCGGCCGCGGCCGTGCCGGACAGCCAAGCCGTCGGCAGCGTCCAGAACACCGCAAAAGTGCAGAACACGCCGATGGCGGCCACCGTCAGCACGACCATGGTGATGGCGGGATCGGTGATGTAGCTGGAGACGGCGAGTGCCGCCGCCGTCAACAGCAGCGGCCCGCCGACGTGGGCGACGCGCTCGCGCGTGGCATCGGAGTGCCGCGCCCACAGGATCATCGCGATGGTGCCGAACAGATAGGGGATTGCCGTGACGAAACCGGTTTGGGCGTTAGTAAGGCCGAACGCCTTCACGATCTGCGGCAGCCAGAACTGCATGCCATAGAGCGCGCCGACGAAACCGAAATAGATCAGGCTCAGCGTGATCACTTTTGGCGACGACAGCGCTTCACCGAGCGTCAGGTGTTTTGCCGCCTGCTTGGTCGCGATCTCCGCCTGCAGTTTTGCCGAAAGCCAGGCCTTCTGTTCCGCGGTGAGCCAGTCGGCCTTTTCAGGCCGGTCGGTCAGATAGAACCAGGTGACGATGCCGAGCAGCACCGAGGGGATGCCCTCGATGATGAACAGCCACTGCCATCCCCTCAGACCCATCATGCCGTCGAGACCGAGCAGCAGTCCCGAGATCGGCGCGCCGATCACGGTGGAAACGGGAACCGCGATGGCAAAAGCCGCGAGGAACCGCCCGCGATATTCGGCCGGGTACCAATAGGTGAGATAAAGAATGATGCCGGGGAAGAAGCCGGCTTCCGCCACGCCAAGCAGGAAGCGCAGCACGTAAAAGCTCAGCTCGCCGCTCACCATCGCCATTGCGGCGGAGATAATGCCCCAGGTCACCATGATGCGGGCGATCCAGCGGCTGGCGCCGAATTTTTCGAGCGCGAGATTGCTCGGCACCTCGAAGATGAAATAGCCGATGAAGAAGATGCCGGCGCCCCAGGCGAAGATCAGCGGCGTGAACTTCAGATCCGCATTCATGGTGAGCGCGGCAAAACCGAGATTGACGCGGTCGAGATAGGAAAAGAAATAGGCCAGCACCAGAAACGGGATCAGCCGCCAGGAGATCGTGCGGATGGTGGAGGTTTCGATGTCGCTTTTTGCTCGCGTGGCTGGCTGGTGCATGGTTTCCCCCTTCAGGCTTCTTGTTGCCGATGACGATTAGCGGGGGTCGTCACCCCTTGCAATGCAGGATGCCCGCGCTGGGGCAACATGGGCATTCCGCCGGCGAAGGGCTCGCGGTGGAGGCGGGCGCGAGCTCCCTAGTCCGCGAGCTGAAACCGCTCGAAGCGATGCAGCTCTTCCTCGATGCGGCGCTTGTAGTCCTTGCGCGCGGCCCTCGCCGCGCCCTTGCCGACCCAGTTCCATTTCTGCATCAGTAGTTTCCGGTTCTGGCGGTCGGTCTTCAGGTCGATGGCGGCGACGATGTCGCTGCCTGCCAGCACCGGCAGCGCGAAATAGCCGAACAGGCGCTTTTCCTTCGGCACATAGGCCTCGAAGCGGTGGCCGTAGTCGAAGAACAGCTCGGTGCGCTTGCGCTGGATGATCAGGGGGTCGAACGGCGACAGGATGTGCACCGGGCCGTCGCTCTCGACGCCCGGCGCGGTCCCGTTCGCTTCCAGCACTTCCGGGTAGGCCCAATGCTCCAGCTTGCCGGCCCCTTCGAGCGCGACCGGCGCCAATTCCTTGCGCCGCACCCGCGCCTCGATCAGGCGCCGCACTGCCGCCTTGCTCGGCGCATCGAGGTGGCAGATGGAATCGAGGCTGACGATGCCTTGGGAACGCAACGCGCGATCGAGCAGGTAGGCGGTCATCTCCGCCGCTGGAGCCGGCTTCGGCGGCTTGTCCCAGCCGAAATGCCGCGTCATCAGCTCATAGGTCTTGAGCATGCCGGCGCGTTCGGAGATCGTCACCTCGCCGGTGTAGAAGGCAAGCTGCAGCGCCCGCTTCGAGGGTTTGCGGCTCTGCCAGAGATGCTCTTTCTCGGTCAGAACGTCGTCCTCGATGTCGCGGATGGTCAGCGCTCCGTCGCGCCGCAGCAACCGCATCACCTTGCGGGTGTCCTCGGGCTTGACGGAAGCAAACCACCGGTGCCCCTCGCGCCGGTGCTCCCGCATCGCCGGGACAAAGAAGCGAAAATCCTTGGCCGGCACATAAGACAGCGCATGGGTCCAGTATTCGAACACGCTCTTGTCGATGCTTTGCGCCTGGCGCAGGTCGGCGCGGGCGTAAGCCGGGATACGGTTATAGAGAATGTGATGATGGCAGCGCTCGATGACGTGAATGGTGTCGATCTGCACATAGCCGAGATGGTCCACCGCCGCCGCCACCGCCTGCGGTCCGGCGCCGAACGGCTCGCTGGTATCGAGCCGCTGGGCCCGCAGCCAGAGTAGCCGGGCCTCGGTCTTGGTCAGGGGACGGGGTTCAGTCGCGCGGGGCATCGCGCCGCAATGTAATCGGATTCGTCGACGTGACGAGCCCGGAATCGGGGATTTAGCGCTAGATCATGATGCGATTTGACGAAACCGCATCATGATCGCATCTCTTTGTTTGAGCATGATCTTTTCGGAAAACCGGTGGCCACTTTTCCGGATCATGCTCTACGGGCCGGGGTCCCCCCTCCGCTTCTGCCGATCACCCACGCTGCCGGTCGCGAGATCGGCCTCGCAGGAGGCGCGGCCGGGCTGGGGCGCCTGACATTTGTAAACGTTGCCGGTGAGGCGATCGACCAGCCATGCGCTCTCCTCCGTCGGGCTTTCGAACCCGACGTAGCGGCTGCCGAGCGAATTGATCAGCGTCGACAGCAAAATTGCAGCGGCGATCATCGCCGCGCCGATCAGTGTTGGCATGGAATTCCCGGAACCAGCAGGCTCCGATGCGCTGGTGCGATAGCCCTGATACTCACGCTGACGCTTGACTGACTGTAACACCCGGCCCGCCCGTCTGGTTGCCCGAACGTATTCTTCTTCAGATTTTTTGTGTGAATGAATCTGCTAAGCGCGCATCTTGCCGATTTGTTGTCCACAGATCGGCGATGACGCGACGACCCACAGTTTTCTTTTTGAAGCCAGCTCCGGAAGCAACGGTCGCTTGTTCCGTAAGACTCCGGATGCCGCCCCGCTCGCACCGTCTTGTCACTGCAGTGCGTCGTGCCGTGGATCGCAGCACTTCGGATCGTCGCACAGCGCGAGCAGCTTCCATCGAACTTGGCGAAAGCCCGATGCCGAAGTTGAGGTCAGTAAGGCGACGCCGGCGTCGCGGCGCCAATTGCGGTCGAGGCCGAGACAGGTTCCAACCTGGTAGCTTTGTCCGGGAAGATCAGCGAACTATCCCGATCACCGCTCGAAATCGTGATTCGGATCACGCAAGCAATGTTGGACGATCGGTCCATCGAAGACGCCCCGACAGGCAAGATGACGCCGTATCGGCCTCTAACGCCCTGCAATGCCCGGCTAAAAGCCCGCCTGAGCAGAAAATCGGCCTTTACCAATGTGACTTAAATCACATTGCTGACTTTGAACCCGTCCTATCTTCGCAGCATCAAAACGTCATGCACGCCAGTTCTGCAGGGCGTTAACAGTGAGGATTAAGACAATGACCCGCTTTCTTTCCATCATGACTATCGGCGCCGCGCTGTCGATGACAGCAGGCCTGGCTGCCGCCGGCGATACCGTCTCGGCTGACACGATCCTGAACGCCCTGAAGCCAAAGCCGGGCGTGAGCCGCGGCCTTTCGAGCGGCCCGCAGCAGCCGGTGGATGTCGCGGCACAGGCCAAGGAATCCAGCTTCGTCAGCACGCTGCGTAACCGCAAGACGCGGTCGCTGTCGATCGGCGAGCGCCAGGAGATTGCGGAACTTGCCGCGACCAAGCCGAAGATCGATCTCGAAATCCAGTTCGACTACAACTCGGCCGACATCAGCAAGAATTCAGTGACCGCCGTGCAGGAACTCGGCAAGGCGCTCTCCGATGCGAGCCTGAAGGGTTCGACCTTCGTGGTTGCCGGTCACACCGACGCGATCGGCGGCGAGGCGTATAACCAGGATCTCTCCGAGCGCCGCGCCGACACGATCAAGAAGTACCTGACCGAGAAGTACGGCATCACCGGTTCCGACCTCGTGACCGTCGGTTACGGCAAGACCAGGCCGAAGGATGCGAATGCGCCGATGGATCCAGCCAACCGCCGCGTTCAGGTCGTCAACATGGATACCAAGACCGCGTCGAAGTAAGGTCTTGCATGTCAATCCGCCTGCCGCTTGCGGCAGGCGGATTTTCATTGCGCAAAAATGAGCAGCGAGCCAACCGGATCGGCCTGGATTGCTCGTTGGACGATCGATGCGATGGCCGCCTCAAATCCAGTTCTGGAAAATCATCAGGCGGCTGAACGTCGCCATCGAAGTTCCTATGAACGCGGCCGATATCGGCAACATGGCGGCAAAGCCGGCAAACCCAACTGCAACATACACCCACAGCAACCAGCGGGGCATGCTGCCGCGTCTCAGGGCATAGACCAGCGCGAGGCTCGCGGTGGTCGCTGCAGGCAGGTAGTAGTAGATGAACCCAAGCGTTCGCGGCAGCAGCGCCCATGCGAGGTATGGGCCGAGATAGAACGCCAGCACCAGGAAGGCATCGACCCGCCGCGTCACGATCCAGTCGCGCAAGCAGATCGCGACCGCGATGAGCGCCGGCCACAGGATCAGCGGGTTGCCGAGAAAGACGACGGCAGCGATGCGGTCGTCGCCAATCTTGTCGAAGAGATACCAGACCGGGCGCACCAGGAACGGCCAGGACGGCCATGAACTCATATAGGTGTGGCCCGCGATCGCGGTCGTGGTGTTATCGCTGAAGATCCGCCGTTGTGCTTGCAGAATATCCGGAAACGAAAATCCGTAGAGCGGAATGAACGTCGCGAGATAGACGGCCGCCGGAATCAGCACGAAGCAGATGGCGAAATGCCACCATTTGAAATCGGGCCAGAGATCGGGCCGGTACCAGTCTTCGGGCCGGGCGTCGGCGAATTCGGTGCGCCAGCTTTGCATCAGGCGGATCACGGCGACGATGACAATGCAGACCGCGAGTCCAAACAGCCCGCTCCATTTGCAGCCGATCGACAAGCCGAAACCGATCCCGGCAAATGCGAACCACAGATGCGGCCGCTCTCTTCGAAAGCCATGGATGAACGCCGCGATCGCGAACAGGCTGAAGGTGAGCGCGAAAATATCCAGCATCGCGATCCGCGATTGCACGAACAGCATCTGGTTGAAAAAAGCGAGCAGGCTCGCGGCAACCGCCGGCCCTTGCGCAGCGAACAGCGCCAGCCCGCACAGATAAACCGCAACGACGGCGAACGATCCGAACAGGACGCCCGGATAGCGCCAACCCAACGGCCCGTCGCCGAACGAATGGATCGACAGTGCGATGAATTGCTTGGCGAGTGGCGGATGCATCGGATTGAGCATCGGCTGCGGCATCACCGGCTCGAGCATCTGCCGTGCCGCCGGCACGTAATGCACTTCGTCGAAATAGAATTTCTCGGGAGTTGTGACGCCGATCAGCATCGCGAAATGCGCGACAATAAAAAGAACAGCCGCGGTAACGCCCGTGCGGAGAATCGAGTCAGGCAGAACTGAATGTGATGAGGTTGCTGGCTTCACGGACGATCTGGCACGAAATCAGGGACAAGATGACATTGCGGCAAAATTGAGTGTGACGTCTCCATATTTTTATGTCCATCGCATTGAACGCATTTCGATTCCGCAATCACTAACCGACGGGCGAGTAGGCCACGTGAGTGATAATTCTGCTACATCGCCCGCGCGCGCCATCCGGTACGATGATGTCGGGGCAAGTCGATCGGTTTTGGAATGAATTTCAGTAACTGCTTTGGTTCGCTATTTGCGATTTGTCTATCTGCAATTGGCCTGATGACTGCGTTGACTGCTCCCGCGTACGCACAAACGCGCGTCGGAGAAGCGGCGGTTGTCAAGAATGAAGTCCTTCGCGTTGCGGGGCCTTCGACCATCCAGATCAATGTCGGCGATGGACTGGTACGTGACGAGACCGTGCGTACTGGTATCGACAGCGCAACGCGTCTGGTGATGGCCGACAGCACCAACCTCTCGCTCGGACCCAACGCGACGCTCAAGCTCGATCGCACCGTTTTCGACGATGAGCATCACTACCGTGAAGTCGCGGTGCGCATGACGTCGGGCGCGTTTCGTTTCGTCACCGGCCATTCGGACAAGGCCGCCTACAAGATCACGACGCCGCTGGCGACCATCGGCGTGCGCGGCACCACGCTCGACATCCTGTCGCAGCGCGGCCAGACCATCGTCAATCTGCAGGACGGTGCGGCCTCGGTTTGCACGACCAGCTTTGAATGCATCCAGCTCACCCGGCCCGGCGACACCGCCATCATCACCTCGGGCGGCGGTGGCAGGTCGACGATCAAGAAGACCAACAATCCGCCCTGGACGTTCGCCGCAACCTGCAGCGCCGCGGCAGGGCTCTGCAGCAAGACGCAATATGCGGATGCGACGCCCGTCATCGTCGACGACGGCAGCGACCCCACCGGCATGCTGTGCGGGCGCTGACCGTGGCAAATTTCACCCGCAGCGCTCTGTTGTCGGCAACGCTCCTTGTCGCGCTGCTCGCGACGCAGTCGGCATGGGCACAGTCGCCATCGCCATCGCCGACGCCGCGCGCCAGCGAGCAGTCCACCAACGCGCCACCGGTGACCGGAGCCGGTTCGAGTGCCGGCTCGATCAATGACCTGGGCGGACAGCGCTTCAACCAGATGATCACCAACCGCGTGCTCGGCAACGTGCTGCTGGGCGTCAACGAGCAGGTCAATTGCAACGATTGCATCAGCGCGTTCGGTTCGGCGGGCTCGTTCTCAGCCGGCATTCACGGCCGCAAGAACCTGACGCCCAATCTGTCGCTGCTCGCCGGCATCGCCTATGCCCAGTACAACGAAGGCGGCTACCACGTCACCAGTTCGCCGATCGGCGCATTCGCGCTGCGCTACGATTTCGTCGACTGGGGATCGTCGCGGCCGTTCTTCGATATCGGCACCATCCTGTCGCCGTTCCAGAAGGTGCGCTACGCGCGCAGCTACACGACGAGCCTCGGCGCGGTATCGCTCGAAAGTTCGACCTCAGCTGAGAATTACGCCGTCTATGGCCGCGCCGGCTGGATGAGCCGGCTGTCGCCGCGCGACGAGGTGGCGGCCTCCGTCGAAGTCTGGCAGCTATGGCAACGGGTGAAGGGCTACATGGACCCCACCGTCGCCTTCAATCCGTTCGACGCCTCGATTGCCACCGGCACCGACCGCACCACCCTCGTCAAGGTCGGCGGACAGTGGACGCATCTGTTCGGCTCGAGCGTCGAAGCCAACGTCAATGGCGGATGGGTGCAATCGTTCGGAACGCGATCCGGCATCGTCGCCAGCGTCACCGGTGACGGCGCGATCGTGCCCACGATCGGCAACCAGGGCTGGTTCGAATATGGCGGCCGGCTCGGCTTCCGCATCACCAAGGGCTGGGTCGCCGACCTCTTCCTCAACGGCACCGCCGGCCCGCAGCCGGTCGGCAACACGCTTCACGGCGGCCTGGGGTTGCGGGTCAGTTATTAGTAGAATGTAGGGTGGGCAAAGCGAAGCGTGCCCACCATCTCTCGGCACCTGCATTGTAAGTGGTGGGCACGCTTCGCTTTACCCACCCTACGAAAACGCCTTACGCCGCGCTCTTGCCCTCATACGCGCGCTTCAGCCCTTCGATATCGAGCTTGACCATGCCGAGCAACGCCTGCATGGCCCGCGAACCCGGCAGCAGCGAAACGTAGAAATTGGCGGCCTCCTCGGCGTCGCTGTCGAACCAAAGGCAGGGAGAAATCTTGGACATCAGGAGAACTCCGGACTGGATGAACGATCAGGCGTCGGCCGTGGCGGATTGCGCGGCGGCGACATCCATCCACATCACCTCCCAGTGATGACCGTCGGGATCTTCAAAACTGCGACCGTACATGAAACCGTGATCCTGCTTCGGGCCCGGATCGGCGCCGCCGCCCGCGCCTTGCGCCCGGGCGACCGTGTCGTCCACCGCGTCGCGGCTGTCGGCGGACAGGCAGATCAGGACCTGGCTGGTAACCTTGGCGTCGGCGATCTTCTTCGAGGTGAACTGCCGATACTTGTCGTGGGTCAGCAGCATGACGTAGATGCTCTCGGAAAACACCATGCAGGACGCCGTGTCATCGGAGAATTGCGGGTTCTTTTCGCCGCCGATCGCCTGATAGAATGCGGTCGAGCGGACGAGATCGTTGACCGGCAGGTTGACGAAGATCATTTTGGCCATGATGGGCTCCTTTTGGCGGGGTTCGACCCGAGGACGAACGAATGCGCGGCGAGCCGACACGCCGTTTGAGATTTTTTTGCTATCGGAAACGTGGGGTGGCCGGGCTAGCCCGGCCGCGACCAACTCCGCGGCACATCCGGATTGACGCGCCTCGTTACGTCGCGATCGGTGCAGGCATGGTCAGAAACGCCCGCGTCACATGCCAGAACAATTGCCGGTTGATCGCCAGCGCCACCGAATGGGCGGTGCCGGGCAGGATGATGAACTGGCGGTCGCCGTTCGGCAGCTTGTTATAGAATTCCTCGAGGTCGGCCACGGTGGCAATGCCGTCATATTCGCCGCGCACCAGCAGTACCGGCGCCAGCACCTTCTCCGGATGCACCACCGGCAGATTGGCGGTCATGTCGAGATAGGTGCCGGTCGGTATCTGGTCGCCGAACTGCATTTCGGCATCCGCCAGCACCTCCATCACGGCGGGATCGGAAGTGCCCGGCTTGTCGCGGGTCGCGATCGAACGGATCATGTCGCGGTCGCGCTTGCGCATGTTGTGGGTACGAAAATAGGCGAGCTGTTCGGCGCGTTTGGTCAGGGTCGGTGAGCCCTCGCCCTTGTAGGTAAAGGCGGCGAATACCAGCCGATCGACGCGCTCAGGCACGACCATCGCATAGGCGCCGGCGCGCAGCGCGCCCGAGGATTCACCGACGAAGTGCAGTTTCTGCTGGCCCGTCTCACGGACAATCAGTTCGACCGCGACCTTCAGATCCTCGGCGCCGCTGGCGATATCGGCATTGCCCGAGGTGCGGCCGGACTTGCCGTAATTCTCGTGATCCATGGTCCAGCAGTCGAACCCGTAGCGCGCGAACTCGTTCATCGCGGAATATTCGCCTTTGCCGGGCACGTTGAGATCGAACACCCGCGACGTCACCGAGGAGCCGTGGACGAAGAACACCACCGGCCGCGCCGGCTCGCCGGGCTTGGGCGCACCGATCCGCTTGCGAAACATCCACAAGGGAATGTCGCTCTTCTTGGTCCAGTATTCGTTACTCCAGATTTCGCCGCCCTCGGAGGGAACCACCGTCGCAGCCTGCGCCGGCATCGCCGCTGTCGCCGCCACGCCAAGGCCGAGGCCTTTGAGAACCGTGCGTCGCGGCACCCGATATTCGGAATTCGTCATCGTTTCATCCCCGCATCACATTCGACGTCACATTTCCTGCGCGAAGTGTAGCAGTTGTTACCGTTCTGAAAGCGGCAGTGCGCCACACTGCGCGAACACTATCGCGCGATCAGCCAGCCGTGCGAAAATGCGATCTACTACTTACCGTTGAACCGGGGTTGACGCTTTTCGGCGAAGGCCTTGACGCCTTCCTTGAGGTCGTCGCTGTCCCTGATGACATCGAGCAGCCGGCGCACCTCGGCGACCCCTTCCAGCGGTCCCTTCGGCATGGCGTCGCGGGCCAGCTTCTTCAGCGCACGAACGACCAGCGGTGCATTGGCGGCGATCTTTGCCGCCATCTCCTGGGCGAGCGCGACATGCTGTCCCTTCGGCACGACCTTGTTGACGAACCCGATCTGGTAGGCGCGTTCCGCCGACATCTCCTCGCCAACTAGCAAGAACTCCATGGCGATCTTGTGCGGCATCCGCGCCATCACCGAGGAGATACCGCCGGCGGTGGTACCGATCTTGCCCTCGGGGTAGATGAAGCGCGTCGTCTCGGACGCCACGCACATGTCGGCCATCTGCACCAGCACGAAGGCGCCGCCGACGACCCATCCGGATGTCGCCGCAATGACCGGCTTGTCGAGTTCGACGCCCAGGCCAGGCACCGCGTGCCACATGTTGACGGGAAGATCCCTAACGTCGGCGCCGACCGAAAAATACTTTTCTTCGGATGACGCAAGCACCGCGACACGGTCGTCGCTTTCATGAAAGCGAAGCCAGGCCTCGCGCAGTTTGTCACACAACGCATTGTTGAGCGCGTTGTGTGACGAGGCTCGATCCATGGTGATGGTGGCGACGTGGCCCGCGCTCTCATAACGAACAAGTTTCATGGGATTCCTCCGCGACAGCGGCGCAACGGCAGCGTTTGTTGTTTTTACTTCTTCTCGGCGGGATCGCGGTGCACCGGATCGACCCACAGCACGGTCTCCGGTTTCTCGACCGGCTCGATGTCGAGGTTGATCGCCACCGCCTCGCCGTCGCTGCGCACCAGCACACATTCCAGCACCTCGTCGCGGCTGGCATTGATTTCCTGATGCGGCACATAGGGCGGCACGAAAATGAAATCGCCGGGGCCGGCTTCCGCGGTGAACTGCAGCTGCTCGCCCCAGCGCATCCGCGCCTTGCCCTTGACGACAAAGATGATGCTTTCGAGATGACCATGATGATGCGCGCCGGTCTTGGCGTCGGGCTTGATCGTCACGGTGCCCGCCCATAATTTCTGCGCGCCGACGCGGGCGAAATTGATCGCGGCCTTGCGGTCCATACCCGCGGTCGACGGCACGTTGGGATCGAGCTGATTGCCGGGAATGACGCGGACGCCGTCATGTTTCCAGCGCTCGGCATCGCCGTGCGAATGATCGTGATCGTGGGGATGGGTGTGATCGTGGTTGCCGCTCATTTTCTTCTTCCAGGAACTTCTTGGGGTCACCGACGGTACATAAAACCGTGATCGCAAACCAGCCAAATCGAGGAACTTTTGCGGTTCATGACGCGTTGCCCTGGCGAAGTTCAATCACCTCAAAGGAGTATTGTGATGGGCGCCACCACCGACAAGATCAAGGGCACGGCCAACGAAGCGATCGGCAAGGCCAAGCAGGGCATTGGTGAAGCCACCGGTTCCGACCGTCTTCAGGGCGAAGGCGTGATCCAGGAAGTTAAGGGCAAGGGCCAGAAGGCCATGGGCGACGCCAAGGAAGCTACCAAGGATGCCGTGAACAAGGCAGCCGCGGCGGCGAACAAGAATCTCTGATCGTAGCGACGCGATTGGTGAGAATGGAAAGGCCGGTCCCTTTTGGGGCCGGTCTTTTTCGTGCGCGTTTCTTCTTACCTCGCCCCGCTTGCGGGGAGAGGTCGAATTGCACGAAGTGCAATTCGGGTGAGGGGTACAGGTCTATCGAAAAATCTCGTCGGGCGGAGAGGCCCCTCACCCCGACCCTCTCCCCGCAAGAGCGGGGCGAGGGAGTCTACTGCCGCTACCGCCGCTTCTCCATCACATCCGGATTGACCACATTGATCGGTGTACCCGCGGCATAAGCCACGATCTGATCGAAAATATCCGTGAACTGGATTTCATATTCGTCACGCGAGACATAACCGAGATGCGGCGTGCAGACCACATTGTCCATGGTCAGCAGTGGATCGTTGACGTCGCGCAGCGGCTCCTTTTCATAGACATCGACCGCAGCCATGCCGGGCCTGCCGGCGCGTAGCGCATTGACCAGCGCTTGCGGCTCGATCAGCGGCGCGCGGCTGGTGTTCACAAGAAGTGCCGTTGGTTTCATGCGCGCGAGGTCGTCCGCCTTGACGATGCCGCGCGTGGCATCGACCAGGCGCATATGCAGCGAAAGCACGTCGCAACGTTCGAAGAAATCAGCCTTGCTGGCCGCGGCTTCGTAGCCGTCGGCGCGGGCCTTTGCGAGCGCCGGCTCTCGCGCCCATACCAGCACGTTCATGCCAAACGCCTTGCCGTAGCCGGCGACGACGGCGCCGATCCGCCCATAGCCATAGATGCCGAGCGTTTTGCCGCGCAGCGTATGGCCGACGCCGATCTGCCATTTGCCGGCCTTGAGCGCCGCCATCTGCTGCGGGATAGCCCGCATCGCCGCCAGGATCAGGCCCCAGGTGAATTCGGCGGTCGCGTAAGACGGCGTATCGGCATGCTGGCCCGACGACACGACGATGCCGAGCCGGGTGCAGGTATCGATATCGATATGCGGAAAGACGCTGCGCTGGCTGATCAGTTTCAGTTTCGGCAGCCGCTCCAGCAGCGGCGTGCGGATCTGCGTGCGTTCGCGGATCAGGACCAACGCCTGGGTATCCTGCAAACGCTCCGCCAGCACATCGACGTCCTGAACGTGAACGTTCCAGATCGTGACGTCGTGTCCGGCCAGCTTGCCGAAGCAGTCGAGGGTGCGCAACGTGTCGAAATAATCGTCGAGGATCGAGACCTTCACGATGCGCCTCCCCGGTTGCGCGGCTACTTCACAGCCAGCAATTCGACGTCGAACATCAGCGTGGCGTTCGGCGGAATGACGCCGCCGGCGCCGCGCGCGCCATAGCCGAGCTCAGGCGGGATGATCAGCGTGCGCTTGCCGCCGACCTTCATCGAGCCGACGCCCTCATCCCAGCCGCCGATGACCTGCCGCATGCCGATCTTGAATTCGAACGGCTCGTTGCGGTCGACCGACGAGTCGAACTTCTTGCCCTTCTGGCCGTTCTCGTAGAGCCAACCCGTATAATGCATGACGCAGGTCTGGCCGGTCTTCGGCGTGGCGCCGGTGCCTTCCTTGCTGTCGATGATCTGCAAACCTGAAGCTGTGGTCATGGGCTTTTTTCCTGCGGTCTGGGCCGATGCCAGATGGGTGGCGATCGGCGTGGAAACCGCGGCCGCCATGGCGGCGAGAGCGGTCCGGATAATCGTGCGTCGGGAAGATCGCATCTCAATGCACCTCGTTCGGGAGACCGACGTCTCTAGCCCAGCGCGGGCCATTTCCATAGCCATTTTTCGAGCCATTTTGTCGGCCCGCGGCCATGTTTCAGCCGCTGTTGCCGCCGTCACGATCGATCGCAAAATCTGCCAGCAGCGGCGAGGTTTTGCCGGCGATCAGGTCGCCGATCAGGCGTGCGGCCAGAAAACTGAAGGTGATACCGTTGCCGCCGTAGCCGTAGGCCGCATAGACGCCCTTGGCGCCGGGGACTGGGCCGATCAGCGGCAACCCATCATGCGTGGTATCGAACGTCCCCGACCAGCGAAATTCGATGTCGGGTCTCGCAGCCGGCCAGAGTGCCGCGAGCCGCTGCACCAGCGCCCGCGATTTCTCGGGGATCAGACGGTCGCGCGCTTCCGGTTCGACAATCTCCGTGCTGTCCTCGCCGCCGATGATGATGCGTCCCGCCCGCGTCGTTCGCGCATAGAGATAATCCTCGGCATCCTCCCAGATCAGCGTGCCGTCGTTCCAGAGGTTCTGCGGCTGCGGGACGGTTGCAATCGCCCAGCTCGACGACACCCCGTGCACGGTGGAGCGAACGATATCGGGCATCACATAGCCGGTGGCGAGCACGACGGACCGCGCTTCGATCTCGCGATCGTTGGCCATGCGGACATTTACCGCGCGCCCGGCGGCTTCGAACGCCACCGCGTCTGCCTCAAACAACCGTGCGCCGCGCGCGAGCGCCGTCCTGAGCAATCCATGCGCCAGCTTCATGGGATCGGCATCGGCTGCGCCCGACGAGACGATCGCACCGGCACGCGTGATGCCAAAGCGATCCAGCAGCACGGCATGGTCGAGAAAATCGCCGGGCAAGCCTGCGCGTGTTCGCAAGCGATGCTCATCGATCAGGTCAGCGCTGCTTTCGTCCGCCGCAAGATACAGTGAATTCTTGTCGCGCAGGTCGCAGGCAATGCCGAGCCGCCAGACCAGCGACTTAAGGCCAGCGACGGCATCGCGGCTGGCGCGATAGGCGCGTGAGGCACGCTCGAAGCCGTAGAGCTCGCTCAGCTCGTGGAGCGGCCGGTCGATTTCCCACAGCAGCATGGATGTGGAGGCAGCGGTGCTGCCCCGTCCCGGCAACTCGCGATCGACGACAATGACGTCGAGGCCCTGCCGCGTCAGGCGTTCGGCGACCAGCGATCCCGTAATGCCGGCGCCGATAATCAGCGCGTCGCATGTCAGGTTTTCACCGAGGTCGCGGCGGGGCGGGTGTGACGATGTCGCAAACCACGGCGAACGGCCGCCGCGCAGGTCGGCCTGTTCGGTATCGTCTGAATCGAGAATGCTGATAATTAACCTCTGACAACAGGCGGCTGTCCGCGGCAATGCGGACAGCCGCGGTCCATGCTGTAACGACAGCGACGGGCTGTTGTTCCCGAGGTAACGAGATCGAAGGACTCAATAGCCCAGCGCGCAGCCGTCCTTGCGAGGATCGGAGCCGCCGGTCAGCGTGCCCTTGTCCCAGTCGATCCAGATCGCCTGGCCGCCGCCGAGCGGACCGACCACGCTGGTGGTCTTGTGGCCGATCTTCTTCAGGCCTTCGACGATGGCGGCCGGCACGCTGTCCTCGAGCTGGTAGAAGCCCTCATAATGCAGGCCGCGCGGCATATCGATGGCTTCCTGCACGTCGCAGCCATAATCGAGGATATTGGTCAGCACATGGCTCTGTCCGACCGGCTGATACTGCCCGCCCATCACACCGAACGGCATCACCGCACGGCCGTTTTTGGTGGCGAGTGAAGGAATGATCGTATGCAACGGCCGCTTGCCCGGCGCGATGCAATTGGGATGGCCGGGCTGGATCCGGAAACCGCCGGCGCGATTCTGCAGCAGGATGCCGGTGTTGTTGGACACGATGGCCGAACCGAACGAATGCGCGATCGAGTTGATGAACGAGCAGACGTTGCGGTCCTTGTCGACCACGGTGATGTAGACCGTGGACGGATTCATCGGCGGCGCCACGTTCGGCAGATCGAGCAGCCGGTCCATCTTGATATTCTTGATGTGCTCTTCGGCGAATTCCTTGGCGAGGATGCCAGCAACATCGACATGCACCTGCGCGGGATCGCCGATATACTGCTCGCGCATCATGTAGGCGATGCGCGCGGCCTCCGCCTCGAGATGGAAGCGCTCGACGCTGAGCGCGGGAAACTTCGTCAGGTCGAAGCGGGAAAGAATATTCAGCATCACCAGCATGGTGATACCCGGGCCGTTCGGCGGGCATTGCCAGACGTCGTGCCCCTTGTAAATCGTGCCGATCGGCGACGTCGTTTCAGTCGAATGCGCGGCAAAATCTTCCAGCGTGTGCAGCCCGCCGATGCCGCGCAGGGTTTCGACCATGTCGGCCGCGATCTCGCCGCTGTAGAACGCATCGCGGCCATTCTTGGCGATCGCGCGCAGCGTCTTGCCCAGTTCAGGCTGATGGATCACGTCGCCGGCCACCGCCGGTTTGCCGTGCGGCAAAAGATAACGCTCGGTGTTGGTGCCGTTCTTCAGCTTCTCGAACTGGTTCTTCCAGTCGAAGGCAATACGGGGTGCGACGACATAGCCTTCTTCCGCAGCCTTGATTGCGGGCTGCAGCAGGGTATCGAGCCCCATCTTGCCGTGGTCGCGCAGGATCGTATCCCAGGCATCGATCGCGCCGGGAATGCTCACCGCATGGGCCGAAGTCAGCGGCACCGAATGGATCTTGCGCTCGAGATACCATTCAGCCGTGGCCGCCATCGGCGCGCGGCCGGAGCCGTTATAGGCAACGATCTTGCCCTCGCCCTTCGGCTGGATCAGCGCAAAGCAGTCGCCGCCGATGCCGGTCGATTGCGGTTCGATCACCCCTAACAGCGCACAGGCCGCAACCGCAGCGTCCGCCGCCGTGCCGCCCGCCCGCATCACGTCGATGGCGACAACCGCGGCGTCCGGGTGCGACGTCGCCACCATCGCGTTCTGGGCATGGACCGTGGAACGGCCGGCGAAATGGAAATTCCTCATCGCGAGAGCTTTCTTGCAAGCGTTTCTTGAGCATCGGGCGGGTTTGCAGACGGTTCTTGGCATATTCATCCCCTGCGGGGCAATGGCTGGCATGCCAGGGGAGCCATGATCTGCGTCGCATCAGCAAAAGCAGGGCCCATACCGTGGCTTTCCCCTGCCCGGCCTGCCTGATAAACGGTCGACATGCCGCTCAAGGTCGCAGCTTTCTACCAATTCGCCGCGCTGCCGGATTTCCGGGAGCTGCGCGAGCCGTTGCGCGCGCTGGCCACCGGCCTCGGGATCAAGGGCAGCGTGCTGCTGGCCCATGAGGGCATCAACGGCACGGTTGCGGGCGGCGATGATTGTATCGACGCGTTCGTCCGGGAGTTGCAGCATGGCCCCCTGTTCGGTGACCGGCTCGACAATCTCGAACTCAAGTTTTCGAACGCCACTGAGATGCCGTTCCAGCGGTTGAAAATCCGCCTGAAGAAAGAAATCGTCACGCTCGGAGATACCGCTGTCGATCCGACGCAGCGGGTCGGCACCTATGTCGAGCCGTCAGACTGGAACGAACTGATATCGGCGCCCGATACACTGGTGATCGACACCCGCAACGCTTTCGAGGTGGCGATGGGCACGTTCGAGGGCGCGATCGACCCCGGCATCAGGAGCTTTGGACAGTTCAAGGAATTCGCCGCGGAGAAACTCGACCCGGCGAAACACCGCAAGATCGCGATGTTCTGCACCGGCGGCATCCGCTGCGAGAAGGCCAGCGCCTATCTGCTGGCGCAGGGATTTGACGAGGTCTATCACCTCAAGGGCGGCATCCTACGCTATCTCGAAGGCGTGCCGGAGCAAGAGAGCCGCTGGCGCGGCGAGTGTTTTGTATTCGACGAACGTGTGGCGCTTGGCCACGGGCTGCGGCAGCGGCGACCGAATGATGGCCCCCATGAATGATGCCGACGCCCTGAGGGAACGCATCGACGCGCTGGAAATGCGGCTGACATATCAGGATGTGACCATCGAGACGCTGAACCAGACGATCACCGCGCAGTGGGCGGAGATCGACAAATTGAGGCGGCAACTGAACGAACTGAAAGAGCGGGTGCGTGAGGCCGAAAGCAATGCGGCCGGCCCTTCGAACGAATCGCCCCCGCACTACTGAACAACCGACAAGAAAACGCCCCCCGATGGAGGCCGCTTTCATGCGTTCGAACATCGGCGGACAGGCGCTTGCATTAGCCGTACATCTTGAACCAGATCGCCGCGGCCACCGCCACAGCAACGATCACGGCCCACACGACTGGCGAGACCTTCTTGCTACTGCCGCTCCGAGGCGAGTCGTTGGCAGAGTGATTGAATTCGGTCTTCATCGCCTCTCCCGTCGAGCTATGTCAGCGAAAGACACCGCGGATCTTGTCCCACAACGACTCATTATGACGATCGCCGTCCGCCTTCGACGGCGCCGGTTGCGCCGCGCTCACGGGATCCGAGGCCGGAAAGGAACCGACCAGACCCTTCTCGAGCTTCTCGTGGATTTCGCGGTCGGCAAGCATCGCCTCGCGGGGATCGGCGGCATGCTTGTCATGCGGTGCAGGGTTGAATTTCTCAGCCATTGGGTACCTCCGTGACCGAGATAACGTCCGGAATTCATGCGGGTTCCACTTCTTTCCTTGGCCAAGCCGAAAGTGGCGTGTATCAGGAGCGCGAAGATCGGCAGCCAGCCGCAGGAACTTTTCGATTGCCCCAGAAATCCGCCGTGAAACCTTTTATCGAAGTACTGTCCGGCCGCAGGCAGAAGGTGCCGCCGGTATGGATGATGCGGCAGGCCGGCCGCTATCTGCCGGAGTATCGCGAGCTGCGCGCCAAGGCCGGCGGCTTTCTCGATCTCTGCTTCACGCCGGAATATGCCGCCGAGGTGACGCTGCAGCCGATCCGCCGCTTCAATTTCGATGCCGCGATCATCTTCTCCGATATTCTCGTGATCCCCTATGCGCTCGGCCGCTCCGTGCGCTTCGAGGCCGGCGAGGGCCCGCGGCTCGATCCGCTGAATACGCCGGAGCAAGTCGCGACGCTGGCGCGCCACGCCGATTTCGGCAAGCTCGAGCCGGTCTATGAAGCCCTGCGCCGCGTGAAGCATGAACTCGCACCCGAGATCGCGCTGATCGGCTTCTGCGGCGCGCCGTGGACGGTCGCGACCTATATGGTCGCAGGCCAGGGAACACCCGACCAGGCGCCGGCGCGGATGATGGCCTATCGCCATCCCGAGGCCTTTGCTGAAATCATCGACGTGCTGGTCGAGAACTCGATCCAGTACCTGCTCGGCCAGCTCAAGGCCGGCGCGGACGCGTTGCAGATCTTCGATACCTGGGCAGGCGTATTGCCGCCGCGCGAATTCGAGCGCTGGTCGATCGAGCCTGCAAAACGCATCGTCGCGGGCGTCCGCGCGCAAGCGCCCGACGCGAAAATCATCGGCTTTCCCCGCGGCGCCGGCGCGCTGCTGCCGGCCTATGTGGAAGCGACCGGCGTCAACGCGGTCAGCATCGATTGGGCAGCCGAACCGTCACTGATCCGCGAACGCGTGCAAAGCCGCGTCGCAGTGCAGGGCAACCTCGACCCGCTGGCGCTGATCGCGGGCGGCGCGGCGCTGGATCGCGCCGTCGACGACGTGCTGGCAAGCTACGCGCAAGGGCGGCTGATCTTCAACCTCGGCCACGGCATCCAGCCGGAAACCCCGATCGCGCATGTCGAGCAGATGCTGCGGCGGGTGCGGGCGTATAGGGAGTGAGCTGATTGCTCCCTCGCCCCGCTCTTGCGGGGAGAGGGTTGGGGTGAGGGGCTCTCTCTGCGAGCTGATCTCCATCGATAGACCTGTACCCCCTCACCCGGATTGCTCCGCAATCCGACCTCTCCCCGCAAGCGGGGCGAGGTTAAGACGCTCTACCTTGCATCCTCCAAAATCATATCCGCCGCCTTCTCCGCGATCATGATGGTCGGCGCGTTGGTATTGCCCGACATCAAGTCCGGCATAACAGACGCATCGACCACGCGCAGGCCTTCGATGCCGCGCACGCGCAGGCGCTGGTCGACGACGGCGAGCGCGTCGCTGCCCATGCGGCAGGTCGAGGTCGGGTGATAGACCGTGCTGCCGGTGCGGCGGCAGTAATCGAGCAATTCGTCGTCGCTCTGCACTTTCGGACCGGGATCGACCTCCCCGACCGCGTAAGCCTTCAGCGCCGGGGCTGCGAGAATCCGGCGCAGGATGCGGATACCATCGATGAAGGCGCGGCGATCGGTTTCCGTTGCGAGATAGTTGATGCGGATTTCCGGCGGCACGGAAGGATCCGCGCTTTTGATCCGCAGCGAGCCGCGGCTTTCCGGGCGCAACTGGCAGACCGAGGCGCTAAAGCCGGAAAGCGCGTGCAGCTTCTCGCCCATCTTGTCGGTCGAGAACGGCAGGAAGTGAATCTGGATATCGGGCGAGGCGAGCCGCGGACTGGTCTTGAAGAACGCGCCTGAGGTGCCGGCGGCAATCGTCAGCGGTCCCTTGCGGAAGGCCGCGTACTGAAGGCCCGCCATCATCTTGCGTATCGGATGGTTGACGACATCGTTCAGCGTGACCTTTTGCGCGCAGCGCGTGACCAGCCGGACCTGCAGGTGGTCCTGCAGGTCGTTGCCGACGCCGGGCGCATCGAGCACGATTTCGATGCCGTGCTGCTTCAACAAGTCGCCCGGTCCGACGCCCGAGAGCTGCAGCAATTGCGGCGAGTTGTACGCACCGCTGGAGACCAGGATTTCCTTGCGCGCCCGCGCCGTGCGCACGCGGCCTTCCTGCTTGTATTCGACCGCTTTGGCGCGGCGGCCTTCGAACAGGATGCGCTGCGCCAGCGCCGACGTCTCGACGTGCAGATTGCCACGCGCTTTCGCCGGCCGCAAATAGGAGAACGCCGTGCTGGCGCGGCGGCCGCGCCTTGTCGTGGTCTGGAAAAATCCCGCGCCTTCCTGGGTCGCGCCGTTGAAATCGGGATTGGTCGGGATGCCGGTTTCGGCTGCGGCAACCACAAAGGCTTCCGACAGCGGATCGTGGTGCCGCCAGTCCGACACCGGCAGCGGCCCATCGCTGCCGTGGTACTTGTCAGGCCCGCGCTGCTGGTTCTCGGCCTTCTTGAAATAGGGCAACACGTCGTCATAGCCCCAGCCGGCATTGCCGCGCTGGCGCCAGCGATCGTAATCCTCGTGCTGGCCGCGCACATACAGCAGGCCGTTGATCGAGCTCGAACCGCCGAGCACTTTTCCGCGTGGCTGGAATACCTGCCGGCCGTTCAATCCCGGCTCCGGCTCGGTCTGGTACATCCAGTTGACGGATTTTTCCTTGAACAGTTTTCCGTAGCCGAGCGGGACGTGGATCCAGAGATTGCTGTCCTTCGGCCCCGCCTCCAGCAGCAACACGGAATGTTTGCCGTCGGCGCTCAGGCGATTGGCGAGCACACATCCGGCCGAGCCGGCGCCGACGATGACGTAGTCGAATTCAGAAGCTTCATTGTTCTTGTTCATTTGTTTCCCCGCACGCAACCCGAAACAGGTAACGGCGCCGTCACGGGCGGTCAATTGCCTCCCGGTCGCGGGCGGGGAGAAAGCGGTTACGCCGGCTGCTTTGCGAATTTCAGGAAATCCGGCGGCCGGCGTTCGGCGAACGCGGTAAAGGCCTCGCGCGCCTCGGCGGTTTGCAGGCGCGCCGCGAACTGCTCGCTCTCCGCCTTGATCTGCGCCATCAGCAGTTCCGGATTGCGCATCAGCCGCTTTGTCGTGCTGACCGCGCCCGCCGGCTGTTTCGCCAGCCGCAACGCCAGCGCCCTTGCTTCAGCATCGAGCTTGTCGAGCGGCACCACGCGGTTGGCGAGCCCCCAGGCGAACGCAGACCTGGCATCGACGCTTTCTCCGAGCGCGAACATCTCGAAAGCGCGCGCGTAGCCGATGCGCAGCGGCATCAGCAGGCTGGAGGACGCCTCCGGAACCAGCGCCAGGCTGACGAACGGCGTCGACAGCAGCGCGTTCTCCGCCAGCACAACCAGATCGCAATGCAGCAGCATCGTGGTACCAACACCGACGGCGCGGCCCTGGACCGCTGCGACCAGCGGGCGGCTCGATCTGGCGAGCGCCTGCAGGAAGCGGCTGACATGCCGCTCGCCCTGAAGCGCACCTGTCGCAATGGCGGCAAACTCGCCGACGTCGTTGCCGGCAGTGAACATGTCACCCTCGCCGCGGATCAGGAGGACGCGAACCGATGGATCGGTTTCCGCGCCTTCGATTGCGTCGGCCAGCGCGCCGTACATCGCATTGGTCAGCGCATTCTTCTTGTCGGGACGGGCCATCGTCAGGCTCAAAATCCCGTCGCTCTTCTCGATCTTGATGTGCTCGGTCATTCGTCTTCTCCTCTGGGAAATCTGGTTTGCATGGTTGTGAGCCAACGCGCGACCACGTTGATCTCGGCCTCGGTAAATCCCTCAGTGAGGCGCGCGTTGACCTCAGTGAGCCCTGCCTTCGATTGCGCCATTGCCGCGCGGCCCGCCGGCGTCAGCCAGAGGCGCCACGCCCGGCCATCGTCCGGATCCGCCCGCCGCTTGATCAGGCTTGCCGCCGTCATCCGGTCGACCAGCCCGCTGATGCCGGGTGGCCCCAGATCAAGCGCCGCCCCCGCCTCGCCCATCAGGACGCCGTCGCGCTGGCCCAGAATGAACAGCAAGCCGGACTGCGCCGCAGTAACGCCGCTGGCTTGCGCCCGCGACGCCATCCAGCGCTGCAGCCGGCGCTGCGCGACGTTGAGCAGAAACACGAGCCGATGCTCACGACGGCTCATATCGACGATGCTTTATTTCGCATGCGAACTATCTACGTCAATCCCGGCAGATTGTCACGGCGATTTTCGGTGGCCTGCGCGGCCAAGCAGCAACCGGCTGCCATTACAAGCGAACTGATCGGCATAAATCGTAACAAGAGCAATTACTTAAAGAAAAAATCGATTTTCGATTGACGAGGTCGCCCTCCCTCTCCAATCTGCGCGCGCAATGAGCAGTATCGGGTTGAGTTTTGGTGAATACCTTGCCGACGAACGGCCGCGAAGCCTGACGTCCGCCGTTCAGGGACGGCTCCGTGCCGACATTCTCTCGACCCGGCTGCTGCCCGGCCAGAAGCTGCATATCGCCGGCCTCGCCAAGCAGTTCTCGGTCAGCCTCGCCGCGGTGCGCGAGGCGCTGTCGCGGCTGGTCGCGGACGGACTGGTGCAGGCGTCCGACCAGCGCGGCTTTCGCGTCAGCCCCGTGTCCGCCGCTGACCTCAGGGACGTGACGCAAACCCGTACCGATATCGAAGGGTTGGCGCTGCGCCGCTCGATCGAGCGCGGCGACGCCGCATGGCTCGCCGCGGTGGAGAAGTCGTTCATCGCACTCTGCGCCGTTCCCCACACCTATCCCGACGATCCGACGCACCATTATGAGGAATGGGTGGTGCGGCACCGCGTCTTCCATCGCACATTGGTGAACGCCTGCGGCTCGCAATGGCTGCTCGGGTTTCGTGATGTGCTGCACGAGCAGAGCGAGCGCTATCGACGGCTCGCGATCCGGCGCAACAACAAGAAAACCCGCAATGTCGAGGCCGAACACGCCGCGATCGTGCGGGCTACGCTTAAACGCGATGCCGATGCTGCGGTCGCGGCGCTCTCGAAGCACTTTATGACGACCATGCGGCTCGTCGAGCTCGCTACTCCCGAGACATCGGGGAAGTAGCGGCACCATCCGATCCTCCATTCGAAGAACAAGCCTTACAAAAAAGCAAAAAGGGAACCTCACAATGAGCATCACGCGACGCCACATCCTGGCAACGATCGCCGCCGCCTCCGTTCTTGGAGCATCGGCCATGGCGCAAGCCGCCGACACCGTCCGCATCGGACTTCCCACCAAGACCTACTGGCCGACCACGATCGCGGAGACCGCGGTGCGCCAGAAATTGTTCGAGAAGGAAGGCATCACCGCCGAGCTGACGATCTATCGCGGCGGCGCCGAGACGTTCGAAGCGATGGCGGCAGGCGCTGCCGACGTCATCCTCGACGCAACCTCGCTGGTATCAGCCGGACGCACGAAAGGCGTGAACTCCAAGGTGGTCGCCAATGCCGCCATGGGCTATTACGGCTGGCAGTTGATGACTCTTGCGAAATCGACGCACGGCGTCAGCGATTTGAAAGGCAAGAAGGTCGCGATCACCTCCGCCGGCTCCGGCTCCGACCTGCTGGCGCTGTGGACCCAGCAGGACAAGAAGATCGAATTCACCCGCGTGCCCGTCGGCGGCGGCGGCCTGG
>Ga0307500_10000104_pt1 | contig 26474 bp, 8 predicted proteins | sample 14_S_MG_FD_201362 | JGI IMG/M metagenome (GOLD analysis project Ga0307500, IMG submission 201362) | Soil microbial communities from Populus trichocarpa stands in riparian zone in the Pacific Northwest, United States - 14_S | ecosystem: Environmental > Terrestrial > Soil > Riparian zone > Trees... | reverse complement strand
TGCTGGCGGCCTTCGCCGGCACCGAACGGGACGTGGTCGAGCTGACCTGGCCGGCCGCGTTCGAGGCGCAGGCCGGCCGGACGCCGGACGCGGTCGCGGTGGTGTGCGAGGAGCAGCGGCTGTCCTACCGGGAGCTGAACGCGGCGGCGAACCGGCTGGCCCGGCTGCTGCGCGCCGACGGGGTGGGGCCGGAGGACGTGGTGGCGATCGCGCTGCCGCGTTCGGTGGACCTGGTCGTCGCGGTGCTCGCGGTGCTGGCGGCCGGCGCCGCCTACCTGCCGCTGGACCTGGACCATCCGGCCGAGCGGCTGGCGTACATGCTGGCCGACGCCGGTGCCCGGGTGGTGCTCTCGGTGTCGGAGTTCGAGGCCGACCTGCCGCCCGGCCCGGCCCGGGTGCTGCTGGACGACCCGGCCGTCACGGCCCGGCTGGCCGCGCTGGCCGGCCGGAACCTGTCCGATGTGGAGCGGGCCGGGCCGATCGAGCTGGACCGGGCGGCCTACGTGATCTACACGTCCGGCTCGACCGGGCGGCCGAAGGGCGTCGTCGTCACCCACGAGGGCATCGGCAGCCTGGTCGCGACCGCGGTCGACCGGCTCGGCGTGGACGCCGGCAGCCGGGTGCTGCAGTTCGCCTCGATCGGCTTCGACGTCGCGGTCTGGGACCTGACCATGGCGCTGTGCCTGGGCGGCCGGGTGATCGTGGTGCCATCCGACCGCCGGGTCGCCGGCGAGTCGCTGACCGACTACGCCGCCGCGCACGGTGCCACCCACATGATCCTGCCCCCGTCGCTGGTCGCCGCGCTGCCGGCTGGCTGCGACCTGCCGGCCGGCGCGGTGCTGGTGGTCGGCACCGAGACCGTGCCGCCGGCGCTGATCGCCCGCTGGTCGCCGCGGCTGCGGGTGGTCGCCGCGTACGGGCTGACCGAGGCGACGGTCAACTCGACCCTGTGGTCGGCCGAACCGACCCTGTGGTCGGCCGAATCGGCCCGGGTAGTCGAGTCGGGCCGGCTGGTCGAGTCGGCCCGGGTGGCGGAGTCGGCCCGGGTGGCCGAGTCGGGCCGGGTGGCCGGACCGGGCGGGGTGGCCGAGTCGGGCGGGCCGGCTGAGCCGGGCCGGGTGGCTGAACCGGGTTGGAGCGGGCCGGTGCCGATCGGCCGGCCCGACCCGAACACCCGTTGCTACCTGCTGGACGGCGCGCTCCGCCCGGTGCCGGTGGGCGTGGTCGGCGAACTGTACGTGGCCGGGCGCGGGCTGGCCCGCGGATACCTGGGCCGGCCCGGCCTGACCTCCGAGCGGTTCCTCGCCGATCCGTACGGCCGGCCGGGCAGCCGCATGTACCGCACCGGCGACCTGGCCCGCTGGCAGCCGGACGGGACGCTGGACTTCCTCGGCCGGGCCGATGGGCAGGTGAAGATCCGCGGCCACCGGGTCGAGCTGGCCGAGATCGAGGCGGTGCTGCTCGCCGATCCGGCGCTGGCGCAGGCGGCCGTGGTGGTCCGGCCGGACCCGGCCGGGCCGTCCCGGCTGGTCGCCTATGTGGTGGCCGCCGACCATCCACATCGGACTGACGGCGGTGCGGCGGCGGTCCGGGCCCGGCTGGCGGCGGTACTGCCGGAATACATGGTGCCGGTGATCGTGCCGCTGGCCGGGGCGCTGCCGCTGACGCCGAACGGCAAGCTGGACCGGGCCGCTCTGCCGGCGCCCGACTTCGCCGGCCTGACCGGGCCCGACGCGCCGGGCACGCCGGCCGAGGAGACGCTCGCCGGCATCGTGGCCGAGGCGCTCAAGCTGCCCCGGGTCGGCGTCCAGGATGACTTCTTCACGCTCGGCGGCGACAGCATCGTCGCGATGCAGGTGGTCAGCCGGGCCCGCCGCGCCGGCCTGGTGCTCTCGGCACGGGATGTCTTCGAGCGGCGGACGGTGACCCGGCTGGCCGCGGCCGCCGCCGACCGGAAGCCGGCCGCCGCGACCGAGCCGGACGAGGGCGCCGGAGCGATCGCACCGACGCCGATCGTCGAGTGGCTGCGCGAGCTGGGCGGCCCGGTAGCCGGGTTCCACCAGTCGGTGCTGCTGCAGGTACCGTCCACAGTGGATGCTGGGCGGCTGGCTCGGATGCTGCAGGCCGTGCTGGACCGGCACGACCTGCTCCGCGCCCGGCTGGTCCGGGGCGACGGCTGGCGGTTGGTCGTCCCGCCGCCGTCCACAGTGGACGCTGCCGAGCTGCTGAGCCGGGTCTGCGTGGACGGGGTCGATCTGGCCGCGGCGGTGGCGGTCGACGGGGCGGCGGCGGTCGACCGGCTCGCCCCCGAAGACGGCCGGATGCTGGCCGCGGTCTGGTTCGACGCCGGGCCGGGTCGGGACGGCCGGCTGTTCCTGGCGTTGCACCACCTGGTCGCCGACGGGGTGACCTGGCGGGTGCTGTGCGCCGACCTGGCCGAGGCCTGGGCGGCGGTGTCGGCCAGCCGGCCGGTCGAGCTGCCGCCGGTGGGGACCTCGTTCCGGCGCTGGTCCGGCCTGCTGGCAGCCTCGGCCGTTGCCGCCGCCCGGGTGGCCGAGCTGCCCGGCTGGCAGCGGGCGCTGGCCGGGCCGGATCCGCGACTCGGCGCCCGCCCGCTCGACCCGGCGCGCGACACCGCGGCGGCGGCCCGGTCGCTGACCGTCGCGCTGCCGGCCGAGCAGGCCGGGCCGCTGCTGACCACGGTGCCGGCCGCCTACCACGCCGGGGTCAACGACGTGCTGCTGACCGCGCTCGCGCTGGCCGTCGCCCGCTGGCGCGCCGACCGTGGGCTGGGCAGCGGCTCGCAGTTGCTGCTCGACCTGGAAGGGCACGGCCGCGAAGAACTCGGCGACGCCGAGCTGTCCCGTACGGTCGGCTGGTTCACCAGCCTGTTCCCGGTGCGGCTGGACCCGGGCGAGCACCCGTGGGGCGAGGTCCGCGCCGGTGGTCCGGCCGTCGGGCGGGCGCTGCGCCGGGTCAAGGAGCAGCTGCGGGCCGTGCCGGATCGCGGCCTCGGGTTCGGCCTGCTGCGCTACCTCAACCCGCAGACCGCGGCCGTGCTGGCGGCGGCGCCGGTGCCGCAGTTGCTGTTCAACTACCTGGGCCGGTTCGGTGCCGGGGCCGCCGGGGGAGCGGCCGGCCCGGGTGCGGCCGCTCCGGATGCGGCCGGCGATTGGCTGCCGGCCGCGGAGGCCGATCCGATCGGCGAGGCGTTCGACCCGGGCATGCCGCTGGGGCACGTGCTGGAGCTGAACGCGGTCACCCGCGATCTGGCCGGCGGCCCGGAACTGCGGGCGACCTGGTCCTGGCCGGCCGGGCTGCTGGCCGAAGTGGAGGTCGCGGCGCTGGCCGAGCGCTGGTTCGAGGCGCTGGCCGGGCTGGTCGCGCACGCCACCCAGCCGGGCGCCGGCGGGCACACCCCGTCCGACTTCCCGCTGGTCGGCCTCGATCAGTCCGAACTGGACGGATACGCCGCGGCGGTGACCCCGCTGGTCGACGTGCTGCCGGCGACGCCGCTGCAGGAAGGGCTGTACTTCCACGGCCAGCTCGACCCGGCGGCCGCCGACGTGTATGTCCCGCAGCAGCTGATCGACCTGCGCGGCCCGGTCGATCCGGCCGCGCTGCGCCGGGCCGTGCAGGCGGTGGTCGACCGGCACGCGCCGCTGCGGGCCGGGTTCCGGGAGCGGGCGAGCGGGCCGGTGGTCCAGCTGATCGCCGGCACGGTCGAGGTGCCCTGGCGTACCGCCGACCTGACCGACCTGTCCGAAGTGGACCGCTCGGCCCGGGCGGCCGAGCTGGCCGAGCGGGACCGGGCCGAGCGGTTCGACCTGGCCGCGCCGCCGCTGCTGCGGTGCCTGCTGCTCCGGCTGGGGCCCGACCGGTACCGGCTGGTGCTGACCGTGCACCACCTGGTCTCGGACGGCTGGTCGGAGGCCGTGCTGCTGCGCGACCTGCTCGCGCTGTACACGGTGGACACCGAGCTGCCCCGGCTGGCACCGGTGCCGCCGTACGCCGACCACCTGCGCTGGCTCGCCGGGCGCGACCGGGCCGCGGCGGGGGCGGCGTGGGCCGCCGCGCTACGTGGCCTGGACGGGCCGACCCGGCTGCTGCCGGTCTCGGCCACCCGGTCCGCTCGGCCGGCGCAGGTCCGGGTCGCCCTGCCGGCCGGACCGGCGGCGCGGCTGCTGAGCCGGGCCCGCGAGCGCGGGTTGACCCTGAACACGGTCATCCAGCTCGCCTGGGCGCTGGTGCTGGGGGCCCGAACCGGCCGGGACGATGTGGTCTTCGGCACCACCGTGTCCGGCCGGCACGCCGAGGTCGACGGCATCGAGTCGATGATCGGGCTGTTCATCAACACGCTGCCGGTACGGGTGCGCTGGCGGCCGGACGAGCCGCTGGCCGAGGTGCTGACCCGGCTGCAGGCGGAACAGTCGGCGCTGCTCGACCACCAGCACCTCGGGCTGGCCGAGATCCAGCGGCTGGCCACTGTGGACGATCTGTTCGACACGATGCTGATCGCGGAGAACTACCCGCCTGGCGCGGACCCCCGGGACGGCACCGGGACGGTGACGGTGACCGGCCGGCACACGCTGGACGCGACGCACTATCCGCTGGCGGTCCTGGTCCGGCCCGGGGACGAGCTGGAGCTGCGGTTCGAGTACGACCCGGCCCGGCTGGACCGCACGGCGGTGCGCGGGCTGGCCGACGAGATGGTGCGGGTGCTCGCCGCCATCGCGGCCGACCCGGGTCGCCCGGTGGGCCGGATCGACCTGCTGCCGGCGTCGACCCGGCACCAGGTGCTGGCCGGCTCGGCCGGCGAGCACCACGAGGTCCCGGCCGGCACGCTGGCGGCAGCGGTCGAGGCCGCGGCGGCCCGGGCGCCGGCGGCAGTGGCGGTCGTTGCCGGCGACACCGAACTGTCCTACCTGGACCTGGACCGGCGGGCCGGCGAGCTGGCCGGGCGGCTGCGGGCGCTCGGCGCCGGCCCGGAGGGGATCGTCGCGGTCGCCCTGCCCCGCTCGCCGGAGCTGATCGTCGCGTTGCTCGGCGTGCTCAAGGCTGGCGCCGGCTACCTGCCGATCGACCCGGACCACCCGGCCGAGCGGCAGGCGCTGCTGCTGGCCGAGTCCGGCGCCCGCGCCGTGCTGACCCTGGCCGCGCTGGAATCCCGACTGCCCACAGTGGACGGTGTCACCGTGGTGCGGCTGGACCAACCGTCCGCACCGCCCGGGCCGGCCGGCTCGCCCGCGGAGTCCGGCTCGCCCGCGGAGTCCGGCTCGCCCGCGGAGCCCGGCTCGTCCGCGGAGCCCGGCTCGTCCGGGGCGGCCGGCTCGGTCGGGGACGTCTGGGATGCCGGGGCGGTCGGGGCAGACCCGGCCGGTTCGGCTGGGGCCGGCGGGATCGCGGCCGGGCCGGACCAGCCGGCCTACCTGATCTACACGTCCGGATCGACCGGGCGGCCGAAGGGGGTGCTGGTCAGCCACCGGGCGGTGCTGAACCAGCTGGCCTGGTCGCAGCGCCGGTTCCGGCTCGGCGCCGGCGACCGGATGCTGCAGCTCGCGCCGGCCAGCTTCGACACCTCGGTCTGGGAGATCTTCTGGCCGCTGCTCGCGGGCGCCACCGTCGTGCTGCCCCGCCCCGGCGGCGAGCAGGACCCGGCCTACCTGGCCGGGCTGATCCGGTCGCGACAGGTCACCGCGGTCACCTTCGTCCCGTCGATGGTGGCGGCGTTCGTGGCCGCGGCCGGCACGCTCGGCGACCCGGGTTGGGCGGCCAGCCTGCGCTGGGTCTCCAGCGGCGGTGAGGCGCTGCCAGTCGAGCTCGCCGGGCGCTGGGCCGCGCTCACCGGCACCAGGCTGGACAACTTCTACGGCCCGACCGAGGCGGCGATCCAGGTCGCCTGGTGGGATGCGGCCACGTCCACCGACCGTCCAGAGGGGACGGTGCCGATCGGGCATCCGGTCGGCAACACCCGGCTGTACGTGCTGGACGGCTACCTGCGGCCGGTCGCCGCGGGGGTGCCGGGGGAGCTGTACATCGCCGGTGACCAGCTGGCCCGCGGCTACCACCGGGCACCGGCGTCGACCGCGGAGCGGTTCGTCGCGGACCCCTACGGGCCGCCCGGGACGCGGATGTACCGCACCGGCGACCTGGCCCGCCGGTCTGCCGACGGCTCGCTGGAGTACCTCGGCCGCACCGACGACACGGTGAAGGTCCGCGGCGCCCGGGTCGATCTGGGCGAGGTCGAGGCCCGGCTGGCCGCGCAGCCGGGGGTCGCCCGCGCCGCGGCCGCGGTCCGGCCCGGCGGTCCGGGTGGCGCGGCCCGGTTGGTCGGGTACCTGGTGCCGGCCGGCGCCGCGCCGGATCCGGCCGAGCTTAGGGCCGCGCTGGCGGCGGTGCTGCCGACGGCGATGGTGCCGAGCGTGCTGGTCGTCCTGGCCGGGTTGCCGCTGACGCCGAGCGGCAAGCTGGACCGGGCCGCCCTGCCGGTGCCGGCCGCAGCCGAGCCGGCCGGCCGGGCGCCGCGGGACGGGCCGGAGCGGCTGCTGTGCGACGCCTTCGCCGAGGTGCTCGGGCTCGCCCGGGTCGGTGCCGACGACGACTTCTTCGTGCTCGGTGGCGACAGCATCGGCTCCATCGCGGTGTCCAGCCGGGCCCGGCTGGCGGGGCTGGAGATCAGCCCACGGGATGTGTTCGAACGCCGGACCCCGGCCGGGCTCGCCGCTGCCGCGCCGGCGGCCACGCTGGCCGGGGCGCCGGGCGGGGCGGCCGCGACACCGGAACTGCCGGCGGACGACGGCGTCGGTGCCGTCCCGCTGCTGCCGATCACGCACTGGCTGCGCGAGCACCCGGCGCCGATGTCGCGGTTCAACCTGTCGGCGCTGGTGCGGGTGCCGGCGGCGGCCGACCTGGCGACGCTGACCGCGACCCTGCAGGCGGTGCTGGATCGGCACCCCAGCCTGCGGCTGGGATTGACCCGGGTGCCGTCCGGGCCGCCCGGCGTCCACAGTGGACCCGAGATCTGGGCGCTGCGGACCGGACCCGCGGCCGACGCGGCCCGGCTGCTGCGCCGGGTGGTGCCCGCTCCCGGCGCCGACCGGGACACCATCGCCGCGGAGTTCGCCGCGGCGGTCGACCGGCTCGACCCGGCGGCCGGGACGGTGTTGCAGGCCGTCTGGTTCGACCGCGGCACCGAGCCAGGCCGGCTGCTGCTCGCCGTCCACCACCTCGCGGTGGACGGCGTCTCGTGGCGGATCCTGCTCGGCGACCTCGCCGCCGCCTGGGCCGCGGTAGCCGCCGGCCGCCAGCCGGAACTGCCGGCGACCGGCACGTCACTGCGCCGCTTCGCCGGGATCCTGGCCGAGCAGGCGCAGGAACCCGGCCGGCTCGCCGAGCTGCCGCACTGGCTGGCGACGACCGCACCGGGTGCCGCCCTGCTGCCCGGCGCCGATCCGGCCGGTGCCGATGGCGATCCGGCCGGCGCCGATCCGGCCGGTGCCCGTCCGGCCGGTGTCGATCCGGCTGGTGCCGGCCCGGCCGCTGCCGGTCCGGCCGGGCTGGCCCGGACGCACACCGTGCGGGTGCCGGCGGCGGTCGCCGGGCCGCTGCTGACCTCGGTACCGGCCGGTGTCCGCGGCACGGCCACCGACGTGCTGTTGGCCGCGCTCCGGCTGGCGGTGTCCGGGTGGCGCCGGTCCCGCGGGGACGCCGATCTGCTGGTGGACGTCGAGCGGCACGGCCGGGCCGAGCAGCTCGCCGCCGGGCTCGACCTGTCCCGCACCGTCGGCTGGTTCACCAGCGTGCATCCGGTCCGGCTGCCGGCCGGGCCGGCCGACCCGGTAGCGGTGCTGAAGCTGGTGAAGGAGCGGCTGCGGGCAGCGCCCGACGACGGGCTCGGCTATGGCCTGCTGCGCTACCTGAACGCCCAGACCGCTCCGGTCCTGGCGGCCGCCGAGCCGGCGCAGGTGCTGTTCAACTACTACGGCCGGGTGCCGGGCGACGCCGGGGCGGACTGGGCCCCGGCCGCCGAAGCCGAGCTGCTCAGTGCCGAGCCGAACGGCGGCCTCGGCCTGTCCCACCTGCTGCAGCTGGACGTGGTCGGGGTGGCCGGCCCGGGTGGCCCGGCGGACACCAGCCTGCGGGCCAGCTGGACCTGGCCGGACGGCGCACTGTCCGAACGCGACGTCCAGGAGCTGGCGGACGGCTGGCTGGCCGCGCTCAGCGCGCTCGCCGGTGCGGCCGGCGCGGCCGGGCTCACCCCGTCCGACCTGGTGGCGATCTCGCTGGAGCAGGCGGAGATCGACCAGGTGGAGCGGACCAGCCCGGTGCCGGTGGCCGATATCTGGCCACTGTCCCCCTTGCAGGAAGGGCTGTTCTTCCACGCCAGCTACGACACCGGCGCGCTGGACGTCTACACCGCGCAGGACTACTTCGACCTGGACCATCGGGTCGATCTCGACCGGCTGCGTGCGGCCGGCGCGGCCTTGCTCGCCCGGAACCCCAGCCTGCGCGCCGGCTTCACCGCGGACGGGCTGAGCCGGCCGGTCCAGTTCGTCGGCGCCGGCCCGGAGCTGCCGGTGTCCGAAATAGACCTGACCGGACTGGCACCGGCCGCGCGGCAGGCGCGGATCGCCGAGCTGATGGCCGCGGACCGGACCAGCCGGTTCGACCTGGCCCGGCCACCGCTGGCCCGGCTGCTGCTGCTCCGGCTCGGCCCGGCCACCGACCGGCTGGTGATCAGCCACCACCTGATCGCCTGGGACGGCTGGTCCGAGGGCCTGTTCCTGGAGCAGCTGTTCGCCCTGTACGAGCGCGGTGGCGACGCCGCCGGCCTGCCGGTGCCCGGCTCGTACCGGGACTACCTGACCTGGCTGTCCGAACAGGACAGTGACCGGGCCGCGGTGGAGTGGCGGCGGGCGCTGACCGGGCTGGCCGAGCCGACCCTGCTCTACCCGGGCGGGCGCGGTCGGCCACCGGTCATCTCCGAGCGCTGCCAGGTCGACCTGCCCGCCGACCTCAGCGACCGGGTGCGGGCCGAGGCAAGACGGCACGGGCTGACCCTGAACACGGTGCTGACCGCGGCCTGGGCGCTGGTACTTGCCGGCCAGACCGGCCGGGACGACGTGGTGTTCGGCAGCACGGTCGCCGGCCGCCCGGCCGCGGTGCCTGATGTGGACAGTGTGATCGGGTTGTTCCTCAACACGGTGCCGACCCGGGTCACGCTCGACCCGGCCGAGCCGGTGGGCGACCTGCTGCGCCGGATGCAGGCCGGCCGGGCCGCGCTGATGCCGTACGAGTACCTGGGGTTGGGCGCGATCCAGCGGGCGGCCGGTACCGGTGAGCTGTTCGACTCGCTGTTCGTGTTGCAGAACTTCGCCGGCGGCGCGGACGACCTGGCCGACCTCAAGCGGCGGCACGGCGTCGTGGCCGGCGGCAGCGTCGACGCGACGCACTACCCGCTGACCCTGGTGGTCGCGCCGCGCGAGCGGCTGCACGTCCTGCTGGACTACCGGCCGGATCTGGTCGACCGGTACACCGCCGAGGCGCTGCTGGAGCGGTTCGGCACGCTGGTCGAGCGGCTGGTGGCCGAGCCGACCCGGCCGGTGGGGCAGCTCGATCTGCTGTCCGGAACGGACCGCCGGACGCTCACGGCCGGCTGGGCCGAGACCGAGCATCCGATCGGCGACCGGACGGTGGCCGACCTGCTGGCCGAGCAGGCGGCCCGGACGCCGGCCGCGGTCGCGCTGGTGTGCGGCCCGGCGGCGGTGACCTACGCCGAGCTGGACGGCCGGATCAACCGGCTGGCCCGGCTGCTGCTGGCCCGCGGCGCCGGGCCGGAGCGGATGGTGGCGCTGGCGCTGCCGCGGTCGATCGAGATGGTCGCGGCGCTGTTCGCGGTGCTGCGGACCGGCGCCGGCTACCTGCCGCTGGATCTCGACTACCCGGCCGAGCGGCTGGGCCTGATGCTGGCCGACGCGCAACCGCTCTGCCTGCTCACCACCGCCGCCAGTGCGCGCGCCCTCCCCGCGACGACCGTCCACAGTGTCCGGTTGGACGATCCGGCGGTCGCGACCGAACTGGCCGGATACCCGGGCACGGCGCTGGCCGACGCGGAGCGGCCCGGGTTCGGGACGGGCCTGGCGCACCGGCTGGAGTTCCCGGCGTACCTGATCTACACGTCCGGCTCGACCGGGCGGCCGAAGGGCGTGCTCACGCCGTACCGCGGGCTGACCAACATGCAGCTCAACCATCGTGCCGCCATCTTCGGGCCGGTGGTCGCGGCGGCCGGCCGGCGGCTGCGGATCGCCCACACGGTCTCGTTCTCCTTCGACATGTCCTGGGAGGAGCTGCTCTGGCTGGTCGAGGGGCACGAGGTGCACGTCTGCGACGAGCAGTTGCGCCGGGACACCGAGGCCCTGGTGTCCTACTGCGACGAGCACCGGATCGACGTGGTCAACGTGACCCCGACGTACGCGCAGCACCTGGTCGCCGCCGGTCTGCTGGACGACACGGCCGGCGGGCACCGGCCGGCACTGGTGCTGCTCGGCGGCGAGGCCGTGCCCGATCCACTGTGGAGCCGGCTGGCCGGGACCAGCGGCACGCTGGGCTACAACCTCTACGGGCCGACCGAGTACACGATCAACGCGCTCGGCGGCGGCACCGGGGACAGCGGCACCCCGACGATCGGCCGCCCGATCTGGAACACCCGTGGCTACGTGCTGGACCGGCGGCTGCGGCCGGTGCCCCCGGGCGCGGCCGGCGAGCTCTACCTGGCCGGCGCCGGGCTGGCCCGGGGCTACCACCGGCGGCCCGGGCTGACCGCCGAGCGGTTCGTCGCCGATCCGTTCGCCGCGCGGTCCGGCGGCCGGATGTACCGCACCGGGGACCTGGTCCGGCAACGGCCGGACGGCAACCTCGACTTCCTCGGCCGCACCGATGACCAGGTGAAGATCCGCGGCTACCGGGTCGAGCCGGGCGAGGTGGCCGCCGCGGTCGAGGCGCACCCGGAGGTGGCGCAGGCGGCCGTCATCGCCGACACCTCCGGCCCGGGCGGCGTCCCCCGGCTGGTCTGCTACCTCACCCCGGCCCGTGCCGACCACCACGGTGTCGACCTCCAGCAGGTACGGGCGTTCCTCAAGCGCCGGCTGCCGGCGCATCTGGTACCGGCCGTGCTGGTGCCGCTGGACCGGCTGCCGCTGACCGTGAACGGCAAGCTGGACGTGGCCGCGCTGCCGGCGCCGACGGTCGCCGCCGCGGCGCCGAGCCGGCCACCCCGGCCGGGTACCGAGGAGATCCTCTGTGGACTGTTCGCCGAGGTGCTCGGGCTGCCCCGGGTCGGTGTGGACGACAGCTTCTTCGACCTCGGTGGGCACTCGCTGCTGGCCACCCGGCTGATCGGCCGGGCCCGGACCGCGCTGGCCGCGGAACTGTCCATCCGGGACCTGTTCGAGGCGCCGACGGTGGCCGAGCTGGCCGGCCGGGCCGGCACTCCGGCCCGGCCACCACTGCTGCCAGCGACCGGCCCGCTCGCCGGGCACCAAGCCGCGGGGCACCCGGAGGCCGGGCACCCGGAGGCGGGGTATCCGGAGGCGGGGCACCCGGAGGCGGGGCACCCAGCCGGCGGCCGCCCGGACGAGCTGCCGCTCTCCCCGGCGCAGCAGCGGCTCTGGCTGATCCAGCGGCTGGCGCCCGAGTCGCCGGCCTACAACTACCCGCTGGCGCTGCGGTTGCGCGGCCCGCTCGACCTGCCCGCGCTGCGCGCCGCGCTCGGCGACGTCATCGGCCGGCACGAGGTGCTGCGCACCGTCATCGAGGACCGGGACGGCCGGCCGTACCAGCGGATCCTGGCCGAGGTCGAGCCGGTGGTCGAGCTCGCCGCCGGCCCCGATGCCGCCGCCGGCCTCGATGCCGCCATCGGCCGGCCGTTCGACCTGGCCAGCGAGCCGCCGCTGCGGTCCACTGTGGTCAGTACCGGGCCGGGCGAGCACGTGCTGCTGCTCCTGCTGCACCACATCGCGACCGACGAGTGGTCGGACGGCCCGCTGCTGCGCGACCTGGCCACCGCGTACGCGGCCCGGCGCGGGGGCCGGGCACCCGAATGGGCCCCGCTGCCGGTGCAGTACACCGACTACACGCGCTGGCAGCGGAAACTGCTCGGTGAACCGTCGGATCCGGGCAGCCTGATCGCGACCCAGCTCGACTACTGGCGGGCGGCGCTGCGCGGGTTGCCCGAGGAGATCGAGCTGCCGACCGACCGCCCGAGGTCCGGCCGACCGGACTTCCGCGGCGGCACGGTGCCGGTGCAGCTCCCCGCGGCGGTGGCCGACGGGGTCCGGCGGCTCGCCCAGCAGGCCGGGGCGAGCACGTTCATGGTGCTGCAGGCCACCGTCGCCGCACTGCTGCACCGGCTCGGCGCCGGCACCGACATCCCGCTCGGCGCGCCGATCTCCGGCCGCACCGACGACGCTCTCGCCGACCTGGTCGGCTTCTTCGTGAACACGCTGGTGTTGCGGGCCGATCTGGCCGGCGACCCGAGCTTCGCCGAGCTGCTGGCCCGGATCAGGGACACCAACCTGGCCGCGTTCGATCACGCCGATGTCCCGTTCGAGGTGGTGGTGGAGGCCTGCCAGCCGGCCCGCTCGCTGGACCGCAACCCGCTGTTCCAGGTGATGGTCGGCTACCACCACCGCACCGACGCGCCGGTCGAACTGGCCGGGTTGGTCGCCGGCTGGGAACCGCTGGACGACCGGACCGCCAAGTTCGACCTGGTGTTCTCGTTCGCCGAGCAGGCCGGCACCGGTCAGCTGGAGTGCGCGCTCGAGTACCGCTCCGACCTGTTCGACCGGCCGACCGTGCTGCGGCTCGGCCAGCGGCTGGCCCGGCTCGCCGGTGCCGCGGTGACCGACCCGGGCGCCCCGGTCAGCACGCTGGACGTGCTCGACCCGGCCGAACGGCACACCGTGCTGGACGGTCTCAACGCGACGGACCGGCCGGTGCCGGAGCTGACCCTGCCGGCCGCGTTCGCCCGGCGCGCGGCCGAGCGCCCGGACGCGATCGCCGTCGTGGACGGGGACCGCACCGTCCGCTATGGACAGTTGGCGGCCCAGGCCGGCGCGGTGGCCGGGCTGCTGGCCCGGCATGGCGCCGGTCCGGAGAGTGTCGTCGGCATCGCGCTGCCCCGGTCCGCCGGCATGATCGCGGGCGTGCTCGGCGTGCTCACCGCCGGCGCCGCCTACCTGCCGCTGGACCTCAGCCACCCGGCCGACCGGATCGCGTTCATGCTGCGCGACTCCGGCACCCGGCTCGTCCTCGCCACCGCCGGGACGGCCGCGGAACTCCCGCCGGTGGCCGGCGTCCGGGTGCTGCTGCTGGACGAGCTGCCGGCCGGCGCGGGAGCCGACCGGCCGGTCAGCCTGGACGGCGCCGCGTATGTGATCTACACGTCCGGTTCGACCGGGCGGCCGAAGGGTGTGGTGGTCTCGCACGAGGGGATCGGCAGCCTGGTCGCGACGGCGGTTGACCGGATGGGCGTCGGTCCGGAGAGCCGGGTGCTGCAGTTCGCTTCGATCGGCTTCGACGTCGCGGTGTTCGAGCTGGCGATGGCACTGTGCGTCGGCGGCCGGCTGGTGATCGCGCCGGATCCGGCGCGGGTGCCGGACGCCACGCTCACCGACCTGCTGTACGCGCAGGGCGTGACCCACATGATCCTTCCGCCGGCGCTGGTCGCCGCGCTGCCGGCGGGCTGCGAACTGCCGGCCGGCTCGGTGATCCTGGTCGGCACCGAGACCGTGCCGCCGGACCTGATCCGCCGCTGGGCCGGCACGGTACGGATGCTCGGCGCCTACGGGCTGACCGAGGCGACCGTCAACTCGACGCTGTGGGCGGCCGAGCCGGACTGGACCGGCCCGGTGCCGATCGGCCGGCCCGACCCGAACACCCGGGTGTACGTGCTGGACGCGGCGCTGCGGCCGGTGCCGCTGGGCGTGCCGGGGGAGCTCTACGTGGCTGGCCGTGGGTTGGCCCGCGGCTACCAGGGCCGCCCGGGCCTGACCGCTGAGCGCTTCGTCGCCTGCCCGTACGGGCCGCCGGGGACCCGGATGTACCGCACCGGCGACCGGGCCCGCTGGCGCGCCGACGGGAACCTGGACTTCCTCGGCCGGCTCGACGACCAGGTGAAGATCCGCGGCTTCCGGGTCGAGCTGGGCGAGGTGGAGGCCGCGCTGGCCGGGCACCCGGCGGTGGCGCAGGCGGCGGTCGTGCTCGACCGGGCGGGCGCCGCGGCCCGGCTGGTCGGCTACGCGGTGCCGCGGGCCGGCCGGCTCGACCCGGCCGAGCTGCGGGCGTACCTGGCTGCCCGGCTGCCGGACTACATGCTGCCGGCGGTCGTCGTGCCGCTGGACGGGCCGCTGCCGCTGACCCCCAACGGCAAGTTGGACCGGCGCGCGCTGCCGCCGCCGGACTGGTCCACTGTGGCCGGTGCCGGGCAGCCGGCCACACCGCGGCAGCAGGCGGTCGGCGCGGTGTTCGCGGATGTGCTCGGCCTGCCGGCGGCCGGCACCGGCGGCGATTTCTTCGGCCTGGGCGGCAACTCGCTGGCCGCGGTCCGGTTGCTGGCCCGGCTGCGCGCGGTATTCGGCGTCGATCTGACCCTGCGCGACGTGTTCACCGGCCCGACCGTGGCCGCGCTGGCCGACCGGATCGACACCGCCGCGGCCGCCCGCCCGCCGCTGCGCCGGGTGCCGTCCTGGCCGGAGCCGCCGCCGGTCGCGCCGGTGCTGCGCGCCCCGCTGGCCCGGCTCGCCGAGCCCGGCAGCGGCTGGGACATCGCCCTCGCGCTGCGCCCGGCGGACGGGTACGACCCGGTCGCGCTGGCCGCCGCGCTCACCGATCTGGCCGACCGGCACCGTCCACTGCGGACGGTCGCGGCCGGAGTGGACGGTGCGGTCGACCTGGAGGTACTGCCGGGCAGCGACACCGCGCTGGCCGGGCAACTGGCCGCGCTGGCCGGCGAGTCCGCCGCCGGCCGGGCCTTCCGCGCCCGGCTGGTGCGCAGCGGACCGCGGCAGGCGTTGCTGCTCACCGCCCGGCAGGCCGCCGTGGACGACTGGTCGGTCCTGCCGCTGCTGCGCGACCTGGCCACCGCCTACGCCGCCCGCCGGCGGGGCGACGAGCCCGGCTGGGATCCGCTGCCGGTCCGCTACCAGGACTACGCGATCTGGGCCCGGGACCTGCTCGGTGACCCGGCCGACCCGGCCAGCCGGGCGGCCCGGCAGCGCGGGTACTGGCGCCGGCAACTCGCCGGCCTGGGCCAGATCCAGCTCCCGGCACCGGCCCGACCCGGCCCGGGGCGGCCCGGCCCGGGCCCGAGCCAGCCGGCCGGGCCGCCGCCGGCCGGCCCGATCGAGTTCACTGTGGACGGTGAGCTCCGGGACGCGGCCGGCCAGCTGGCGCGGCGCACCGGGACCACGCTGTTCATGGTGCTGCAGGCGGCGCTGGCCGCGGTGCTCACCCGGCACGGCGCCGGCACCGACCTGCCGATCGGCACGCTCACCGCCGGCCGCACCGACGAGGCGCTCGGCGGCCTGGTCGGCTGCTTCGCCAACCCGTTGATCCTGCGTACCGACACCGGCGGCGACCCCAGCACCGTCGACCTGCTGGCCCGGATCCGGGACACCGACCTGGCCGCGTTCGACCACGCCGACCTGCCGTTCGCGGACCTGCCCGGGGCGCCGCCGCTGCGGGTCATGCTGGTGCACCACGAGGAGAGCCCGCTGCCCGAGGTCACCGGCGTGCTCGGCCAGCTCGACGCGGTCCCGACCGGAACAGCGCCGGCCGACCTCACGCTCAGCGTCTACGAGGCGACCGCGACCGGCACCGTCCACTGTGAACTGCGGCAGGTCGCGGGCGACGGCACCGCGGGCCGGCTCGCGGACGACTTCCAGGCGATCCTGGCCGCCGCGACGGCCGACCCGGAGCAGCCCCTTTCCCGACTCGGAAGGCAGCACAGATGACCAACCCGTTCGAGGACGCCGACGCCCGGTACCTCGTCCTCACCAACGACGAGGACCAGCACTCGCTCTGGCCGGCCTTCCTCGACCCGCCGGCCGGCTGGCGAACCGCGTTCGGCCCGGCCGACCGGGCCGCCTGCGTGTCCTATGTGGACACCACCTGGACCGACATGCGCCCGCGCAGCCTGCGCGAGGCGATGGACCGGCAGTCCGGCTGACGCCGGTCAGGCCGGCCCGCTCCCCGCCTCGCCGGCACCGGCCGCCGGCCCCCCGGCTTCGCCCGGTCCGGCCGCCGGCCCTCGGGCTTTCCCTGGTCCGGCCGCCGGCCCGCCGGCTTCCCCTGGCTCGGCCGCCGGCCCGCCGGCTTCCGCCGCCTCGGCCGCCGCCCCGGCCGGCGGCCCGGCCGGCGGCTCGGCTCCGCGGGGGGTCGACCAGGCGGCCCAGAGCGTGGCGTACGGGCCCGGAGTGGCGCACAGTTCGGCGTGGCTGCCGGCCTGCGCCACCCGACCGGCGGCCAGCACCAGGATCCGGTCGGCGGCGGCGGCCTGGGTGAGCCGGTGCGCGATCACGATCGCGGTACGGCCGGCCAGCGCCTGCGCGGCGGCCGCTTCCAGGGTGCGGGCGCCGGCGCTGCCGGCGTCCGCGGTGGCCTCGTCCAGGATCGCGATCGGCGGGTCGGCCAGGATCAGCCGGGCCAGCGCGAGCTGCTGGGCCTGGGTCACGGTCAGCCGGTGCCCGCCGGCACCGACCACTGTGGACAGCCCAGCCGGTAGGGCGTCGACCCAGGGCAGCGCGCCGGTCGCGGCCAGCGCGGCGCGCAGGTCGGCGTCGGTGGCGGCCGGCCGGGCCAGCCGCAGGTCGTCCGCGAGCGGGCCGGCGAAGACGTGCACCTCCTGGGTGATCAGCGCGATCGCCCGCCCCGCGCCGGCCGCATCGGCCCCGCCTACCGATATCGAGCCGCGGGTCGGTTGGTGCACACCGGCGATCAGCTTGGCCAGCGTGGTCTTCCCGGCGCCGCTGGCCCCGACGACGGCGACCACCTCGCCGGCCGCGACCGCCAGCTCGATCCCGGCCAGCACCGGCGGCCCGCCGGGATACCCGAACTCGAGATCGGCCACCTTCACCGACCCGTCCCCGGCCACCCCGGCCCCGACCCCGGCCTCCGCCCCGGCCCCGAAACCGGCCTCGGTCCCGGCCCCGCCACCAGGCCCGGCCTCGACCCCGGACCCGGCGGCCGCGCGGGCCGCCGCCGGGCTGCCGGCCGGCGGCGCGACGTCCGCTACCCCGACCAGGCGGGCCAGGCTCGCGGTGGCCGCCTGCGCGTCGTCCAGCAGCGCGAGCGCGGCGTTGACCGGGTTGAACAGGCTGTGGAAGTAGAGCGCGGCGGCGGTCGCGGTGCCGATCGTGACCGTCCCGGCGCCGACCAGCAGGTAGCCGGTCACCAGCACGGCGGCCAGCCCGACGTACTCGGCGACGTTCAGCCGCCCGTAGAACCGGGTCAGCAGCCGGATGCCGGCCAGCGCCAGCCGGACCGAGCCGAGCGACCGCTCGCCGACCCGGTCGTGGTGGGCGCCGGCCAGCCCGAAGGCCCGGACGGTCCGGGCGCCGCCGATCGAATCGAGCAGTTGCTGCTGCAGCGCGCCCGCGGCCTGCCGCTGCCCGGCGTACAGCGGGACGGCGCGCCGGGCGTACCAGCGTGCGGTGTGTGCCTGGATCGGCGCGGCCAGCAGCGCCACCAGCAGGAACCGCCAGTCCAGCAGAGCCAGCCCGAGCAGCGTCAGCACGATCGCCAGCCCGGACCGGGCCAGCTCCGGCAGCGCGGTCCGGACGGCGGTGCCGACCACCGAGACATCGCTGGTGACCCGGGCGGTGAGGTCGCCGGAGCCGGCCCGTTCCACCTGGTCCAGCGGTAGCGCCAGCGCCCGGGCCACGAACCGTTCCCGCAGCGCGGCCAGCATCCCCTCGCCGAGCCGGGCGATCAGCGTGCCGCCGAGCGCGGTCAGCACGCCCTGCCCGACCGCGGCCAGCGCCAGCAGTACCACCGGCGCGGTCACCGAGTCCGCCCTGCGGTGGTCGACCGCCAGGTCCACGATGTGCCCGAGCACCGGGGCGGTGACCAGCCCGGCGGCGGTCGCGGCGACCAGCACCGCGAGGGCGCCGAGGGCCAGCACCCGCCGTCCCGGGAGCAGTTCGCGCACCGCGGCCCGGGTCCGGGCGGCGGTCGCGACCGGCAACAGTTCGAACTCGCTCATGCCAGCACCGTGGCCCGGTATCCGGCGTCGGCCAGCAGGTCGGCGTGCCGCCCGCAGGCGGCGACCGTGCCGTCCCGCAGCAGTACCACCCGGTCGGCGATCGCGAGCAGGGCCGGGCTGGTGGTCAGCATGATCGTGGTGCGGCCCTGCCGGGCGGCGCGCAGCCCGGTCGCGATCCGCGCCTCGGTGGCCGCGTCCACCGCGGTGGTCGGGTCGTGCAGCACCAGCACCAGCGGGTCGGCGGCCAGCGCCCGGGCCAGCGCGACCCGCTGCCGCTGCCCGCCGGACAGCGACCGGCCGCGCTCGGTCACCGGACTGTCCACACCGGACGGCAAGCTACCGGCCACCTCGTCCGCCGCCGCGGCCACCAGCGCCCGCTGCACAGTGGCCGGTGAAAACGTGCCGGCCGGGTCGACGTTGCCGAGCAGGCTGCCCTCGAACAGGTCCGCGTCGTGCGCGGCCACCAGCACCGCCGCCCTGACCGCCGCGATGTCCACAGTAGACAGATCGACCTCGTCGACGGTGACCAGACCGGCGGCCGGCTCGGCGGACCGGCCCAGGCAGTCCAGCAGCGCGGTGGCCGCCGCCGGCTCGGCCACGATGCCGACCAGTTCGCCGGCCGGCACGTCCAGCGTGACGTCGTGCAGCGGGTCCAGCCGTACCCCGGCCAGCCGGACCCGGCCGAGCACGGCGGCGAGCGGACCCGGCCCGGAGAGCACGGCCGGCGCGGCGCCGAGCACGGCCGCGACCCGGACCGCCGAGCCGCGGCCCTGCGCCAGTTCGCCGTTCACCCAGCCCAAAGTGGACAGTGGCACGAGCAGGAACTGGGCCAGCCCGACCGCCGCGACCAGCCCGCCGACGCTCAGCGAGCCGCCGGCCGCGAGCCGCCCGCCGACCAGCGCCACCGCGGCGATCACCAGCCCGGCCGCGGTCAGCAGCGCCGCGTCGTGCCAGGCCTGGGCCCGCGCCGCGCGCAGCGTCGCGGCCAGCGAAGACTGGCTGGTGCGCCGGTACCGGTCCACCGCGGCGGCCTCAGCGCCGATGCCCTTCAGCACCCGCAGGCCGGTGACCAGGTCGGCGGCCAGCCCGGCCGCCTGCGCGGCCCGCTCCTGCTCGACCTCGCTGCGCCGTTCCAGCGGCCGGCCGGCCAGCCGGGCCAGCCCGACCAGCAGCGGCGTCCCCACCAGCACCAGCACGCCCAGCGGCACCGACAGCCGCAGCAGCGCGACCGCACAGATCAGCAGCCCGGCGACGGCGGCCAGCCCGAACGGCAGCACCGCGACCGCGTTGCCGACCCGGCGGGCGTCCTCGGTGGCGATGTTCACCAGCGCGCCGGGGAGCCGGCCGCGTTCAGCGCCGCCGCGCGGGTCGAGCACCCGCCGGGTCAGCGCCAGCCGCAGTTCGTGCCCGGCCTGCTCGCCGGCCCGTTCGCTGAGCCGCAGCCCGTACCGGAAGCTCACCGAGAGGCCGGCGAACAGCACGGCCAGCGCGACCAGCCAGCCGGCCAGCGCGCCGGCCGAGCCGGGTTCGACGGCCCGGTCGACGATCACCCCGATCAGCACCGGGACCAGCGCCTCGCCGAACTGGTGCAGGCCGGCCAGGGCCGAGCCGGCGGCGACCAGCCGCCGCTGCCCACCGATTGCCTGCCGCAGCACCCGCCGGCCCTGGCCGCGCTCAGCCGGCACCGCACCGCCTCCGTCCACCAGCCCACAGATTAGGTAAGGCTAACCTAAGATGACCTCGATCAACCTGGCGCGAGCAGATCAAGGAGGGCCGCCGTGCGCCCTGCCACCGCGCGGGCCGCCGGGCTGCTGGCCGCGGCGGGCGCGCTGCTGATCGTCGCGCTGCTCAGCGTCTGGATCGGCACCCGGCACATCCCGGTCACAGCGACCTGGCTGCTGCTCTGGCACAACGACGGCTCCGCCGCGGCGGTGATCGTGCACGACCTGCGGATCCCGCGCACGCTGCTCGGGCTGCTGGTCGGCGCCGCGCTCGGGCTGGCCGGCGCGCTGATGCAGGCGCTGACCCGCAACCCGCTCGCCGACCCGGGCCTGCTCGGCGTCTCCACCGGCGCCGCCACCGCGGTGGTGCTCGGCATCGTCTACCTCGGGCTCACCTCGGTGACCGGCTACATCTGGCTCGCGTTCGCCGGCGCCGCGGTCGTCTCGGTGCTGGTCTACCTGCTCGGCACCGCCGGCCGCGGCGCGGCCACGCCGGAACGGCTGGTGCTGGCCGGCGCGGCGGTCACCGCGGTGCTGTTCGCGGTCACCTCGGCGGTGCTGCTGCTGCACCCGCAGGCCTTCGGCCAGTTCCGGTTCTGGGACGTCGGCTCGCTGGCCGGCCGGCAGTGGGACGTGCTGGCCCGGCTGACGCCGTTCTTCGCCGCCGGCACCGCGCTCGCCCTCGCCCTGGCCCGGCCGCTGAACGCGCTCGCCCTCGGCGACGACCTGGGCAGCGCGCTCGGCGCCCGGCCGGCGCGCACCCGGGCGCTCGGCGCGCTCGCGGTGACCCTGCTCTGCGGCGCGGCCACCGCGGCCGCCGGCCCGATCGGGTTCATCGGGCTGACCATCCCGCACGCCGCCCGGCTGCTGGTCGGCCCGGACCAGCGCTGGCTGCTGCCGTACTCGATGCTGCTGGCACCGATCCTGCTGCTCGGCTCGGACATCCTCGGCCGGGTCGTGATCGCGCCGGGCGAACTGCAGGTCGGCGTGGTCACGGCATTCGTCGGCGGGCCGGTCTTCATCGCGCTGTGCCGCCGCCGGAAGCTGGTCACACCGTGAGTGCAGGTCGGCCGCGGCGGCGCCTGGACCGTCGCGACGCGCCCAGCGCGTCGCGACGGGAAGGCGTCGACTTAGCGGCCGACCGGAGCGAACCAGCAGACACAGTGAGTGCAGGTCGGGCGCGGCGGCGCCTGGACCGGCGTGACGCGCCCAGCGCGTCGCGACGGGAAGGCGTCGACTTAGCGGCCGGCCGGAGCGAACCAGGAGACGTAGTGAGTGCAGGTTGGCCGCGGCGGCGCCTGGACCGGCGTGACGCGCCCAGCGCGTCGCGACGGGAAGGCGTCGACTTAGCGGCCGACCGGAGCGAACCAGCAGGCCCTGTGAGCCCGGCTGGGGCCGGCGCCGCCCGGGTGGTGCCCGGGTGGGTGCTGCGCAGCCCGGGTGGCCGGCTGTCGGGGCGGGTGCGGCCGCGGACGCTGGCCGTCGGCGTGGTGCTGGCGGTCGCGCTGCTGGCGACCAGCGCGGTCACGCTGTCCACCGGCGACTACCCGGTGCCGCTCCGGGACCTGATCGGCAGCCTGCTCGGCCACGGCGACCCGGCGTCCGACTTCATCGTGATCACGCTGCGGCTGCCCCGGCTGCTCGCCGGCCTGCTGGTCGGCGCGGCGCTCGGGGTGAGTGGGGCGCTGCTGCAGAGCCTGTCCGGCAACCCGCTGGGCAGCCCGGACATCGTCGGCTTCACCAGCGGCGCGGCCACCGGCGCCCTGGTCGTGATCATCGTGACCGGCGGCGACCTGCGGGCGATCTCGGTCGGCGCGGTGACCGGCGGGGTGGCCGCGGCCGTGCTGGTCTACCTGCTCGCGCTGCGTGGCGGCAGCCCGGGGCTGCGGCTGATCCTGGTCGGCATCGGGGTGAGCGCGATGCTGGTCGCCGCGAACTACTACCTGATCACCCGGGCCAGGCTGGAGACCGCGCTGGCGGCGCAGGTCTGGCTGACCGGCAGCCTGAACGGGCGCGGCTGGGAGCAGGTCCGGCCGGCCCTGGTGGCGGTCGGGGTGCTGCTGCCGGCCGCGCTGGCCTATGGCCGCCGGCTGGCGCTGCTCGAACTCGGCGACGACGCCGCGGCCGCGCTCGGCGTCCCGGTGCGGCGGACCCGGCTGTTGCTGGTGGGGGTGAGCGTCGCGCTGGCCGCGGTCGCCACGGCCGCCGCCGGTCCGATCGTGTTCGTCGCGCTGGCCGCACCGCATCTGGCCCGCCGGCTGGCCCGGTCCGCGGCGCCGACGATCCTGCCGGCGGCCCTGCTGGGCGCGCTGCTGCTGGTCGGCGGCGACCTGCTCACCCAGCGCGCTTTCGGCACCCGGCAGCTTCCGGTCGGCATCACCACCGGCGCGCTCGGTGGCCTCTACCTGGCCTGGCTGCTGGTGCACGAGTGGCGCCGGGGCCGCGGATGACCACCTACCCGCCCGGCCGCCCCGTCCCCGACCCGGCCGCCCCGCCCGACTCGCTGAATCCGCCCGCCCCGCCCACGCCGGCCAAGACCGCCGCGCCCACCCCGGCTGGGGCCGCCCCGGCAACCCCGGCCGGGGCCAGCTCGGCCAGCGGCGGTGGGTCGGCGACCAACCGGCTGCGTGGTGAGCGGCTGACGCTCGGGTACGACCGCCGGATCGTCACCACCGACCTGGACGTGCGGATCCCGGACGGGGAGTTCACGGTGATCGTCGGCCCGAACGCGTGCGGCAAGTCGACGTTGCTGCGCGCGCTGGCCCGGATGCTGCGGCCGCGGTCCGGCACGGTGCACCTGGACGGGGCGGCCATCTCGGCGTACCCGACGAAGGAGGTGGCCCGGCGGCTCGGGCTGTTGCCGCAGACGCCGGTGGCGCCGGGCGGGATCACCGCCGCGGACCTGGTCGCCCGCGGCCGGTACCCGCACCAGCGGCTGCTGCGGCAGTGGTCCCGGGCGGACGAGGCGGCGGTCGGCGCGGCGATGCGGCTGACCGGGGTGACCGACCTGGCCGACCGGTTCGTGGACGAACTCTCCGGCGGGCAGCGGCAGCGGGTCTGGCTGGCCATGGTGCTGGCCCAGCAGACGCCGATCCTGCTGCTGGACGAGCCGACCACGTTCCTCGACCTGGCGCACCAGGTGGAGGTGCTCGACCTGTGCGCCGACCTGCACGAGCAGGGCCACACGCTGGTCGCCGTGCTGCACGACCTGAACCAGGCCTGCCGGTACGCCAGCCACCTGATCGCGATGAGCCGGGACGGCCGGATCGCGGCCGAGGGCGACCCGACCGCGATCGTCACCCGGGACCTCGTCCAGGACGTGTTCGGTCTGCGCTGCCGGGTGATCAGCGACCCGGAGACCGGCACCCCGCTGATCGTCCCGGCCCGGCGCGGTTGACCCCCGCCGATACGCTGGCGGTCCCGGGGGGCCGGCACGCGTAGAGGAGTCTGATGTCAGCCGTACGGCGCTGGCGCGCGGTCGCCGGCGCGCTCGCCGGGAGCCTGCTGGTGGCCGGCTGCAGCACCGCGATCGCCGGCCACGGCGACTACCTGGCCGGCCCCGGCACGGTCACCGCGACGTCCACTGTGGACAGTCCAGAACCAGCCCCGACGGCGCCGACCGGCACCGCTCCGACCGGCGCGCCGACCGGCGCTCCGAGCGCCGCGCCAGGCACCGTGCCGGCCAGCTTCGGCGGCACCTGGCGCGGCCAGGTCAAGCAGCCGAGCGGCGTGGTCAGCGCCTGGACCGCACAGTTGGTGCTGCCGGTCGGCCGCCAGATCGGCACGTTCACGATCGTCTCGCTCTGCAGCGGGATCGCCAGCGTGGTGTCGGCGAGCCCGTCCCGGCTGGTGCTGCTCGAGGTGATCGCCTCGGATCCGCAGGACCGGTGCGCGGCCTCCGGCACGATCACGCTGCAGCGCACCGCGGCGAACCGGGCCACGCTGCGCTGGGTCGACACCGATCATCCGGACAACACCGCCACCGGCAACCTGAACAAGCTCTGAGCCGCCCTGGCCGGGCCGGGCGGCGGGTCAGGGCCGGCCGGCGGGTTTACGCCGGCCGGCCGGAGGCGGTCAGTGCAGGTGCGGCCGGGCCAGGAAGGTGTGCGTGCTGTTGTCGGTGGCGTCCGGCCGCACGCCCTGGTTGGGGATGCTGAACGCGACCGCGCTGCCGTCCGCCGAGATCGCGTCCAGTTGCGCCGACCAGAGGCTCGTCTGCGTCCCGTCCGGGGCCAGGCTGACCCGGACCGTACGCCCGACGACCAGGTCACGCACGAACACGTCCTGGACGCCGTTGGTGTCGCCGGCCACCAGGTTGGTCGCGACGGCGCCGAACGCCACGTACCGGCCGCCCGCCGAGATCAGCGCGCCGGTGCTGCGGCCGTCCGACTCGGCGCCGGCGAGGCCGACGCTGACCCGGCGGGTGTGGCCCCGGCGCAGGTCGCGGACGAACACGTCGGCCACCCCGTTGGTGTCGCCGCTGACCAGATTGGTCGCCGTCGAGGTGAACGCCACGAAGCGGCCGTCGGCGGAGACGGTCGGGCTGAGCTCGATGAAGCCGTTGGTCTCGCTACCGTCGTCGGCGACGTTCACCCGGGTGGTGGTGCCGGTCCGGGTGTCGTGCAGGAAGAGGTCGGTGGCCCCGTTGGTGTCGCCGGCGACCAGGTTGCTGGCGGCGCTGACCATCAGGACGTACCGGCCGGTGGCCGAGAAGCCGACCTCCCCGACCCGCGCGTTCGCCTGGCTGCCGTCGCTGGCGACGCTGACCCGGGTGGTCACGCCGGCCCGCAGGTCGCGGACGAACGCGTCGGTGCTGCCGTTGGTGTCGCCGTCGACCAGGTTGCTGGCGTCGGAGCTGAACGCGGCGAACCGGCCGGTCGCGGACAGGTCCAGGCCGAGGCTGCGGGAGTTCGCGTCGGTCCCGTCGGGGGCGACGCTGACCTTGCTGACCGCGCCGGTCCGGAGGTTCCGCACCCACACGTCGTAGTTGCCCATCGGGAACGGCGACGGGCCGGGGGTGGGCAGCGAGTAGCCGACGAACCGGCCGTCCGCGGACAGCACCGGCAACTGGAACCCGGCCGTGTCGAGCAGGGTCGGGGTGCCGTCGGGGAGGTCGCGCACGGCCAGCCGGCCGGTGACGCCGGATGGCCCGGACGGCACCAGGGTGGTGAACAGCGCCCGCCGCCCGCCGCCCGACAGCCGGGTACCGAAGCCGCTCGTCATCGGGTCGGCGTCGATCTGGGTCACCGAGAGCGACCCGGCCCACCCGGCCGGCCGGCTACCGGGCAACTGCCCCGCCCGGCCGGCCGGCTGGGCGCCGGGTTCGGCCGCGGCGGCCGGCCCGGCGCCGGCGAGCAGGGCCAGCGTGATCAGACCGGCGAATCTACGGGCTAGGTGGCCTCGTGACATGGTCCCCCCTTGTGGACGCGCGGCCCCGTGCCGCGCGGATCAGGGCAGCATCATCGCTGCGACGCGCCGCGGCCAAGTCGGTAAACGAGGCAGGTTCACCCGGTCGCCGACCTTTTTCCGTCGATCAGACCGCCGTGTCACAGGGCTGTCGGGAGCTGCCGATAGCCGTCGCTGTCAGGACGTATACCGCCATTACCGGACCGACCGCCGGCGCCCGGCAGGCGACAAGGATGACATTCAGCGACTGACGCCCGGGCGTCCCAGGAGTGGAACGTGGGCGTAATCAGGTCGTCACAATCCGTTGGTCTACTTTCCCTGGCTCACCGATGGTGAGGCGCGTTCAGGGTTCCGCCGCCGCGGTTGGCGCGGCGATCGCGGCGGATCCGGCCCGAGAGACGCAGGCGGCTCCCGAGCGGCGGTCGGGGTCGTTGTACGGCGGGACAGGAGCCCGGGAGCCAGTCCACGCGGCTGCTCCCGGGTCGCCGCCGTTGCCGGTCCCGGTCAGTCGGCCGACGCGCGGGCCGCCGGGGCAGCCGGGTCGGTGATCAGGTCCAGCACCGCGTCGGTGCCGTGCTCGGCCGGTGGGCCGACGCGGCGGTAGACGTCCGCGGCCGCGGCGTGGAAGCCGGCCGGTAGGTCGTGGGTGGCCAGCGCCGCGGCGATCTCGTCCATCTCCCCGGCCCACCGCCAGCCCTTGCTGTTCGCGCCGCGGGCGGCCCGGTCGGAGCGGGCCGCCAGGTCGGAGTCGGAGCGGGCCCACTCGGCGAGCAGCGCCGGTTCGACCGCCTCGGCCCGGGCCAGCGCGCGCATTGCCAGCAGCAGCGCGGCGCTGCCCTTGGTCCAGCCGGCGTACGCGGCCTTCAGCGCGGACGCGGTGCCGGCCGGGCCGGCCAGTTCGAGCACCTCCAGGCCGGAGCCGTCGAACCCGGCGGCGACCGTCCGCAGTGGACCGCCGGCGAGGTACAGCCTGGTCCCGCCCGGGCTGCCGACCGGACCACCGATGATGCCGCCGTCCACAAAGGACGCACCGGCGCCGGTGACGACCGCGCCGATCCGGCGCGCGGTGGCCGGCGCGACCGCGTTCG
>Ga0307500_10000103_pt1 | contig 26556 bp, 27 predicted proteins | sample 14_S_MG_FD_201362 | JGI IMG/M metagenome (GOLD analysis project Ga0307500, IMG submission 201362) | Soil microbial communities from Populus trichocarpa stands in riparian zone in the Pacific Northwest, United States - 14_S | ecosystem: Environmental > Terrestrial > Soil > Riparian zone > Trees... | reverse complement strand
GAGAATGTCGCAGCCTACGCTCGGGCAGGCGCCGACGTTGTGGTGACGTCGTCGCCGTATCTGGCACGGCCGCGCGACGTGCAGGTGCGGATCGGTCCGTTATCGGCGGGTTAGTGCAGCACGCTGGGCGCGATGTCGCGGCTACGCCGCGATACATGTGAGTTCGTCGATGCAGGGGTATCTCAATGTTCATCGCCATGAACCGCTTCCGTGTTGCAAAGGGGGCCGAAGCGGACTTCGAGCAGGTCTGGCTCAGCCGCGACAGTCATCTCGACGAAGTGCCGGGCTTCGTCGAGTTCCACCTTCTCAGAGGACCGGAAGCCGAGGATCACACACTCTATGCCTCTCACACGGTGTGGCAGAGTCGCGCCGTCTTTGAAGCTTGGACCAAATCGGAGGCGTTCCGGGCCGCGCACCAACGGGCCGGTGACAGCAAGCCGCTATATCTGGGTCCCCCTCAATTCGAGGGCTTTGAAGTGCGCCAAACGGTCGCCGTGGGCACGGCCAATGAGGCGAGGTGACATGAGCCGCGGATGACTTGCATCTGATTGTCTGCGATCCGCTCGCGTCGTCACGTACTCAACGCGGCAGCCAGTTTGGCCAGTGGACAATGAGCTGCACGTCCCCGGCGCGAATGGAGTCGCTTTGGACGCCGGGCAGACGATCGAGACGAAGCAAAGCAAGGCCCCGCGTGCCGAAAGCCGAGATCAGTGGTCCAAGCGCGGTGCCTTCGGCCGTCACCGTTGTGCCGGCCGACGGCAGAGTTGTTGCGCCGCTGACTGGCAGGATACGCTTGCGCAGTTCGATCTTGTGCTTCATGCGCGCGGTCAGCTCCTGGCCGATATAGCAGCCCTTCTTGAAATCGACTCCGTGAAGCACTTCGAAATTTGCCTCGAGTGGATAGCAGACCTCGCCGCCGATCTCGGCCGTATCGGCAATACCGAGCGCCAGTCGGTGTCCGGTATAGTCTGCCGCCGTAACGGTGGCGAAGCCAATCCGCGCGAGCTGAGCCTCGATCGTGACGTCCGCCGGGTAGACAAGCCGTGCCCCCAGGGCTGCGATCCGTGGGTCGACGAACACGTGCCGGGCCTCGGCAACCGCGCTGTTGCCCATTACTCCCGCCGCCGAGTCGAGCTTCAGTCGCGCGGTCACCCCCGTTCCCCATGCCGACGCCACGGCAAGAGCTGGCGTCGTCTCGCCAATCTCCACCGCCGCGCGCAACTTGAAGGCGTTCAGGCGCTGAACGAAGTCCGCCGCAAAAGTGGCGGCGACATCGATGAGGATACGGTCCGCGTCCTCGAAAACGAAGGCGTCACAGAGCAGCTTGCCCTGACCTGTTAGAAATCCGGTATAGACGGCCCTGTCAGAAGCAAGCCGGCGAATATCATTGGTCATCAAACCTTGCAGAAACTTGCCGCGGTCCTTCCCGCTCACGGCCACGATTTTGCGATCGCGCAACACGGCAGCCTTCAGGGGTTCGGTCATGGTCGCCTCGTCATGGTCGGGCGCAATGTCGTTGTGGATTCGGCTACATTCAGTTCGTGCAGATGCACTGCTGGCGCAGTGATTGCGCAGGATGTTAACCCCGCCGTGCCAGCGATCGCAGAAATCCCTGATATTCTTCGGTCAATTCCATATCCACGGCAGGGGCCAGCTTCAGCAGCGCATTCGCGATGAAAGGTTGATCATTGCGGGGATCGTCGAGAACCTCGCGCAAGACCGGAACATTGTCTTCGATATGTTGGAGGAAGGCGATGCCCTTCTCCAGGGTCTCGGTCCAGCTCGCCCGGGTCCAGTTTGCCAAAGGATACATGATCTCATGGACGAAATTTGATTTGCATGCCTTCTCGAAGAAACGCAAACCAGTGTTCCAGTTTTCCTTTGCGCGCATCGGCGGCGGGGGAATGTCGCTCCGCAGCATCTTCTTGCCTGCCTGACCCACGAAATCGTCGAGCGTGACCGGCGCGTCGATCTGGGCGCGAAAGTGCCACAGACCGAACGATCCGGGGAATTCCTTTCCCATGTTCTGCACCAAAGCCGCTTCCACCCGGTCTACCGCCGCTTTGTCCGCCTTCATCGCAGCCGTCATGCAGAAGGCAAAGATCGCGTCGTTGCCGACATCGAGCACGCCGCCCCTTCCCAACTGCTGCGGTGACAGCTTTGGGATATCACCGCCAGGAGAGACCGTGGATTCGCCGGTTTGCTGTGCCGTGATGAAGGCCGTGATTTCCAGCCAGCCCATGAAATGCGAGATAAAGGCATCCGGGTCCACATGCACGATTGCCAGATTGAGCGGCACTTTTCTGCTTTTTAGTTCCGCCATATCCGTCATGACTTACTCTGCCAATCGGCCTGTTGATCTTGTCGGGTTTCGCGCAAACCGGGACGCAAATCCGACACGCCAAAATGCCGGTGAAGGACCTGCCGTCATCCCAGCAAAACGAATGCCAAGATGGTATGCGCGACAGCCACCGGCGCCGGCGTGGCGAAGACGTCCATCGGTATTGCTACGGCGTATCGCCGGTCATTCGCGCCGTCGTGAGGATTGGGTCTGTAAGCCGAGAGCAAGCTTTGCTGAAACCGTGGTTTTGGCCCAAGAAGGTCAAAAACTCTTTGCACTTCAGGGCTGGACCAACAGCATCGAACTGCAACTCGTGGGCTCCAAGGATATTGTTAACCAGGTCCGGAACGAATTGACCGCACCGTCCTACACGGTGGTCAACCTGCGTACTGGCTATCAGTGGCAGAACGTGCGGCTCGAACTCGGCGTGGATAATCTCTTCAACCAGGATTATTTCTTGCCGCTCGGCGGTGCCGATCTTGTCGATTACAAGGTGGTCTCGAAGATGGGCGCGTCTCCCGCCTATGGCTATGCCGTGAAGGGCCAGGACCTTCGCTCAACGCGCGACTAAGCGTACGTTTCTGATCGCTCCAGGATTCAATACAGCCCGAGCCGCTGAGCCCAACATGAGTGGCTCATCGGCTTGTTGCGCATCGCCATCGGGCTTCAGCCCTGCCTATGCAATGGATCGCCCTCGGATCGACCAATTCGGCTGACTTTCCCGCTTCCGAATTTGCTACGATAATCTTGTGGACTGACACCAAGCTTGCGTTGGAAAGCCCTTCGCATCTTTTCCTCGTCGACGAAGCCGCTTCGGTTGGCAACTTCCTTGAGGCTCAGCCGTGTCTCTTCGAGTGCGCGGCGCGCAGCTTCCAGCCGCAGTTCCTCGACGACCTTTGCCGGCGTTCGGCCCGTTCCTGCGCGATACAGACGTCCGAAAGTACGGGGACTTTTGCCGGCCCGGGCAGCCAAGGCCTCTACTCTGAGGTCGGCGGAAAGATTATCGTGCATCCAATGGTGGAGGGATTCAAAGCCGCCATCGTCGGCCTCCTGGAGATTCAGGGGCACACTGAACTGCGTCTGGCCGCCGGCTCTCTTCAAAAAAACGACCAGACGCTTTGCGACGCGGATCGCTTCGCGACGGCCTTGATCTTCCTCGACCAGCGCGAGCGCCAAGTCTATTCCGGCCGTTGCGCCGGCAGAAGTCCAGACCGAACCGTCTCTTTCGTAGATCGCGTCGGGCAACACGGTGATATCCGGATGCTGTTCCTGCAGGAGGTCGCAGGAGGCCCAGTGCGTCACGGCCCGGCGTTCCTTCAATAGTCCTGCGGACGCAAGAACGAATGCGCCGGTGCAGACGGCGCATAGGCGACGAACCTGTCCGGCATGAGCAGAAAGCCAATTCACGAGCAACGCCTGGCGAGCCGCTTGGTGGACGCCCGGCCCACCGACAACGACCAATGTATCGATGTCGTTCAGCTCCGAGATCGACCGTGTCATGATCTCCAGTCCCGACGACGTCTTGATCAGCCCCCCGCTTTCGGACGCCACGGTCAGCCGATAGGGAGGGCTGTCGAGGGGGGCCGTTTCGCAGGAAAGCTCGAAGACGGCCAGCGGGCCCGACAGGTCGAGCAGCAGGGCGTTGGGAAATACCACGAAGACCACGTGACGTTCGAGCAAGCTGTGCTCCCGACTGTGACGCATGAATTGGCAGGAAACGAGGGGACATTGTCGTTTTCGCCATGGCTTGTCACGTTCAAAAATGAGGCTTCAGAAAACGATAAGGAGGCAGCCCCTTGAGCGCGAAGACCCTAGAGATCGGAATCTTGTTCTTTCCCGGGATGACACAACTCGACGTGACAGGACCGTTCGAGGTATTGGCGCGCCTGCCGGGAGCACGGATTCATCTGCTCTGGAAGCGTATCGAGCCAATCACGAGCGATGTCGGCCTGACCTTGATGCCGACGACTGCCTTCAAGGATTGTCCGAAACTCGACGTTCTCTGCGTGGGCGGCGGTCCCGGCCAGATGGCGCTGATGGACGATACGGAAGTGATGACGTTCGTGGCGGAGGCCGGCGCGACGGCGCGCTACGTGACCTCGGTCTGCGCCGGCTGCCTCATTCTCGCGGGTGCCGGGCTTCTGGACGGCTATCGGTCGGCCTGTCACTGGCTCTCGCGCGACCAGCTTACGATACTCGGAGCCGTTCCAGTCGCCGATCGGATCGTCATGGACCGCAATCGCATATCTGGCGGTGGTGTGACGGCCGGGATCGATTTTGCGTTCAGGCTCGCGGCCGAACTGTGCGGAGATGACGTGGCAAAGCGCCTGCAGCTCTTTCTGGAATATGATCCGAAGCCGCCGTTCGATATCAACGAGCGAAATGCCCCGGCCGAATTGATTGCGGAGATTCGCGCATCGGCCCGACCGATGCTCGAAGAACGGCTGCGATCCAGCGAGCGCGCCATGGCACGCCTGCGCAACGGAGGCATCGGCCTTCGCCACAAGGTTCCGGACGAGGCGTCAGCCGACCGCGGAGAATCGTCATGAAGCCGCAGATAACGGCGTTCGAGAACGAAGGACAGCGCGTCGTTCGGTTCGAGGATTCCACCTGCGGCTTGTCGGGCGTGATTGCCATCGATTCCCTCGCGCTGGGACCGGCGACGGGTGGGTGCCGGTTCTGGCACTATGACGACGTGGAAAGCATGCTGGTCGACGCGCGGCGGCTTGCTCGTGGCATGAGCTACAAGAATGCGATGGCGGGGCTGCCTTTGGGAGGAGGCAAATCCGTGATCCAGCGACCGCATGGCCGGTTCGACCGAGACACACTTTTCCGATCGTTCGCGCGGGTGCTGAATTCGCTCGGAGGTGATTACCTCGCTGCAGAAGACGTCGGAACGACGCCGCATGACATGGAAGTCGTGCGGTCTGTTTCACCGCATGTTCTCGGCCTGCCTTCGAACGGTGCGATGGCTGGCGGCGACCCGTCGCCCTGGACCGCGCTGGGCGTCCATCTCTGTATTGAACACCTTCTTTCCCGGCGCGGGATGACGCTGGCGGGGAGCCGGATCGCTGTACAGGGCCTCGGGAGCGTGGGGGCTGACCTGTGCCGCAAGTTGCACGAAGGCGGGGCGACGCTCGTTGTGGCCGACGTTCACGATCATGCAGTCGAGCGGCTGCTCGCCGACGTCTCCGCGCAGGTCGTATCGCCGGACGCCATACACTGCAGCGACGTCGATCTCTTCGCGCCCTGTGCGCTCGGCGGCGGGCTCAATCCGGAGACGATACCGCACATTCAGGCGTCGATGGTCGTGGGCGCGGCAAACAACCAGCTTGCGACGAATGCCGACGACGACCGGCTGCACGCGCGGGGCATCCTGTATGCCCCCGATTACGTCGTGAATGCCGGCGGAATTATCAACGTAGCCGCGGAATATCTTGGACAGGATCAACGCGAGGTCTTCGATCGCGTCGGCCGTATCCCGGCCCGGCTTTCGGCCGTTCTGGAGCGGGCGCAGGCAGACAAGCAGTCGCCGTCGCGCGTTGCCGATGCGATGGCGCGCGAGCTCATCGAGGATGCCGTGCCGCTGGTGCGGAGCCAGGACGTCCGGGCAGGCGCATCTCATCTGTAGCAGCGGTCTGCTCGCGCTTCTGTCTGCCTCCGTTGTTCTCGAAGCAGGCGTCGTCGTCTCGCGCTGCGGCTGAGTGACGACCGGTCGTTTCAGGATTCGCGGGGAGCCCGGTTAGATATTTCGGGCAACGCGGCGCAGTGCTTGCGGTGGCTGGCCGAATGCGCGGATGAACGCTCGCCGCATCCGCTCAGGATCACGAAAGCCGGTGGATTGCGCCACACACTCGATGGCGTCGCCGGAAGACTGCACGCGTTCGCGAGCGACCTCCACCCGCAGTCTCTCGATGGCCTTGGTTGGGGTGCAGCCGGTTTCGGCAGCAAAGGAACGAGCAAAATGTCGCGGGCTCAAGCCGGTTCTCTCCGCGAGCGTCTCGACAGTATGATGCTTTTCAAGGTGCTCGCGCACCCAGGAAAGAAGACCGCCGTAGCGGCCGTTCGGCGTTTTCAGTTCGAGCAATGAAGAAAACTGAGATTGGCCGCCGCTTCGGCGATGATAGAGCACGAGCTGACGCGCCACCTTTTGTGAGATCTCGTCACCGTGATCTGCCGCGACCATGGCAAGCGCAAGGTCGATCCCGGCCGTGATTCCGGCTGATGTCCACACGCCGCCGTCGCGCGTGAAAATCTGATCCGGTTCGAGCTTCACTTTCGGGAAGCGGTCCAGGAAGTCACTGGTGACAGACCAGTGTGTGGTGGCGCGGCGACCATCCAGCAGCCCCGCTTCGGCAAGCAGATAGGCCCCGGAGCAAACGCTTGCGACGCGCACGCCACGGCCCGCGAGCCGCTGCATGAAGGCGATTGTCTGCTTGCAGCGGGAAGCGGCTTCGACACCCTCTCCGCCCGCGACCAACAGCGTACTAACGGTGCCGCTGGAGCGGAGCGTCCGGGCACGCATCTCGGTGCCCGACGAACTGCGTATCAACCCCGGCTTGACGGCCATCATCCTGACCTCGGGCACATCTCGCACGTAGCGTCTTGCGATCTCAAAAACCGAGATGGGGCCAGCCACATCCAGCAACTGGAAACCGGGAAAGATCAGGACGCCAATCACAGCCATGTCCAGATTTGAGGGATATGCGCCATTTCGCTTCTATTGGCAGCATGACAGTCTTTTGTCGTCAAGCGTGATCTTTGAGGAATATTAGATGTCAAATCCACTACAGATCGGTCTGTTGGTCTTTCCGCACGTTACCCAACTTGATCTCACTGGACCCGCCCAGGTGTTTTCCAGTCTGCCCGACGCCGTCATTCAGCTGATTTGGAAGCGCATCGAACCCGTCGCAAGCGATTCCGTCATCGCGTTGACGCCCACGATGACGTTTGCGGACTGCCCGCAGCTCGACGTCATATGCGTTCCGGGCGGACATGGCACCGATGAGTTGCTTCTCGACGAGGAGGTGCTTGGCTTCCTGAGAAAGCAGGCGCCGGGGGCCAAATACATTACGTCCGTCTGCACCGGCTCGCTGGTGCTGGGCGCGGCAGGGTTGCTGAAGGGATATCGCGCCACGACACACTGGACCGCGATCGACGGGTTACCATTCTTTGGCGCGACCGTATCACGAGAGAGGGTTTGTATCGATCGTAACCGCGTCACGGGCGGGGGTATCACGGCCGGTATCGACTTCGCGCTGACTTTGGTGTCGATGCTGGTCAGCCGTGAGGCCGCCGAAATGATTCAGCTCCGTATGGAATACAATCCCGCACCTCCATTCAATTCGGGATCACCGGAGACGGCGCCAGAGGCAGTACTGGCTTCGATGAGGGCGCGGGTCGCGCCCGCGCAGGCCAGACGGCTTGAATTCGTCAAGCGGGCCACTGAGCGGCAGGGTTGATGCCAGTTCGATCCCGGACACGCAACGATTGATGCCGGACGCGCATCAAGTGTTCTGGGGCAGGCCGACCTCAGATGGCCGAAAATGGGGGAATCTTGACCTTGTGACGTGTTCGAGCCGGGCAATAGGATCGATGGTCAAGGTCAGGTCGCCAATAAAAGAACAAAGAAAACTAGCGGTCAATCTGACGCTGGAAAATGAGTGAGAACATCGTCGACGTTCTGTCGCGAAGTTGAAGGGGTGACGAGACTATGGCGGATCATCGAGTCGAAATATATCGAGCTGCGCGAGTTTCACTATGCCGACTGACCTTGAGCATCGCACTGACGCTATCGTCCGCGATGCTCGCGCCGCGGGCATCAGCGGCCGAACTGTCCGGCGGGGTCGTCAAGATCGGTATCGTCAACGATCAGGCGGGGCCGTTGTCGGATCTGGCCGGACCTGGTTCGGTGGTCGCGGCCAAGATGGCAGTCGACGACTTTCGGAAATTGACGCCAGGGATGAAAGTCGAAGTCGTCGTAGCCGATCATCAGAACAAGGCCGATATTGGCGCCCAGATCGTGCGTCGATGGTTTGATGTCGATGGCGTCGATATGGTGGCCGACGTTGGGAATTCGGCGGTAGCACTGGCAATTCAGTCAGTGGCGCGGGACAAGGGCAAGATCGTCATCTACTCGGCTGTCGGGACCACCGCCATCGGTGGCGAGCAATGCTCGCGGACCGGCCTGACGTGGTTGCACGACAACTACAATCTGGTCACCGGATCTGTTCAAAGAGTCGTGTCGCAAGGGCGCGATACCTGGTTTTTCATCGCGGCGGACTTCGCCTTCGGAAGAAATATGGTCGAGGAGTCTCAGCGCGTTCTCTCGGCAAATGGCGCAAAGTCTCTCGGGTCCGTCTTTCATCCGCTTGGAAATGCCGACTACGGTTCTTTCCTGCTACAGGCGCAGGCCTCGCGGGCCAAGGTCGTTGCAATAGCAAATGCTGGCGAACAACTCGTTACCACCATGAAGCAATGGCATGAATTTGGATTGAACTCTGGATCGCAGAAGGCGGTGGCTCTGCTCATGTTCCTCACGGACGTGCACGCCATGGGTGCTGAAACCGCGCAGGGACTGAGTACCGTCACTGCCTGGTATTGGGCGCTGAATGAGGAAACCCGTGCGTTTGCTCAGAGGTTCTACAAGCTTCACAATGCCATGCCGACCGCTCCCCAGGCCGCCGTATATTCCGCTGTCCTGCAATACTTGAAGGCCGTCGCTGCGGCCGGAACAGATGAGACCAATGCCGTCCTGGAAAAAATGCATTCGATGCCCGTCGATGATTTCTACGCACGAGGGGCAAGGTTGCGTGCCGACGGTAAGCTCGTGCACGATTTCTATTTCGTCGAGGTCAAGAAGCCGGCCGACATAAAGAACCCCTGGGAGTACTACAACGTCGTCGAGAAAATCCCCGCAAGCGACGCTTATCTTCCCCTCAGCCAAAGCAAGTGCCCGCTACTCAAGTCATCCGGCAACTAGCGTGCGGCGCGCACGCTTGGCCCTCCTGGGCTTGATATGCATGCGCAGACGGGGGCTCCGCTGCGCGTCAGGTCAGGATCGACCGGAAGTGGCTATGACGAGCGCGCAGCGTCGACCGATCCGGCACCGCTCACGAATCCCATTATTTTCCTCTCGAAGCGATCTGGAAGGCCTGTGACCGATTTTCTCATCGAAGCCAAGGGCCTTACGAAGGAATTCGACGGCTTCTTCGCTGTCCGCGATGTCGAACTGAAGGTCCGCCGTGGCAGTATCCATGCGTTGATCGGTCCGAACGGGGCCGGGAAAACCACGTTCTTCAATCTGCTGACCAAGGTCCTGAAGCCCTCTGCCGGCACAATCCTGTACAAGGGACGGGATATTACCTCGATGGCGCCGGCCGATGTCGCGCGCATGGGGCTGGTGCGGTCGTTCCAGATTTCGGCGGTCTTTCCGCATCTTACGGCATCGGAAAACGTACGGGTTGCGCTGCAGCGCCAGCATGGCAGTTCGTTCGATTTCTGGCGCTCCAAATCGGTGCTCGACCGCTTTAACAGTCGCGCGCATGAACTCTTGAACGACGTCGGCCTGAGCGAATTTGCCGGGATACCGGCAGTTGAAATGCCCTACGGACGCAAACGGGCACTGGAGATTGCAACCACGCTCGCGCTCGATCCGGAAATGATGCTGCTCGACGAGCCGATGGCCGGCATGGGACACGAGGACATCGACAAGATCCAGGCGCTGATCAAGCGGATCTCGGTGAAGCACACCATCCTGATGGTCGAGCATAATTTGAGCGTGGTTGCCAATCTCTCTGACACGATCACGGTGTTGACGCGCGGGCAGGTGCTTGCGCAGGGCAACTACGCCGACCTCTCCAGGGACGATCGCGTCAAGGAAGCCTATCTGGGAGCGGGGCATGCCTGATATGGCGATCGCCCAGGCTTCGGCGCCAAAAACGGGAACGATGGCCGGAACCATCCTCCAGGCGCGCAATCTGGAGGCCTGGTACGGCGAGTCTCATATCCTCCACGGGGTCAATTTCGAGGTGAATGCCGGCGAGGTCGTGACCCTGCTTGGCAGGAACGGCGCCGGCAAGACGACCACGCTGAAATCGGTGATCGGCATCATTGGCAAGCGAACCGGATCGGTGAGATTCAACGATCACGAAATCATTCGCGCATCCTCCGATGCGATCGCGCGGATGGGCATTGCCTTCTGTCCCGAAGAGCGCGGCATTTTCGCCAGTCTCGACGTGCGGGAAAACCTGTTGCTGCCACCGGTGGTTCAGCCCGGAGGGTTATCGCTCGATCAGATTTTCGAGTTGTTTCCAAATCTGAAAGAGCGGCTTTCGAGTCAGGGCACGAAGCTCTCCGGCGGCGAACAACAGATGCTCGCGATCGCGCGGATCCTGCGGACCGGTGCGCGGTTCCTGATGCTGGACGAGCCGACTGAGGGCCTTGCTCCGGTCATCATTCAGCAGATCGGCCACACCATTGCCCGGCTCAAGAAGGAAGGATTTACGATCCTTCTGGTCGAGCAGAATTTCCGTTTCGCGTCCACGGTCGCCGATCGCTACTACGTCGTCGAGCACGGCAGGATCATCGACAGGTTCTCGAATTCGGAGCTGCCGGACAACATGGAAAAACTCCACACCTATCTCGGCGTGTAAGCCGGTAAATTGCTGGCGCATAACGGACACTCGAACTCACGGTCGATCGATGCAGGCTCTCTATGCACAGCTACTGGTGGGACTGATCAACGGCTCGTTCTACGCGCTGCTCAGTCTCGGGCTTGCCGTGATATTCGGCATGCTCAATATCATCAACTTCGCTCATGGCGCGCTCTACATGATGGGTGCGTTCACCGCGTATTTCCTGCTGAAGCTGCTCGGCGTGGGCTATTGGTGGGCGCTGCTGATCGCGCCCATCGTGGTCGGCATTTTCGGCATGATCCTGGAGCGGACCATGCTCCAGTGGCTGACCGGCCTGGATCATCTCTATGGATTGCTTCTCACCTTCGGCGTGGCCCTGATCGTGCAGGGTGTTTTCCAGAACTATTTCGGCTCGTCCGGCCTGCCGTACGCCATTCCCGACGAACTCAAGGGTGGCATCAATCTCGGCTTCATGTTCCTGCCCGTCTATCGCGGCTGGGTTGTGATCTTCTCGCTGGTGGTGTGCCTGGCGACCTGGTTCCTGGTCGAGAAGACCCGGCTCGGCGCCAACCTGCGTGCCGCGACTGAAAATCCGACGCTGGTACGCGCCTTTGGCATCAACGTTCCGCGCATGATCACACTCACTTACGGCCTCGGCGTCGGCCTGGCGGCGCTTGCCGGCGTGCTTTCGGCGCCGATCAACCAGGTGCGGCCGCTTATGGGTGCGGACCTCATCATTGTCGTGTTCGCGGTGGTTGTCATCGGTGGCATGGGTTCGATCATGGGCTCTATTATCACGGGATTCGCTCTAGGCGTGATCGAAGGCCTGACCAAGTATTTCTATCCCGAGGCGTCCAACACCGTCGTGTTCCTGCTGATGGTTCTGGTGTTGCTTGTAAAGCCGGCAGGGTTGACGGGAAGGGCGGCCTGACATGGCGGTATTGACTGACGACACCATGCCGGTGGCACCGCGCGCGATCCGCGACGAAATGATCGTCTTTGTGTTGATGGCGTTGCTACTGGCCGCCGTGCCGTTCACAGGGATCTATCCGTTCTTCGTGATGCAGGCTCTGTGCTTCGCGCTCCTGGCATGCGCCTTCAATCTTTTGATCGGCTATGGCGGTCTGCTCTCGTTCGGTCATGCGATGTTCCTGGGTACCGCCGGCTATTGCAGCGCGCATGCGCTGAAAGTGTGGGGTCTGCAGCCGGAATTCGGCATCCTCGTCGGCGTCGCCGCGGCTTTCGCGCTTTCGATCGTGGCGGGTTACATCTCGATCCGCCGGCAGGGCATTTACTTCTCGATGATCACGCTGGCGTTGTCTCAGCTCCTCTACTTCATATACCTCCAGATGCCGTTCACCCATGGCGAGGATGGCATCCAGGGCATTCCGCTGGGGTGGCTATTGTGGGTCTTCGATCTGTCGAAGCCGACAGTCCTCTACTATGTCGTGCTGTTCGGGTTTCTCGGCGGCTTCCTCCTGATATATCGCATCATCAACTCGCCGTTCGGCGAAGTCCTGAAGTCGATCCGTGAAAACGAGCCACGCGCGATTTCGCTCGGCTACCGCACCGACCAGTACAAGCTCCTGGCATTCATCTTGTCAGGCACGATCGCCGGCTTTGCGGGGGCGCTAAAAGTATTCGTGGCGCAGAACGCGTCTCTCACCGACGTCCACTGGAGCATGTCAGGTGAAATCGTGTTGATAACGCTGGTCGGCGGTCTCGGCACGATCTACGGGCCCGTGGTGGGCGCCTTCGTCATCATCGCCATGCAGCAGTATCTTGCAGGCTTCGGCCAGTGGGTGACAGTGATTCAGGGAGCGGTATTCGTGATATGCGTCCTGACGTTCAGGCGTGGCGTGATCGGTGAGCTGGCGCGTATAACGAACAAGTCGCTTTGAAGGAAGACGACATCAGTGGCAAGGGCGTCGATTGCTTGAAAACGCGGACGATGCTGCATGGAAGTACTCCTCGCAAACCGGAAGGGCGCGAATGCGGACTGCGATCGTTCTAGGCGGCGGTATGGTCGGAGTGAGTTCGGCCATCCACCTGCAGCAGCTAGGGTGGGCCGTTATTCTCATCGACCGCAGGGAGCCGGGCCGGGAGACCAGCTACGGAAATTCTGGAGTGATTCAGAGCGAAGCCGTTCGTCCGTACGCGATGCCACTCAGTCCAAAGATGTTGGCAGATATCGCGCTGGGCAAGACAAACGACGTGCATTATCGGCTCCTGTCACTCCCAGCCCACGTTCGGCCGTTGCTGAAGTACTGGTGGCATTCCGCACCCAGCCGATACCGCAGTATTTCGGTCGCCTACTCCCGGCTTGTCGCCTCCGCGACGGCCGACCACGGGACGCTCATACGTGATGCTCAGGCTGATCATCTCGTTAGGCGCGGTGGCTACCGTGTCTTGCACCGGGATCCGATGGCGCTCGACAAGGCCGTGGATGCTGCCAAAAATGTCAGCCTCGAATTCGGCGTGAAATTTCGCGTACTGAGTGGCATCGAGCTTGCCCAGGCGGAATCGATTGATTGTGGGCATTGTCCCGGGGCCATCCATTGGCTCGATCCGTGGACCGTGTCCGATCCCGGCGGCCTGGTGTCTGCCTATGCCGAACTGTTCCAGCGCTTGGGAGGAAAGATCCTGCGCGGCGACGCTAACACCTTGCATGAGGGCAGCGCTGGCTGGTCGGTTGATACCATGGAGGGGCGTGTCGATGCGGCATCTGTTGTCGTGGCGCTCGGGCCTTGGTCCCCTGATCTTCTAAGAAAGTTGGGTTACAAAATCGAACTCGTACGTAAGCGCGGGTACCACATGCATTACCAGGGAGCGGGTACTCTCGATCTGCCCCTCGTCGACGCCACCTTCGGGTACGTCATTGCGCCGATGTTGAAAGGGTTACGCATCACGACGGGTGCCGAACTTACAGGTGCCGATGCTCCGATCAGGACCGACCAACTCGATACCTCGGAAGCTATCGCGAGAAAGTTGCTTGATCTCGGCGCGAGGATCGAACCAGAGCCATGGTTCGGTACGAGACCATGCAGCCCGGATATGCTGCCGATCTTCGGGAGCGCGCCGAGGCATCGAGGCCTGTGGATGAATTTTGGGCACGGCCATCAAGGCTTCACGCTTGGTCCCACGACTGGCCGCCTGCTCGCAATCCTGATGAGCGGAGAAGCACCTCGAATGGACGTCGCGCCGTATGGTCCCGCGCGCTTCGGCTAGTATCGTCGTTGAGGTCAACGAGACGCGAGGCCGCTTCGGCCAGCTGTGATCCTGAGGCACCGGAAAGATGGAGACGCAGTTTTGGAGACGTCGAAGCAGGATGCACAAAATTCGGCTGAGATCGAAATACGGGCGCTGCGCCGTCGATCCAATGCTGCAATTGCCGGCCACGATGTCGGATCGGCCGTCGCGATTATGCGCGATGATGTGAAGACTATTGCCAGTGACGGGAATTTCATCGATGGCGCGCCGGCAATGGCTCGGGTGTTCGACAGGATTTTTTCCGATCCGAAGTTCGTAACTTACGTCAGAGAACCGGTGTCGATTGAGGTCGGTGACGGAACGGCTGCCGAAATCGGGAGATGGGACGGTCGGTGGAAAACGGGCGTCGTCCGGGGCACTTACATGGTGCGATGGCAGTACTCAGAGATCGGATGGCGCATAGCGTCGGAGTTCTATATTCCGCTCGCGGTCGACAACGAGTAGGGCGGAAGTCTCGCCGAGATGATACCGGCGCGATGACCGTGGACCATCGCGCAGATTGTCGGAAAATCCTCAGTTGTTTGGCGGAAAATGCACACTCCAGTGTCGCGCGATGTCGATGCCGCGACAGAACCAGACGCCGTTAAAGGCCTTCATGTGCTGCAGCAGCTTGATCAGGCCGCCGGCGCGACCGGGGCGGCCGATCAGACGGTCATGCAAACCGATCGACAGCAGCTTCGGCGATCCCGCGACGCCTTCGGCGTATAAGAGATCAAAAGCGTCGCGCATGTAGCCGAAGAACTGCTCGCCGGTGGAGAAGCCGGAATTTTCGTTGAAGCGGTTGTCGTTGGCTTCATACGAATACGGAATGACGAGATGCGGTCCATGCGCGGTGGCGATCCAGTATGGCAGCTCGTCGGCGAGTGAATCGCGATCATAAAGAAAGCCGCCCTCCTCAGCGATCAGCCGGCGCGTATTGGGACCCGGACGCCCCGTCATCCAGCCGAGCGGGCGGCTGCCGGTGAGTTTGGTGAGCGTGTCGACGGCCTGGCGGATGTGCTCGCGCTCGGTCGTCTCGTCGACATCGCAATAATCGATCCAGCGATAGCCATGGCTGACGATCTCGTGGCCGCACTCGACGCAGGCGCGGGCCAGCGCCGGATTTTGCTCCAGCGCGCGCGCCACGCCCAGGACGCTGACCGGAACAGAGAATTGCTGCAGGATATCCAGCACGCGCCATGCGCCGCGACGGCTGCCATATTCGAAGACGGATTCGACCAGCGGCACGCGCACGCCGCTCTTGGCGGCAACACCGATGTCGTTGAGCATCCCCTCCGACACGGCGTCGCCATTGGCCAATGTGGACTCGCCGCCGCCTTCGATGTTGAGGCTGAAGCTGACGGCAATCTTCGCACCGCCCGGCCAGCGAGGATCTGGCGGCGTTTCGCCATAGCCGACCAGGTCGCGCGCCTGCATCGGATCGGGCCGGATCTCGCCCGGCGCCATGGATTTGAGGTCAACGGGTTTGAAATCGGACATGTCGGCTCCTATGCGGGGGCGTCGAGCGGGACGAGACAGGGATCGTAACCGAAGAACCAATCGGTCTCGGTCGGGCCGTGCATCCAGGTGTTGTCGATCGAGATCTGCTGGACGTCGGCGACGCGGGGAATCCGGATCGCGGCGTATCGCGCAAAGGCGGTCGATGGATCGGCGAACTCCAAGATGCAGCGGCTTAGAATGGCGGCGTCCTCGATCGCCATCGAGCCGCCGGCCGCCATGAACGGGCGCACCGCGTGGCACGCATCGCCCATCAGCACCACGGCCCCTTTGCTCCAGCAGTCGTTGCGCGGGCGATCGTGAATCGGCCACACCGTCACTTCCTCCACGGCCTCTGCCGCGCGGATCAGGTCGCGATGCGCACCATCGAAGGCGGCGATGAACTCGTCGCGGTTGCCGCGCTCCGGCGAACCGTCGCCGTCCCAGCGCTCGGCCGGCAATGCAGCCATCACATAGACCTCGTCGCGCCGCGCGGTCATGTAATACGCCAGCACGTGGCGGTCTGCCGCCCACCATTTGGTGCAGTCGCCGATCGGCTCGCCCTTGATCCGATCCGCCGGAAACACCGCGCGCGGCGCCGTGCGACCGATGAAACGCGGCTCCTCGGCGCCCAGCATGATCTCGCGCACCTTGGAGCGAATGCCGTCGGCGCCGATTGCGATTTCGGCCTCGGCGGTTGCGCCATTATCGAACGACAGCGTCACGCCACGCGCGGTCTCCTCGATCCCCGCGAGCTTGTGCCCGTAACGGATGGTGCCGGGTTTGAGCGGCTGCTGCAGCAGTTGGTGCAGGTCGGCGCGGTGGATATTGACGAACGGCCCGCCGAAACGCCTCTCGCGGGCCTCGTCGAATTCCAGCCTGTAGAGTGTTTCACCGCTGTTCCAGCCGCGACTGACGAAGGCGTCAGGCCGGATGCCGGTGGTGGCGAAAGCCTGCTCCAGATCGAGACGGCGCAGCACCTTCGCGACATTGGCGCCAAGAATGATGCCGGCGCCGATGCGTGAGAAGCTCGGTGACTGCTCATACACTGCGACCGAGAAGCCGGCGCGCTGCAGCAGCCCGGCGACCGTAAGTCCGGCGAGGCCGGCGCCCAGGACGGCGATCCGCGTTCCGCGATCCATCTCAACACCTCGTGTCAAACCGCACCAGTCGCCGTTGCGGCATATTGTTCGCTATCTAACGAAATCGCTTAAAACGGCGAAGCTGGGCCTGTCAAGAAAAGCCATGCAATGCCCGACGATCGGGCGAAATGCGCATATATTGCGCTGTTTATTATGCGTGTTGATCAAAATTTATGCGCGCGTCTCGTTGATCTTTCTCGGCCCGAAATCTAATTTTCGTTCGATAGCGAATGAAATCATCGGCGCGCGTTTTACGACGGCGCAGGACGCCCGGCTCCATTCAACACGCCCATTCAATGAAGGTAGGACCATGAAACTGCTCGCTCGCCTTGCCGTTGCTCTCGTATCGATGCTGGCTGCGGCCAGCGCGCGGCCTGCGGATGCAGCCGAAACCAACTTCATCACTGATTTCGGCTTTAACGGCCGTCACGCCTATTTCTACGTCGCGCGCGAGAAGGGCTACTACAAGGCCGAAGGTTTCGACGTGAACTTCGTGCGCGGGCAGGGCTCGGCGGATGCGATCAAGAAGGTCGCTGCCGGCGTCGCGACGTTCGGTTTCGCCGACGCGGGATCGCTGGTGCTGGCGCGCGGCAATGACGGCGTACCGGTGAAGCTGGTGTCGATCGTCTACGCCAGGCCCCCGCAGGCGATCTTCGCGATCAAGGGCAACGGCATTGCCTCGCCTAAGGATCTTGAGGGCAAGACGGTTGCCGATACCGCATCGAGCTCGGTCCGCCTGCTGTTTCCGGCGTTCGCCAAGGTGGCCGGCATCGATGCGAACAAGGTGAAGTGGGTGGTGGCGGAAGGCTCCGCACTGCCGTCGCTGCTGGCGAACGGCCGCGCCGATGCGATCTGCCAGTTCTCGGTCGGTGAGCCGCTGATCGCGGCCGCGACCGCGCCGAAAGAGATTGTCCGCATCGATTACAAGGACTCTGGCCTGGATTACTATGGCAACGGCCTGATCGCCTCCGAGGAGACGATCGCAAAGAATCCCGAGCAGGTCCGCGCCTTCGTCCGCGCGACCATCAAAGGCATGAAAGATGCCTTCGCCAATCCGGCCGAAGCTGCCGCGATCATGGCGAAGTACCAGAAGGAATTGTCGCCGGCGGTGATCGAAGGCGAGACCAGGCTGGTGACCGAACTCGCCGAGGTGAAGGGCAAGCCGCTCGGCCATATCGACCCGAAGAGCATTGCGGGCACCGTCGAGGTGATATCGGCGAATTTCACGCTGAAGAACCCCGTGCCGCCCGCCGAGCTGTTCGCGCCCGGCTTCGTCGAATGATCGCGGCGACCGGCCTTCGCGCAGCGCCGCCGCCGTCACCCGCGGCGGCCGTTGCGGTGATCGACCTCAAGGGCGTCACCAAGGTCTACGCCGGCACCGACGGCGGCTCGGTGTATGCGCTGGGTCCGGTCGACCTGCGGATCGAGCCCGGCAGCTTCGTCTCGGTGGTCGGTCCCTCCGGCTGCGGCAAGTCCACGCTGCTGCGGCTGGTCGCCGGGCTGGAGATGCCGGACCAAGGCACCATGCAGCGTTACGGCGCGCCGCTGGACGGACCATCGCATGAAGTCGGCATCGTGTTCCAGGAGCACGTGCTGTTTCCCTGGATCTCGGTGCTGGAGAATGTGCTGCTGCCTGCGGACGTCCTGTCGCTGCCGAAGGCGGCGTCTAGCGAGCGCGCGATGCGCCTTTTGGAAATGACAGGCCTGAAGGATTTTGCGAACCTGCGCCCGCAGATGCTGTCGGGCGGCATGAAGCAGCGCGCCGCCTTCTGCCGCGCGATGCTGTCCGACCCGCGCCTGCTGCTGCTCGATGAGCCGTTCGGTGCCTTGGATGCACTCACGCGCGAGGAACTATCGCTGGAATTGTCGCGGTTGTGGCAGGACCTCGGCCGCACCGCGCTCCTGATCACCCATGACATCGAGGAAGCGATCCTGCTCGGCGACCGCATCCTGATCATGTCGGATCGGCCGGGCACGATTCGCGCCGAGATCGCCGTGGACCTGCCGCGCCCGCGCAATGCCGAGACCGTCAAGCTGCCGCGCTTTCAGGAGATCAAGTATCAGGTGCGCGACATCATCTTCAACCGCGCGCAGGCGTGACCGATGGCCGCTTCCTCTTCCTCGAAGTTCGTCAAACGCGCGGCCACGCCACTGATCTATCTCGCGTTGCTCGCGTTGTGGGAGCTGCTGGCGCACCTGCTCAAGGTGCCGACATGGATTCTGCCTGCGCCCTCGACGATTTTCGAGGCAGCGGTGAAATGGGCGCCCGAACTGGCGCATAACACCTGGGTGACCCTGCGTGAGACCGTTGTCGGTTTCCTGCTGGCGATCGTATTGTCGCTGCCGCTTTCGATCCTGATCAGCCTCAATCCGCTGGCGCGCCAGTTGCTCTACCCGATCCTGCTCGGCCTGCAATCGGTGCCCAAGGTGGCGGTCGCACCATTGGTCATCCTGTGGTTTGGGCTGTCGGAATGGCCGAAGATCATCGTGGTCGTGCTGGTCTGTTTCTTCCCGATCCTGGTCAACATGGTTGCCGGGCTGGAGGCGGTGCCGAAGACGATGCTCGATCTGATGCGCTCGCTCGGCGCATCGCCGCACAAGGTGTTTCGGCGTCTCAGGGTTCCGGTGGCATTGCCGCACTTCTTCACCGGCTGCAAGGTCGCCGTCACGTTCGCCGTGATCGGCGCGGTGATCAGCGAATTCGTGGCGGCGCAGGACGGCCTCGGCTATCTCATTTTGATATCGACCGCGCAGTCGCAGACGCCACTTGCTTTTGCGGCCATCGCGCTGCTGACTGTGCTCAGCATTGCGCTTTTTCACGGGATTGAATTTCTTGAGCGACACGTGGTCGACTGGACGCCGTGAGCATAGCGTCCGGCGCGCGACAAGGAAATGAACATGAGCAGGTCGAAGCCGACAGCAGGGCGGTCGAAGGATAACTCGACAGCGAAACCGCCGAAGCACCGGGTAGCGAAGGGACGTGCCGCGCGCGAGCAGGTCGACGCTATCTTTTCGCAGTGGCAAACCGAGCGGCCGGACATCGACACCAGCCCGGTGCATGTCTACGGCCTGATCGGTCGCATCCAGATGCAATGCACCGCTTTCATCGAGGAAGCGCTGGAGCCGTTCGGACTGACGCGCGGCACCTTCGACGTGCTGACCGCGCTGCGCCGTGCCGGCTCGCCTTACTGCCTGTCGCCGAAGCAGATCGCGCAGTCGCTGCTGCTGAGCGGCGCCGGGCTGACCAGCCGGCTCAACAAACTGGAGGCTCAGAATTTTCTGGCGCGGCTGCCCGAGCCGAACGATCGCCGCACCCTCCGGGTGCAATTGACTGCGTCAGGCGAGGTCGTCATCAACGAAGCGATCCCGCGCGTCTTCGAGGCACAACGCAGCCGGCTGTTACCGCTCGGGTCCGACGGTCAAAAGCGCCTCGTCCAGGAGTTGACGAGATTTGCCGAGGTTATCGACAGTTGGCCATCTGTCCCAACCGCCCAGCCGCTTTGGCTATGATGTCTTCTCGGACCTGCTAGCTAGCGACGAAAATTGCTCGCTGCCAACCGATGGCTCGCTGCCAAAATTACAATGGATCGCTTACTCGCGCGAATGACACCGAGCTACGGTGTTGGCTTGGGTGCGCGCATCGCGGTGCAAAACAAAGAGAAACTGGCGCGCCCGAAACGATTCGAAATTTCTGACCGTTGCCTTCGGAGCAAAGTAGCGTGCATCGACGCTGGGCTGGCGCCCGGAGGGCTGCCATTCAAAGGCGATGATGGTCAACCGATCTCAAAAATCGCCTCGACCTCTACCGCCGCGTCGGAAGGCAACTCGGCCACGCCTACCGTCGATCGGGCGTGGCGACCTCGTTCCCCAAAGACCTCAACCATCAGATCCGAGGCGCCGTTCATGATCGCGGGAAGGCTAGGGAAGTTCGGAGAGGAATTAATGAAACCACCAAGACGGACACAGCGCGTGATCCTGCCCAGGTCGCCATCGAGCGCAGCCTTCGCCTGAGCTAGAACGTTGATCGCGCACAGCCTTGCGGCCTCTTTCCCAACCTCGTCGGAAATCCCGGCACCGAGCTTGCCCTTATGGGCTTCAGCCAACTTGCCATCGGGTCCAAAGCAGATCTGACCGGAAACGACGAGAAGGTTTCCCGTGATGACATAGGGAACATAGTTCGCCACCGGAGCCGGACCAGAAGGAAGCAGGATCCCCAAGGCGGCGAGATTGGCTTCGATATCTTTCATTAGGCACTCCAGAAAGTGTGTTGGTCGGAAACTCGATTGGGATGGCCGACGAAGTTCTCCGCGCGCTCGTTGCTCACCGAGCCGCCGGTGTGCGGGAAAGAGAGGCGGCCGGCCCGATGCTCACTCGCGACCTACCACACCGAAGACTTCAAACATCGATCAGTTCGCGAGAATCAGCTCCACACCTTTGGCCAAAACCCGAAGACCTAAGCGGAGATCGTCAGGCGAGGTGTCTTCTCGATAGTGGTGGCTGATCCCATCGATAGACGGCACAAACAGCATGCCTACAGGAAGCAGTCGAGCGATGATCTGGCTGTCGTGAATGGCCCCGCTTGGCATGGACTGCCACTTGCCAGGGCAAAGTTCGCTTGCCGCTTGGCCCAGGGCCGCCTGCATAGATGGGTCGCAGGGGGCCGGCATCGAGTGGCCGATCGCATCGATCGAGACGGTGCAACGCTCCCGCCTGTTGGCTTCCTGGCAGATTGATCGAAGGCATTTCTCCATGGCGTCGAGAATGTTCGGATCCAAATCCCGGAACGAGAAATACAATTCGGCGCGCCCCGGAATGATCTGCGGAGAGTTGGGTTCGAGCGCGATTTTACCGGTCGTCCATACGCTGCGGGGCCCGCAAACGCGCGGAAACTCGCTGTCTATTGCGGAAAGGATGCGCACCGCGGAAAGTCCCGCATCTTTACGCTCAACCATGGTGGTCCCGCCGGTATGATCCTGCTTGCCCTCCACGATTATCTTCCACTGGCGTATGCCGACGATGCCAGTGACTACGCCGATGCGCTCACCAGCTCGCTCGAGCTGCGTTCCTTGTTCTATGTGCATTTCATAGGCGCCTTTGTAGCGCGCCTTTTCAAGTCGAAGGCGGGGAATCCCATCGAGCCCGACCCGCTTCAAAGCATCACGGAGGGGAGAGCCGTCGTGCCGATTTCGCGCTTCGTCTATGTCCTGCTCGTCGAATTGACCGATGAGGCTGCGAGCCCCGATGAAGTCGCCGAAATGGCCCTCTTCGTCGCAATAGGCGCAGACGTCGACTGGCATACCCGCACGTGCCAGCGCCAATGCCGCTGCGACGCCTAGCGCGCCGTCGAGCCAACCGGCGTAGTTCTGCGTTTCGAGATGGCTGCCTGCCAGGACGAACGGCCCTGGTCCCTTATTGCGACCCAACACGTTACCAATACCGTCGATCGTCGCCTCGAGACCGACCGCCTCCATCTCGCGTGCAAGCCACCGACGCGTTTCCATGTCGTCGTCGCTAAAGGTTGGTCGATGGACACCGGTATCGTTGAACCTGCCGATCTGGCGTAGAGTGTCCAGGTCCAGCAAAAACCTTTCGGTATCAATATTCATCCTTGAAGTCCCCGTTGCGCTCGCCCAGATCCGTCGAACGATGCGGACGATCGTTCGTCTGGATGATTTGAAAGCCTTGATTAGAGTCGGTGCGTGAAGCTTGACGATCTACGTTGCCGCCGCCGAAGGGAGTGGCAGATCATTTTCATTGTACTTGTGACACCTGACGGTACGATCCCCGGAAATTCGGGAACGTGGAGCCTGAGCGCTGCAGGTTTCCCATGCATCAACGCATCGTGGCGCGAAACTGCATCCGGCAGGCAGAGATGCTAGATCCGGCGGTGAGCCGACGATCGTATTTAGCCGGGTTCCCCTCGGTTGACCGTGGACGGTAGAGTTCAACAGGCCCAATGTGTACGGATGCCGCGGCGCATCCATCAAGGAGGCGACCGGCCCGGTCTCGACGAAACGTCCGGCATACATCACGGCGACGCGATCAGCCGTTTCGCACGCGACGCCGAGATCATGGGTGACGACGATTGTTGCCATGCCGAGCTCCTTCTGAAGCTCGCGAAGTAGCAGGAGGATCTGGATCTGAACCGTGGCATCGAGCGCCGTGGTTGGCTCGTCGGCCAGGAGCACCTTGGGGCGGCATGCCAACGCCATCGCGATCATCATACGCTGACGCAAGCCACCCGAAAGTTCGTGAGGATATGCCGCCAACCGACGCTTGGGCGAGGGCACCTGGACCATTTCCAGGAGCTCCAAAGCGCGCCGGTCGGCTGCACGATAGGAAATACCCTCGTGACAGACCACCGTCTCGGCAATCTGCAGTCCAACGGTAAATACGGGATCCAGCGCCGTCATCGGCTCCTGGAAGATCATCGCCACGCTCTTGCCCCGCAAGCCACGCAACCGTTGTTCATCGAGGCCTAGAACTTCCTGCCCATCTACGACAATTCGACCCGACAAACGTGCCGAATCCGGCAGCAGACGCATCAAGGCACGCATGGTGACGCTCTTGCCGGATCCGGATTCTCCCAACAGGCACAGCGTTTCCCGGGGGTGAAGGGCGAAAGACACGCCGCTCACCACCGGCAAATCGAGGTCTCGGGAAACAAACCTGACGTGAAGGTCGTCGACCAGGACGACTGGGCTTGAGGACTTGGTAGGTTCAGTTGTCACGCTACGCTGGCCTCGTATTCGGAGCCTGGATGCCGGGCATGGCACGCGACGACATGGCCGCTATGGTTGGAGACCGGCGCGAGTGGCGGCACGCTTTCCGCGCAAATTCGCTTCGCGAGGGGACAACGGGTACGAAACCGACATCCGCTCGGCGGTGAAATTGGATTGGGCGGATCGCCGGCGAGGGGCGGTGTGCTGCGGCGCAGGCGCGGGTCGTGCGTCGGTCTGGAAGCGAGCAGTGCTTCGGTATATGGATGCCCAGGCTCGCCATAGACCCGGTCGACTGGGCCAATCTCTACGATTTTTCCCAAGTACATGACCAGTACGCGATCACTGATATATTGAACGACAGCTAGATCGTGGGAGATGAATATGTACGTCAGTCGTAGGCTGACTTTCAGGTCCTCAAGAAGGTTCAAAATTTGCGCTTCGAGCGACTTGTCCAGCGCCGAGACCGACTCGTCGAGTATGAGAACTTGAGGCTCCAGCGCGAGCGCTCGCGCAATGTTGACGCGCTGGCGCTGTCCGCCTGAGAGTTCGTGCGGATAGCGCTGTGCGAACATCGACGGCGTCAGTCCCACCATTTCCAGAGCTCTGCGCGCTTCGGCCCTGGCTGCGGCGGGCGCAACCCCTGCTGCCCGCCGGCCGAACGCGATTGAGTCCTCGAGCGTCAGGCGAGGATTCAGCGACGCGTGCGAATCCTGGAAAACCATCTGCATCTTGCGCCGCACGTCGCGCACACTGATGCCTTGTCGGTCGCCGATAACTTCGTCTTCAAAGACAACCTGCCCGCTGTCCGGGACGACCAGATGCATGAGCAAACGGGCGGTCGTGGACTTGCCGCAGCCGGATTCGCCAACGATGCTCAGCGTCTCGCCGGCGGCCACCGAAAAATCCAGGCCGTCCACCGCTTGGACCCAAGCCTGCGGTCGGCCGAGCAAGCCGCCCGCTATTGGAAAGTGCTTGCGCAGTCCGCGGACGGCCAGGATTGGCCCGGCAACCGAGCCTGGGTCGTCGAGGGACTGTCGACGATCGTCGGGCGCGCTCTTGACTGCGATGTGGGAATTGAGGCGCGTGTGCATGGCTCTACTGTTTGACATCCATCGCGGCCCGCAGTCCCTCGCTCATGAGGTTGAAGCACATCGACGTGACGAAGATCATAATTCCCGGGAGAACCGCGTTGAGCGGAGCAACGTAGATCGCTTGCCTGAGCGCATTGAGCATCAAGCCCCATTCCGGTTCGGGAGGGGTGATGCCCAGTCCGAGGAAAGATAAGCCCGAGGCGAGCACGATCGAGACGCTGATCAGGCTTGAGGCATAGGAGATGATCGGTCCGGTAACGTTGGGAATGACGTGATCGCGGACGACCCTCCAATCCGAAGCTCCTGTTGCGAGCGCCGCCTCGACGTAGTCCTGCCCTCGAATTTGAATGGTAATGCTTTCGGCCACCCGCGCCAACGACGGCACGAAGACGAGGACGAGCGAGAAGATCGTGTTGCCCAGTCCAGCTCCGAGCACGCCCGCGAGTGCCACGGCCAGGAGAACGGACGGGAAAGCATAGAAGACGTCGATGACACGCATGATGATCATGTTCTTCAAGCCGCCGGCGTAACCTGCGACAACGCCGAGGATGCCCCCGACCAGCGTGGCGATCACAACCGGCGACATGCCCATGATCAATGATAGTCGGGTGCCGTAAATCAAGCGGGATAGAATATCGCGTCCCAATTCGTCTGTCCCCAACAGGTAGCCGGGCGAACCGACTGGAAGCAGTCGCCGCGCCATGCTGGTCCGGTACGGGTCAGATGGCGCGATGTGGGGCGCGAAGATCGCAGCCAGAACGATGGCCAGGATCAGCGCTGCGCAGAACATGGTGACGGGATCGCGTAAGAGGCGGCGTCCCACATTGTTCCAGAAGCTTCGCGAGGGCGGCCGCCTGCCGACAACGGCGATATCGGCTTTGGCGCTTGCAACACTACTCATATCAAGCGCGCTTGATGCGAGGGTCGAACATCGCCTGGACGATGTCGACTACGAGGTTAACGGCCACGAAAATCAGCGCGAGAGTTAGAATGGTTCCTTGCAGAATTGGGAGATCGCGACTGAAGATCGCGTTGTTAAGAAGAAAACCCGTTCCAGGCCATGCGAATACGGTCTCCACGAGTATCGACCCACCGAGCAGCTGCGCCAGCTGCAGCCCCATGATCGCCAGTACGGACGGGAGTGCATTTCGCATGACATGCACGAAGATGCGTCCCCGAGAGAGGCCTTTGGCAGCCAGCGTTTGTACGAACTCTTGCTTACGCACGTCCGCGACTGTCCCGCGCACCGATCGAGCGATAATGCTGCCGGGAATGACTGCCAAGGTTACGGCCGGCAGGATCATGTAGCTGATGCTGTCCCAATCGAAACTGAAACCGTTGCTCGCGCTGCCTCCCATTCCGGTGGCGGGCAACAGGTTCAGATTCACGGCGAAGACGATCACGAGGACGATGCCGAGCCAGTAGTGTGGGATCGAAACACCGGATATCGCGACCGCCGTGACGACTTTGTCTTTGCCGGTGCCGGCGGTGTATCCGGCAAGAATTCCCAGCGCGGTTCCAACAATGAACCCGAGCAGAACCGCCACGCTGCCTAGTATCAACGTATTGGCAACGGCAGCCATCACTTCGCCAAGGACCGGCCGACGGTTCACGATGGAGACGCCGAAGTCGCCTTGCACAACCAGCGCCAGCCAGCGGAGATACTGAACGACCAGGGGCTGGTCGAAACCGTAGGCTTCCCTTACTTGCGCTATCATCTCTGGTGAAGCGCCCTCGGGCAGAACCGAGGACAAAGGGTCACCTGCAGAGATGTGGATCAAAGCGAAGCAAACGATCGAAACGCCGATGGCGATTGGAATCGTGTAGAGGATACGGCGCAGCGTGTAGATAAACATTGGCGCGGTCTCGTCTCTGCTC
>Ga0307500_10000102_pt1 | contig 26864 bp, 20 predicted proteins | sample 14_S_MG_FD_201362 | JGI IMG/M metagenome (GOLD analysis project Ga0307500, IMG submission 201362) | Soil microbial communities from Populus trichocarpa stands in riparian zone in the Pacific Northwest, United States - 14_S | ecosystem: Environmental > Terrestrial > Soil > Riparian zone > Trees... | reverse complement strand
ATCGCCGGTGACGGGTTCGCGCGTCCGGTGACGGGTTCGGGGTCGCGGGTGATGGCGGACAGGCCTCACCCGGCGAGCAAACCCGTCACCCGCGGGCCGACACCATCACCAGACAGCGCACGGTGTCACCGCGGAACCAGGGCGGGTCGCGCCACCCGCCAGGCGCGAGCCGCACCCAGGCCACGAGTGACGGCGTCGGATCGCCGGTGACGGGTTCGGGCGTCCGGTGGCGGGTTCGGGGGCGCGGGTGATGGCGGACAGCCCTCACCCGGCGAGCAAACCCGTCACCCGGCCAGGCGATGCCGTCACCGGACAGCGGACGGTGTCACCGCGGAACCAGGGCAGGTCGCCCCGCCCGCAGGCGCGAGCCATCCCCGGGCCACGAGTGGCGGGGTTGGGCGTGAGTGACGGGTGCTGGCGGCGGATCCGGACGCTGTGGCGGTTTCCCGGCAGGCACCGGCCGCACCGGGCCCGGACCGGCAGAATCGGCCGCGGACGGGGGTGGCACGGGTGACGGTGGTCGGAACGGCCGGGCCGACGCGGCTGTCGTTCCGCCTGCTCGGACCGTTCGGGGTGGTCCGGGACGGCCGGCTGCTGGCCGGCACCGAGGTGGGCAGCCGCAAGGCCCGGCAACTGCTGGCGCTGCTGGTGGTGCAGCGCGGGCGGGTGGTGCCGACCGACCGGATCGTCGACCAGCTCTGGGCCGGCGAGCCGCCGCGGCAGCCGGTGCAGAACGTCGCGACCCTGGTCAGCCGGCTGCGCGCGGCGCTGGGCGGGCCGGTGGTGGAAGGAATCGGCGCCGGCTACCGGCTGGGCGAGGCGGCCGCGGTCGACCTGGACGAGGCGGCCCGGGCCGTGGCCACGGCCGGGTCCCGGCTGACCGGCGGGCAGCCGGGGCTGGCGCTGGCATCGGCGCAGCAGGCGCTGGCGCTGCTCGCCGACGGCACCGTGTTGACCGGCGAGCCGGCCGACTGGGCCGCACCGGCCCGGGCGGAGGCGGCCGACCTGCTGCGCCAGGCCCGGCATCGCGCCGCCGCGGCAGCGCTCGCGGTCGGCGACCCGGCCACCGGCGGCCGGCTGGCCGAGCTGCTGATCGACACCGACCCGCTGGACGAGCCGGCCCACCGGCTGCTGCTGCTCGCCCACCAGCGCGGCGGCGAACCGGCCCGGGCGCTCGCCGCGTACGCCCGGCTGCGCGACCGGCTGGCCGACGACCTCGGCGTCGATCCCGCGCCCGACCTGCGCGACCTGCACCTGGCGATCCTGCGCGAGCACCCCATCCCGGCCGAACTGGCGGCGCCGGACGACAGCGGCGGACCGGCCGGCCGGCCCGCTCGCCGGCCCAGCGGCGGGCCCGAAGCCGGACCGCGGCCCGGCGGCTGGTCCGGAGCCGGACCGCGGCCAGGCGGCTGGGCTGCCAGTGAGTTCGGCGGCTGGGCTGCCAGTGAGTTCGCTGGCGGGGCTGCCGATGAGTTCGGTGGCGGGCCGCTGGTCGGGCGGGCGGCGCAGTGGCAGCGGCTGGTGCGGGCCTGGTCGGCGGCCTCGGCCGGCCGGCCGGGGACGCTGCTGATCACCGGGGTGGCCGGGATCGGCAAGACCCGGCTGGCGGCCGAAGCGGCCGGGCTGGCCGGGAGCACCGGTGGTCAGGTGCTGCAGGCGCGCTGTTACGACACCGAGCGGTCGCTGTTCCTGCAGCCGCTGGTGGAGGCGGTGCGTGGGCCGGCCGGACAGCTGCCGCCGAATGTGCTGCGGGAGCTGGCCGGCGAGTCGGCGACGACGCTGGCCGGCCTGGTGCCGGAGCTGGCGGCTGTGCTGGGCGACCCGCCGGCCGAGACGCGGGCGCCGGAGATCCAGCGCCGGCGGTCGTTCGAGGCGCTGGCCGGGTTCCTGCGCCGGCTGGCCGAGCGCGGGCCGGTGCTGCTGCTGCTGGATGACCTGCAGAACGCCGGGTTGGCCACCGTCGAGTTCCTGCACTACCTGGCCCGGCACCTGGGTGGCAGCCGGCTGCTGGTGCTGGCCACGCTGCGCACCGAGGAGGGCGGGGACGCCGAGACGCTGCTGGCCGGGGTGGCCGACCGGGTCGAGGTCGGCCCGCTGCCGCCGGCCGCGGTGGCCGAGCTGGCCGGTGCCGCCGGCCGGGCCGACCTGGCCGAGCGGCTGCACCAGCTGACCCGCGGCCACACCCTGTTCGTCGTCGAGACGCTGCGCGGGCTGGTCGCCGGCGAGACCGGCGTGCCGGGTTCGCTGCAGGCCGCGGTCGGCGCCCGGGTGCGGCGGGCCGGGCCGGAGGCGGACGAGGCGCTGCGGGCCGCTGCGGTGCTCGGGCCGCCGTTCGACCCCGGGCTGCTGGCCGCGGTGCTCGACATCCACCCGGTCGAGGCGGCCCGCCGCTGCGAGCAGGCGCTGCGGGCCGCCCTGGTGGTGGTCGCCGGCGGCTCGTACGAGTTCGCGAACGACCTGGTGCAGGAGGTGCTGTACGCGACGACCCCGGAGCCGACCCGGGTGGCCTACCACCGGCGCGCGGCCGACCTGCTCAGCGACCGGCCGGAGGCGATGGCGGCGCACGCCGCGGCGGTCGGCGAGTGGCTGCGGGCCGGTCGCGGTTGGCTGCTGGCGGCCGAGACCGCGCTGGCGCACTGCGCCTTCTCGGACGCCGAACGGCTGCTCGGCCAGGCGATGGACGCCGCGGCCCGGACCGGCGGCGGCGAGACGCTGGTCCGGGCGCACCTGGTCCGCGGTCGGGTCCGGGAGGCGCTGGCCGACTACGCGGGCGCCTGGGCCGACTACTCCCGCTCGGCCGAACTGGCCCAGGAGACCGGCGACCAGCGGCAGGAGATGCTGGCCCTGCGGGAACTCGGCGGCGACGTGCTGATCGCCCGCGGCCGGTCCGTCCAGGACTGCTGGCCGTACCTGGAGTCGGGCATCGCGCTGGCCCGGGCGCTCGGCGACCGGACGATGGAGGCCGACCTGCAGTCCCGGCTGGCGGTGCTGTCGGCCAGCCGGCTGCGGTTCGACTGGGCGCACGAGTGGGCCGGCCGGGCGCTGGTCGCGGCGCGTGCCGGCCGGGACGACGCGGCGCTGGCGTACGCCCTGGACGGGTTGAAGACCGCGCACGCCTACACCGGCGACCTGGCCGGGCTGGCCCCGGTGCTGGCCGAGCTGGAGCCGCTGCTGCGCCGGCGCGGCGACCTCTGGCGGCTGCAGTGGACGGTCTTCGAGACGGCGTTGCCGGCGCTGGCGGCCGGCGACTGGGCCACCGCGCTGGCCGGTGTCCAGCGGGCGGCTGCGGTGAACCGGCGCAGCGGCTACCTGGCGTACGAGCCGTGGTACCTGGCCCACCTGGGCTGGATCGAGCGGCTGCGCGGCCGGCTGGACGAGGCGCTGGCGCACGGCGAGCGGGCCCTGGCCGCCGCCACCGCCGGCGGGCACCCGTGGTGGACCGCGACCGCGGCCGGCTTCCTCGGCGCCACGCTGCTGGCCACCGGCGATCCGGACGCGGCCGGCCGGGTGCTGACCGGTGGGCTGGCCGTGGCCGAGCGCAACGGCGCCGAGGCGTACCGGCTGCGCTGCCTGGGTCCGCTGGCCGAGGCGACCGGGCTGCGGTCCGATGTGGACCGTGCGGACGCGATGCTGGACCGGATCGTGGCGACCGACGGCGCCGCCTGGCTGATGGGCTCGGACGCCTACCTGGCGGTGGCCCGGGCCTGGCTGGCCCGGGCCGAACCGGACCGGGCGCTGGCCGCGCTGGCCCCGCTGCTGGCGGCCGCCGAGCGGGCCGGCTGGGTCGGCCCGTTCGCCGAGGGCCTGCTGGTCGCCGGCCGGTGCGCGGCCGCCCGGGACGAACCGGCCCGCGCCGCCCGGCTGCTCGCCCGCGCCGGCGAACTCGCCGCCGCGCACGACATGCCGCTGATCGCGGCCGCCGCCACCGGCAGCCGCCCCGGGTGAGCCTCGGGGTCAGAACGAGTGGGCCTCGGGGTCAGAACAGGTCGGCCAGCAGGGCGGCGGCGCGCGCGGCCCCGTCCGTCTCAACTGGACGGTACTGCGGCCGAGCGTCGATCTCCGCGGCGATGGCGGCCGCGATGACGTCGGGGGTGGCGGTCGGGTAGTCCATCCGGCGGCCGGCGCCGTAGCGCCGCAGCCGGTGCGCGACATGGAACTGCTGCTCGAAATGGTGCCGCAGCGGGAAGTAGAGGAACGGCCGGCCGGCGGCCACCAGCTCCATCGTCGTCGTCAGTCCACCTTGGACGACCGCGAGGTCGCAGCCGGCCAGGTGCCGGTACAGCTCGGGCACGTAGCCGCGGACCTCCAGCCCGGGGTGGCCGGCCACGCCGGCCGCCCGCAGCAGCCCGGCCGGGTCGATCCGCGGCCCGGTCACCACGATCATCCGCAGCCCCGGTACGAGTTGCCGGGCCGCCGGGTAGGCCGCGACCACCTTGCGCAGCAGCGGTTCGCCGACACCCGAGCCGCCGACGGTGACCACGCAGACCCGCTCCCCCGGCCGGTAGCCGAGGCTGGCCCGCAACTCGTCCCGCGAGCCGAGGCCGGCCGGGTCGAACCCGGTGACGTAGCCGGCGAAGTCGAAGTGCTGCTCGGTCCACTCGCGGATCCCGGGCAGCCGCTCGCCGAGCCGGTCCGGGACGATGTCGTCCGGATCGCCGACGAAGATGGCCCGGTCGCGCAGCCGGGGGAACCGGTCGATCTGCTCGACCATCTCGGCGTTGTAGTCGGCGGCCAGCCAGGCCTCCCGGTCGCCGCCGTCGGGCATCGGCAGCCAGCCGACGAAGTCGGTCAGCCAGGCGTACGGCGCCCGCTTCAGCTCCGGGTTCTCGTGCAGGAAGTAGTCGACGTCCCAGGCCTCGTCACCGACCCACAGGTCGTACTGCTCGCGCTCGACCAGGTCGTGGAAGACCATGAAGTTGGCGACCAGGATCTCGTCCATCCGGCGCACCGCGGTGAACGCGTGCAGGTCGTGCTCGCCGGCCTCGGTCTCGAAGTGCCGCGACTCGTTGGCCAGCGCGGTCGACGCCGGATGCACCCGCTCGCCGGACCGGGCCAGCACGTCGGTGACCGGCGGCTGGGTCAGCCAGTCGATCTGCGCGTCCGGCCGCAGCTTGCGCAGCTCGGTCGCGATGGCCAGGTCGCGCCGGGCGTGGCCGAGGCCGATCGGCGAGCAGAGGTACAGCACCCGCGGCGGCCGACGCAGCCGGTGCGCCCAGCGCGCCGGCTCGGGCGGCGCCGGGCGGACGGCGCCGAGGAAGTCGCGCAGCAGCCGGTTGACCACCACCGGGTGCCGGGCCTGCGGCAGGTGCCCGGCGCCGGCCAGCGTGACGTGCCGCCCGCCGGTCAGCTCCGCCACCCGCGCTCCGCGGGCCGGCGGCTGGCACCGGTCGTCGTCACCGTGGATGGTCAGCACCGGGCAGCGCACCTGGCGCAGCAGCGCCTCGGTCTCGGCCCGGCTGGCGGACGCCCAGCCGGCGCCGTGCTGCAGGATCATCTGGTCCGGCCCGATCTCCATCGCCCAGCCGACGCAGTCCTCCCACTGCTTGCTGGAGTGCGGCTCGGGCAGCAACTGGTCGAAGAAGAACTCGGCGAAGCCGCGCCAGTCGCGCCGCCAGTAGTGCTTGTTGTCCTTGGCCCAGCCGTCGTCGGTGGGCAGCTCGTCGTCCCAGGACTGCGCCACCCGGGCCGGCAGCGGCGGGGTCAGCCACGGCGCGAAGGTGGCGATTCCCACCACGCCGAGCGCCCGGCCCGGATGCCGGGCGGCGGTGAGCAGCGCCCGCCAGGCGCTCGAGCAGAGGCCGACCAGCACCGCACTGTCCACATTGGTCGCGTCCAGCACCGCGATGGTGGCGGCGACGAACTCGGCGTCGGAGTACGCCTCGACGGTGCCGGGCCGGTCGGACCGGCCGTTGCCGGGCGGGTCGATCGTCACCACCATGTGCCGCCGGGCCAGGTAGGGCACCTGGGCCTTCCACGCTCCCGAGTGGACGATCGGGTCGGTCGGGGTGAACACCACCGGCGGCCCGGTCGTGGCGCCGGCATTGAACACCTCGTAGCCGATCTTCACCCCGCCCCGCTCGACGAAGCCCTCGACGTCCGGCTCGATTGCCCGCATGCGCGCTCCTCCCCCGTTCGGCGCCATCACCCTGCCGGCCCGGATTGCAGTCGCATTGCAACAGTCCTGCAAGGACGGTCGGCACGGTGACGCCAGCACCGTACGGCCAACCAGCAGAGGGAGCACGATGACCGTGGACCAGGACACGCTGATGGAGTTCATCGGCCGGTTCGCCGGCGATCTGGGCGCGACCGTCGCCGCCGGCTCGGTGGTGATCGGCGACCGGTTGGGCCTCTACCGGGCCCTCGCGGCCGGCCCGGCCACCGCGTCCGAGCTGGCTGAGCGGACCGATACCAGCCCGCGATACGTCACCGAGTGGCTGCGCGGGCAGGCCGCGTCCGGTTACCTCAACTACCAGCCGGAATCCGACACCTACTGGCTCAGCGAGGAGCAGGCCTTCGCGCTGACCGACCCGGACGGCGCGGTCTTCCTGCCCGGCGCGTTCGAACTCGCCCTCGGCGCGCTGCAGGCGGTGCCGCAGATCACCGAGGCGTTCCGGACCGGTGCCGGGGTCGGCTGGCACGAGCAGGCCCAGGACGTGTTCACCGGCTGCGAGCGGTTCTTCCGGCCCGGCTACGCGGCGAACCTGGCATCGGCCTGGATCCCGGCGCTGACCGGCGTGGAGGCGAAACTGCGGGCCGGCGCGAAGGTCGCCGACGTCGGCTGCGGGCACGGCGCGTCCACCGTGCTGCTGGCCCAGGAGTACCCGGCCTCGACCCTGGTCGGCTCCGACTACCACGACGGGTCCATCGAGGCGGCCCGCAAGCGGGCCGCGGACGCCGGGGTCACCGACCGGGTCAGCTTCCAGGTGGCCGGCGCGCAGAACTTCACCGGCACCGGCTACGACCTGGTGGCCACCTTCGACTGCCTGCACGACATGGGTGACCCGCTGGGCGCCGCCCGGCACATCCGGCAGGCGCTGGCCGCCGACGGTAGCTGGCTGATCGTCGAGCCCTGGGCCGGCGACAGCGTGGCCGGCAACCTCAACCCGGTCGGCCGGGTCTACTACTCCTTCTCCACCCTGCTGTGCGTGCCGAACGCGCTGTCCCAGTCCGGCGGGTACGCGCTGGGCGCGCAGGCCGGCCCGGCCGCGATCCGCCAGGTCGTCACCGAGGCCGGCTTCACCCGCTTCCAGCAGGTCGCCGAAACCCCGTTCAACCTGGTCTACGAGGCCCGCAAGTAGCACCCGCGGACGGCCCGGTGCCGGGGACGCCCCCGGCGCCGGGCCGTCCAGGTGACCAGGCGCGGTGCGATGGGAAACGGCGTGTCGTCGTCGCTTCGTTGCGACAGAGCTCATCCACTGGCTACTCTTCGTGCACGTTCCGGCACGCGGGGGTCGTGGATGAGCAGATCGAGGCTGAACGTGATCGCGCCCAGTGGGGCCACCGTCGAGGTCGACCTGCCCGACGATGCCGCCGTGTCCAGCGTCGCCGCCGGCGTCCGGTTCGTCGGCGGGTCGTTCGGCACCGGCTTCCAGATCGGTCCGCGCGGCTACCACCGGTTCGCGGCGACCGTGGTGGCGCCGGCGACCGAGCGCGACCGGCTGGTCGTGCACGGGCGCGAGGTCGTCGTCGCCGAGGCCGACGACGGCCAGTCGTCCTGGGCCACCCTGCTGGGCACCTACCACGAGCTGATGACCGTGTACGCCGGGCCGGCGCCCCGCCGGGACCGGGTGCTGGCCCTGTTCAGCTCGCTGCGGATCGCCGACCACGTCGCCGGCATGGTGGTCCGGCCGGCGTCGGCGACGCTGCTGGACACCATGACCGAGCAGGTGATGGTCGTGGTGAAGGACCGCGGCTCGCTGTGTGTGCCGGGGCCGCGGCAGGCGCGGGGGCTGATCCCCCGGCACGCCGGCGCGCCGACCCGGCACGGCGAGGTGTGGAAGGCGCCGTATCCCGGGGCCGGAGGGTCGGCCCGGGCCGGCCGGCACATGTTCATCCTCGGCTGCGCCGGCGGTGCCGCCGAGGTGCACCTGACGCCGTCGCCGGCGGCCACCGAGCGCGATCAGCTCGCCTGGCTGGACGGCATCAACGTCAGCTGGCGGCAGGGCTGAGGGCCGATGTCACCGACCGCCGCGTTCGCGGTGCTGACCTGCGTCGCGATCGTGGTCCTCTTCCTCGGCCTGGGTGCGGTGCTGCGCGAGGTCCGGCTGCTGCGGGCACTGCTGAGCCGGGACCCGGACGGGTTCACCGCCGCCCAGCCCGAACTGTCCCTCGGCGGCTCGTTCGCCGGGCCGCCGGCCGATCCGGCCGATCCCGGCCTGCGGATGGTGGTGGCGGCCGACACCGGCTGCGGGTTGTGCGTGACGGTCGTGCGGCGGCTGGCCGACCGCGGTGCCGCCGCGACCGTGCTCACCCACGAGCCGGCCGGCGCCTGGGCCGGGCGGGCCGGCCAGCTGCCCGTGGTCACCGACCGGGAGGCCTGGCGGGCGATCGCGCACCTGTCGCCGCCGGTGCTGATGCTGGTCGACGCCGCCGGCGCGGTGCACAAGCTGCTGCTGCCGGTACGGGCGGAGCAGGCCGACCGGGTCGCCGTCGATTGGGGCGCGGCCGCCGTGGCCGAGCCGGAGAGGGAGCCCGATGCCGCTGACCGTTGACCAGATCCCCGATCACGAGCTGGCCGGGCCCGGGGCGGCCAGGTCGACGGCGCTGACCGGGCTCACCGTGCCGGCCCGCCGCCGTACCGTGCTGCGCGGGATCGCGCTGGGCGCGCTGACGGTCGGCGCGTCGGCGCTGAACTGGTCCGGCGCCATCGCGACCCGGCGGGCCCGGGCCGAGACCGGCCGCTACGGGCTGCAGGGTTGGGACCGGACCGACTGCCGCGACGCCTACCCGACCGGGTACGACCAGCTAGCCGACACCAGCGGCGACTACGTCAACACGTACGCCGCGTGCTTCGGCGGCAGCTGGCGCGGCAGCGACCTGTGCGAGGCCGGCTGGCACAAGTTCGGCACCTGGATGTACGGCGACGTCCGGGCCGACCACGTGCCCGTCTCCACCTCCTGCGGCGCCACCACCACCAAGAACGCCTGGCGGTGGACCACGCCGGACGGCGTCAGCTACCGCTGCTCGGACGGCTACACGACCTACTGGAGCAGCCCGGACGTGGGCCAGACCTACGGCACGATCTGCCGGTCAGCGCTGCCGTGAGCCGGCGCTGGCACCCGGTCCCGGTCGCCGCCGGGCTGCTGCTGGGCGCCGCGGCGGCCGTCCCCGCCGCCACCCGGCCCGGGCTGGCGCTGGTGGGCTGGCCGCTGCTGGGCGCCGCAGCCGGGTTCGCCACCAGCGGCTCCACCTGAAGCCGCAACTCGGCCTTCGTGCTGAGCTCGCCGGTCCGGCGAGGCACCCCCACCGCGGCGTTCGGCGCCGGCCTGGTCGCCGGCGGCTGCCTGACCGCGACCGCGTTGCTGGTCGTGGGGTCGCTGGTCCGGGCGCCGCTGCCGCAGCCGGCGCGGTGGGCCGTGGTCGCCGCGGCGCTCGGTGCGCTGCTGCTGGTGGAGTGGGGCGGCTGGGCGGTGCGGGTGCCGCAGAACCGGCGGCTGGTCCCGGAGAGCGTGTTCCGGTTCGGCCGGCACCTGGGCCCGCTGCAGTTCGGGCTGGAAATGGGCACCGGCGCCCGCACCTACCTGCCCAGCGCCCTGCCGTACGCCGCCGCGACCGCCGTCGCGCTGCTGGCGTCGCCGGCCGCGGCACTGTGCGCGGGTGCCGGCTTCGGGCTCGGCCGGGCGCTGATGACCGCCGCCGCGGTCCGCTACCCGGGGCCGGACGGCGACGAGCACGGCCGGGCGTGGAGCGACGAATGGTCGCGCCACGCCGGCCGCCTCGCCGTCCTGACCAGCGCGGCAGTCGTTGCCGCGCTGGCCGCCGTCGCCGTCGCCGGTTGACAGCGCCGGTCCGCTACTGGTGCCCGCTCCTGCCGGCTGGTTCGCCCTCGTCCCTCGCGCGTCCAGCCAACGTCGCTCCCCGCTCGGCGTCGCCCGCTCGCTCGCTACCCGGGCGCGACCTGGTAGGCGCGGAGCACCGTCTGGGTCACCGTGTTGCCGGCGACGTCCCGGGCCGCGACGCGGAGCGAGACGAAGGCGCCGGCCGGGTTGCGCAGCACCGCCAGGCCGCTGCCGCGGCCGTGCACGGTCGGCACCCGGTGCCAGCTGACCCCGTCGTCCACCGACGCCTCGACGCCCAGGGCCGCGAGCTGCACCGGCGGCGCACCGGGCTGCTGCTGGGCGAGCAGCGACAGCCGGTAGCCGGCACCGGCCTGGGCCCGGTCGGCCAGGTCGACCGGCCCGACCGCGCGGATGACGAACAGCGGCGGGGTCGCCGCCGCGGCTCCGCCGGCCTCCTGGAACGTCCAGGTCACGTCCGCCGCGGTGCCGACCACCGACCAGGGGACGACCCGGCTGGCGGTGCACCGCAGCGTGTACCGGCCCGGCTCGCCCGGGATCGGGAACGCGCCGAACCCGGCGGCCGGGCTGGTGCCCAGCTCGACCCCGTCCCGGGACAGCGTGGTGGTGCCGGTCATGGCACCCGGCGGCGAGGTGTACTGGCCCGGGTCGGCGCCGGACAGCAGCGGCACCGCGACCTGCAACTGATCGCCGACCCGGGTGACGCCCCAGCCGTCGCCGGGGTCCCCGAAGGCCGGCCCGAGCGGGGCCGCGTTCCAGTCGGCGGAGTACCGGCCGGGCCGGTAGGAGCGGATCGACGTGTGCACCTCGCCGTCCGACTCGTCGGTGGCCAGCACGGCGAGCAGGTGCTGCCAGCTGACCTGCGGGTCGGCGGTGTAGAACTCGGTGCGCCGGACCGGCAGCGGATACCGGTAGATCTGGAACACGCCGATCCCGGTGAACGGCAGCGGCAGCCGGGCGAAGTCGGCGCGCAGCGCGGTCCCGGGCGCGCCCTGGATGTGCTCGGTGGCGGCGACCCGGGCCAGCTCGCGATCGTGCACCCGGAACACCGTCCGGGCCGGGATGCCGCCGCGGTGCAGGAACGCCAGCTGGTAGACCGGGCTGGCCGGGTCGGTGTCCGGCGCGACCGCGGCCAGCGTGTCGCGGAAGAAGAACGCGTACGTGTGAGCGGTCGTCGGGTGCCGGCCGGGCACCGCGAACAGCTGGTACGCCGAGCTGGCCAGCCAGCCCAGCGACGCGGCCGCCGGGGCCGCCGCCCGGCCGGAGACGATGCCCAGCTCACCGAACTGCAGCACCGCCGCGGGCTGGTCCACCACGGCCCGGACCGGGTTCCCGGCGGTCGCGTCCAGCCGGATCGCCGTGTCGGCCGCCAGGTTCACGTCGGGCGCCGAGAGCAGGGTCACGGCCAGCGGCTGCGCGGTATTGCCCGGGTCGGCGGAGAAGTCGAACGCGTTGATGTCGTAGCGACCCCGCGGCAGCCGGATCACGGCCGTGCCGTCCGGGCTGAACGGCCGGATGCCGAACACCGCGCCGGTGACCGTGTCGACCGCCTGGGCCACGCCGGCCTCGAAGTGCCCGGTCCGGCTCACCAGCCGCAGCGTCAGGTCGTAGCTCTCCGGTTCGGGCACCGCCGCGACCGCCGGCGCCGCCGCATCCAGCCACACCGTCCGGATCCCGCCGGCCAGCGCACGCGGCACGACACCGCCGGGGACGGCTGGAGCTTTGCCGGGGACAGCCGGAGCCTTGCTGGAGACGGTCGGAGCGCTGCCGGGGACGGCTGGGACGGCGCTGCCGGTCACGCCGGCACCGGTCAGCCAGGCCCAGACCGCCGGGCCACGGCCGGGGTCCGCCAGCACGGCCGTGCCGGCGCCGCCGGGCAGCGCGCGCACGACGTGGCTGCCGGCCGGCAGCGGCCGGCGGGCCACCCGGGACCCGCCGTAGGTCACGATCAGCGGCAGCGGCCGCCCACCGGTGATGCCCTGCCGGGTCAGCTCGGTCACGTCGAACAGCCGCGGGTCCAGCCGGCCCGCGGCGAGCAACGGCAGAGCATCGGCCGGTACCACGCTGAGGTGGGCACCGCCGGCCGCCGGCCGGGACTCGCGGACGAAGCCGACGCGTTCCCGGCCCGCGGCCGGTTCGACCGCGACGGCCGGCTCGCCGCCGGAGCCGATGAACCGGCGGACCCGGTCGCCGGTGAGCAGCGTCACGACGGCCCCGTCGGCCCGGTTGCTCGCCGCGGGTGCCACGGTCGGCGCGGCTGCCGGCGCCGCCGCGGCAGCCGGCAGCGGGACCACCGCCAACGGTCCGGCCAGTACCAGGGCCAGCCAGCCGGTCGTGAAGCGCGCGAAGTCAAGGCGCATGTCACTCCCCCGTGAAGTCGGTGTGAACAGTCGCAGCACTGACATCTTGGACCGACCCAACGGCCGCCCGGGCCAACTTGGTCAGATCTCCACCGACACAACCGGGCCGAGCATCTGCCTGCGATATGCAGGCATAATGCAGCTATGACGGTTGCCATCACGATCCGGGACGTCCCGGAAGACGTGCGGGACATCCTCGGCCAGTACGCCCGCCAGCAGGGCCAGTCGCTGCAGGCGTTCCTGCTCGCTGTGCTCACCCGGCAGGCGCGGTTCGCCCGCAACCGTCGGCTGCTCGCCGCGGTTCAGGAGGAGCTCGCGGCCGGCGGCGGGGCCGGCCCGGACGCGCCGGACGCGGCCGAGATCCTCGCTGCGGTCCGGGATCGGCGGGCCACCGACCCGGATCCGGGGGACGCCGGCGCGTGATCGTTGTCGACGCATCCGTACTGGCCAACGCCCTGGTCTATGCCGATGACCGCGGCCGCCGCGCCCGCGCGGTGCTGGCGCTCGACACCGAGTGGGCGGCGCCCGAGCACTGGAAGGTGGAGGTGTTCTCGGTCATGCGCGGGCTCGCCCTGGGGCACAAGATCAGCGAAGAACGCGCCCGTGGCGCCATCGACCTGCTACCGCAGCTCGGGGTGGATCACGTCCCGATCGACCCGCTGCTGCCCCGGATGTGGCAGCTGCGGTCGGCGGTGAGCGGCTACGACGCGGCGTACGTCGCCCTGGCCGAGGCGCGTGACCTCACCCTCGTCACCTCGGCCGGCCGGCTGGCCCGGGCGGCGGCGGCCGTGTGCGCCACCCGGCTGGTGGAGTGAAGCGGCGGGGTGCCGGCGCGTCCGATCAGCTGACGACGTCCTGGCGTACCACCTGGTAGGCGGCCGGCGGGTTGGCGCAGACCGCGAACAGGCCGACCGTGCGGGCGACCGGGCCGTTGTTCCGCAGCGCGGTCAGCCACACCGACTGGCTGCCGGCGCTGCCGGGCGCGGACTCCTGCACCCGGGTGCGGAAGTCGGCGCTACCCGAACCGACCACCTGGGAGCCGCCGCCGATGACCACCTTGCCGACCGGGCACGCCGCAGTCGCCCGCAGGAACCCGCCGGCGGCGACGGCAAAGTCCGAACGCACCACCTGGTAACCGGCCGGCGTATTGCCACACACCGCGAACAGCCCGACGGTGTGCGCCACCGAGTCATTGTTACGCAGCGCCGTCAACCACACCGACTGGCTGCCAGCCGAACCCGGCGCCGACTCCTGGATACTCGTCTTGAAATCCGCGCTACCCGAACCCACCACCTGCGAACCACCGCCGAAAACCACCTTGCCGACCGGGCACGCCGCGGTCGCCCGGACGAATCCGGCGGCCAGCGCGCCACCGCCGGGCAGGCCGCTGGTGCCCTGCCCGGCACGTACGACCTGGGCATCCGCGCGCACCGGTGATCCGGCCGGAGCACCCGCGGCGGCGTGGGCCGGGATGGCGGACAGGGCGACAGCGGCGCCGAACGCCGTCGCCACCAGACCTGGACCGATTCGCCGGCCGGCAGCCATGACGCGATTCATGTTTCCCCCTGGAATGGAAATGGCTCACCGGCCGGGTCGCGCGGTGAGGCCAGGCGCGGTGGATTTCCGCACGGAAATCGACCGGTGTCGCGGCGCACTCCGGCAGGTCAGTTGGCCCCTACCGATCCCGTGCACCCGGACCGCATGGCGAGGTCACTGTAGCGGCCGGGCCGGACTGGTTATCTGCACTTGCGGGCACCTATCCAGGCATTCGCGCCGACCGGTCCGGATACGCCGGTCGAGAATGCCGCAGGTGCCCGTACAAGGGCGATATGAACGCCGGCAGAACAGCGCACAGAACCGCGGTACGGTGAAACCGCCGGTAGCGGTACCGCCGGGCGGCTTTAGAACGGGTACGGGGGCAGTTCGCCGCGAACGGTCACCCACTGGGTGTCGGTGAACGCCTCCAGGTTGGCGGCGGCGCCGCCGTGCCGGGCGCCGGTGCCGGAGTCGCCGACGCCGCCGAACGGGATCGTCGCCTCGTCGTTCACGGTCTGGTCGTTGATGTGCACCAGGCCGCTCGGGATCCGCTCGGCCAGCGCCAGGCCCTTCATCACGTCCCGGGTGAGGATGCCCAGGGAGAGGCCGTACTCGGTGCTGCCGGCCAGCCGGACCGCCTCGTCCAGGTCGCGGAACGGCACGATCGGGGCGACCGGCCCGAAGATCTCCTCCGCGTACGCCGGCGCGGTCACCGGCACGTCGGCCAGCACGGTCGGCCGGTAGAACAGCCCCTCGTAGCTGCCGCCGGCGGTGAGCCGGGCGCCGGCGTCCACGCTGCCGGTGACGATGCGGTGGATGTTGTCCCGCTGCTTGGCGTCGATCACCGGGCCGATCGCCACGTTGTCGCCGGCCGGGTCGCCCACCGGGAGCCGCTGCGCGTGCTCGGCCATCGCGGCGGCGTAGTCGGCCGCGATGCCGGCGGCGACCAGGTGCCGGCTGGTGGCCATGCAGATCTGGCCGGCGTGGTTGAACGAGCCGAACGCGCCGACCGAGACGGCCTTCTCCACGTCCACGTCGTCCAGCACGATCAGCGCCGAGTTGCCGCCGAGTTCCAGGTGCACCCGCTTGAGCCGGCTGGCTGCGGCCGCGGCCACCGAGCGGCCGGCCCGGGTCGAGCCGGTGAACGCGATCACCTTGATCAGCGGGTCGTCCACGATCGCCGCGCCGACGTCCACCCCGCCGGGCAGCACGTGCAGCAGGCCGTCCGGCAGGCCGGCTTCGGCGAAGATGCGGGCGAACACGACGCCACCGCAGACGGCGGTGCGCGGGTCGGGCTTGAGCACGACCGCGTTGCCCAGCGCGAGCGCCGGCGCGACGGCCCGGATCGCCAGGATGATCGGCGCGTTGAACGGCGCGATCACCCCGACCACGCCGACCGGCAGCCGGCGCGCGAACGACAGCCGCTGCTGGTTGGACCGCAGCAGTTCGCCGTACGGTTGGCTGGCCAGCCCGGCCGCCTCCCAGCACTCCTCGGCGCCGACCACCCGGGTCTGGAACTGCGCGAACGGCCGGATCGCGCCGGACTCCCGGATCAGCCACTCGTGGATCTCGTCCTCGTGCTCGATGAACAGCTGGCCGGCCCGGCGCAGCACCGCGGCCCGCTGGTCGTAGGTCAGCGCGGCCCACTCCGGCTGCGCCTGCGCGGCCGACTCGGCCGCCTTGTGCACGTCCGCCGGCGACGCGGCGCCGACCCGGCCCAGCTCCTTGCCGGTCGCCGGCTCCACCGCCTGGTATTCCCCGCCGGACCCGGCGACCCAGCCACCCGAGTAGATCTTGCCTTCCCAGCTTCCGCGATCGAGCAGGGCCACTGTCCGCTCCTCCTCAGTGCCGGCCGCTTCGGCCGCAGGGATGTTCCGCCGGAGTGTCGGCAGCGTAACGCCGAAACCCGGCAGACGCCCCCGCTGATCCACTGGGTGACACCGGCCCGGGCCCGGCCCGGGACCGGTGGTGCGACCATGTGCGCCTCGACGAAAGGACTGTGGGTGGGACGGCTGGACGGCAAGGTCGCGCTGATCACCGGCGGCGAGAGCGGGATCGGGCTGGCCACCGCGCGGCTGTTCGCCGCCGAGGGCGCCACCGTCCACCTGCTCGGCCTGGACCCGGCCGCGCTCGCGGCGGCGGCCGCCGAACTCGGCCCCGGCGCGACCGGGACGGTGGCCGACGTCCGCGACCCGGCGGCGGTGCGGGCGGCCATCGGCGCGGTGGCGGCCGGCGGGTTGGACGTGGTGTTCGCCAACGCCGGCGTCTTCGGGGTGGTCGCGAGCATCGCGGACTACCCGGCGGACACCTTCGCCGATGTGCTGGCGGTGCAGGTGCTCGGCGCGTTCCACACGATCAAGCACGCGCTGCCGGTGCTCCGCGACGGCGGCAGCGTGATCATCAACTCCAGCGTGGTCGGGCTGACCGCCGACCCGGGCATCGCCGCGTACGCCACCGCCAAGCACGCCCAGGTCGGGCTGATGCGGGTGGCCGCGAAGGAGTGCGCGGCCCGCCGGATCAGGGTGAACACGATCCACCCCGGCCCCACCGACACCGCCTTCCAGCGGGCCATCGAGGCCGAGGCGACCGGCGCCGGGGCGGCCGAGGCGGCCCGCATCTTCGACGGCATGATCCCGCTGGGCCGGCACGCGGACCCGGCCGAGATCGCCCGCACCGTGCTGTTCCTGGCCAGCGACGACGCCGCGTTCATCACCGGCGCGACGATCGCGGTGGACGGCGGGATGAGCGTATGAAGGTCACGATCGTCGGCGGCGGTGGCGGGATCGGCTCGTCCATCGCGTACAACCTGCTGCTCGCGCCGGGCGCGCTGGACGTGGTGCTGCTCGACCGCCGGCCCAACATGGTCACCTCACACCTGCTGGACCTGCTCGACCTCGGCGGGCTCGGCGCCACCGGGACGGTCCGGGCCGGCACCGACGAGGACCTGGCCGACGCCGACGTGGTGGTGCTGTCCGCGGCGGTCGGGTTGCGGCTGAACACGAGCCGGATGACGTACCTGGCCGAGAACGCCCGCATCGTGGCCGACGTCGCCGACCGGCTCGCCGCCGCCGGCCCGGCCTGGACCGGCACCCTGCTGGTGATCACCAACCCGGTCGACCCGCTGTGCACCTGGCTGCACCGCCGCCTCGCCCTGGACCGCCGGCGGCTGCTCGGCTACACCGTCAACGACAGCCTCCGGCTGCGCACCGGCCTCGGCCGGGCGCTCGGCGTCGCCGCCGGCCGGGTGGACGGCTGGGTGCTCGGCGAGCACGGCGAGCACGCCGTCCCGCTGTTCGACCGGGTCACCCTGGACGGCGCCGCGGTCCAGATCAGCGCCGAGCAGGCCGCCGCCGCCGAGGACTACTGGCGCACCTGGTACGTCCGGCACGTCGCCCTCGACTCCGGCCGCACCTCCACCTGGGCCACCGGCCTGGCCGCCGCCCGCATGGTGGCCGCCCTCGGCACCCCCGCCGGCGAGCTGTGGCCCGCGTCGATCATGCTCGCCGGCGAGTACGGCATCACCGGCGTCAGCCTCAGCGTCCCGGTCACCCTGGCCGCCGGCGGTGCCCGCGAGATCCACGACTGGCCGCTCACCGACGACCAGCACAAGCGCCTCACCGAGGCGGCCGACTACATCCGCGCCGCCACCACCGACCTGGAATCCCTGATTACGTGACGGCAGCCTTGGTACTTGTGCGGTCAACCGGCTTCCCTCTGTAGCAAGTTTGATGTCTACTACTTGTTGTGACTAGACGACTGCTGAGCGAATACGCTGAGGTAGGTCTGGATTCACTGACGGACGGTTTCCGCCGCCTGGGGATCAAGCAGCGACAGACCGTGCTCGTCCACTCCTCACTGCGCGCGTTCGGCCAAGTCGCTGGCGGCGCCGAGGCGGTGGTCCAGGCCCTGCTAACCGTTCTCGGACCGCGCGGCACGGTCGTGGTGCCGACCCAGACCGCGTACAACCGCGACCCGAGCCGGCTTAAACCGCCGCCGCCGCCGGACGTGATCCCCTGGATCTGGCGTCGCGGGATGCCGGCGTTCGACCCGGGTGCCACCCCGAGCCGGCGGATGGGTCGGATAGCGGAGTGTGTCCGCACCTGGCCGGACGCGCGCCGCAGCACCCACCCGCAGACGTCGTTCGCGGCCGTCGGCCCGCTTGCCGAGTACATTCTTGATCCGCATGAGTTGCCGCATCAATTGGACGACCGGTCGCCGCTCGGCCGGCTTGAGGAAGTAGGCGCGAGAATCCTGTTGCTGGGCGTCGGGTTCGCCCGATGTACCGCCTTCCATTTGGCCGAGTACCGGTTACCCGACCCTGAGTTCCGACTTAACTATTGCGCGGTGCGGACGCCGGCCGGACGCGAATGGCAAACTTATATCGGGCGCGTTCTGGACCAGGCGGACTTTGACCGCCTCGGCAGCAGCCTGATCGCGGAAACCGGGCTCGTCGCGACGGAGAAGGTCGGCGCAGCGTGCTGCCATCTGGTATCGCTGCCGGACGCGGTCGAGTACGCCGAGAAATGGTTCCGGATGAACCGGACGCTACCCAGCCTCGACCGGCCGGCAACGGAGATCAGACCGGCGGAACCTCGATATCCCAGTCGAGCCGCTGCCCGCCGATAACGCGCAGCGTAATCGGATTGGCCGGGCCGAGCGATTCCCGGCAGCGGCGGAGGATCTCTTCGCGCAGCACGCTGGCGCCGTCGGTGTCGCCGGTCGCCTGAAGGTCCCTCGACAGGTTGCTGCCGCAGACGAGCGTCTCCGGGTGGGCCGGGCCGAGCGTACGCAGGTAGCGCCGGTAGGTCTGCTCGTCGATCTCCCGGGCGAGCGGGTACTGCCCGTCGTCGGACAAGGTGTTCGCCAGGTTCAGCGCGCAACCGAGCGTGTACGGGTGCTCCTCGCCAAGCGCCTGCGCCAGGCCGGCCAGCGCCCGCTCGGCGACCCTCCGGGCGTCCCGGTCACCGTTCGCCCGCAGCAGTACGGCCAGGTTGTTGGCGCAGGCGAGGCTGGACGGGTGCCGCTCGCCGAGCACCCGCCGGTACCGGCCGAACAGTTCGTCAACGAGGCCCAGCGCGGCCTCCAGGTCACCACCCGCGAACAGATCGCAGGCGAGGTTGATCCGGCAGCTCAGCACGTCCGGGTGATCCTCGCCGAGCAGCGTCCGGTAGCGGCGGGCCGCCTCGTCGTTCAGCTCGCGGGCCTCGACGAGCTCGCCGAGGCGCCGCAGCGAGACAGCCAGGTTCGTGGCGGCCAGCAGCGTGGACGCGTGCCCCTCCCCGAGCACCCGCTGGGTTCTGGCCAGGGTGTCCCGCTGGACGGCGACCGACTCCGGCACACGGCCCTCCCCGCGGAGGTCGCGGGCCAGGTTGTTGGCCACGAACAGCGTGGACGGGTGGTCGGCGCCGCGGACCCGCTGGCTGCGCGTGAGCGTCTCCCGGTGCAGCGCGCGTGCCGCGCCCGGCTGGCCGGCGAGCAGCAGCGACTCGGCGACGTTGTTGGCGACCATCAGCGTCCGCGTGTGGTCGGGGCCGAGTTCCGTGCGGAGCCGGGCCAGCGTGTCCTCGTCCATCTCCTGCGCCTGCCGGTAGTAGCCGAGCGACCGCAGGTCGGCGGCCAGGCTGCTCGACGTCATCAGCGTGTAGATGTGGCTGTCGCCGAGCGTGCGCCGCATCCGGGCCAGGATCTCGGCATCCAGCGTCCGGGCGGCCTGGTAGGAGCCCAGCGCGCGCATCGAGTTGGCCAGGTCGAAGCCGAGTCGAAGCGTCCATGAGTCGTCCTCGCCGAACCGCTCGCGCCAGCGCGGCAGCGCCTGCTCGGCCATCTGCTGGCTGCTGCGGAAATCCCCGCGCCGCCGCAGGTACCGCACCTCGTCCACGATCAGCCGGCGCACCTCCTCGGCGCCGCAGTCGACGGCCCCGGAGGCGGCGATGTGCGCGAAGAGCTCGGCATACCGGTCCCAGTTCTGCGGCGCGTCCGGATTGCCGGGATTCGCCCGGGCCAACACCTCGTGCACGTCGTGCCGCCGATCAGCCTGCTGTTGCGGGGTCAGCTGGTCCCGCAGCACCGCCTGGACCAGCCGGTGCACCTGGAACGTGGCCTGCCGGTAGTCGACCCGGGCGAGCGCGTACCGGCCGATGTCGCGGACCAGCCGGCCGATCAGCAGCGAGCTCTGCGCCGGCGCGGCCGCCGGGTCGAGCCGGCGCGCGACCTCGTCGCTGTACAGCAACGACAACGTGATCGGCTCCGGCGCGAAGAACGCGCACAGCTCCAGCAGCTGCGCGGCCGGGGCGGTCTGCCGGCGCAGCCGCCCGACCGACAGCAGCCAGGTCGCCGCCGCGGGCATCGGATAGTCCGGTGGGCTGCTCGCGCTCAGCAGCTGCGTCACCTCGGTCTGCAGCAACTTGAGGTAGACCTCCACCGACATCCCGGAGGTCTCCAGCCAGGCGCCGGCCTGGCTGACCGCGAGCGGCAGGTCACCCAGCGCGGCGGCGATCCGGTCCGCGTCGGCCGGGTCCAGACCACGGCACTGCCGGGTCAACAGCGCGACGCTCTCCTCCCGGCTGAACACGTCGACCTCGATGTGCTCGAACTGCGCCGCCCACTGCTGGTTGCGCGAGGTCACCAGCACGTGGCCAGCGCCGTGCGGGAGGTAGCGGGCGAGGTCGCGCGGCTCATCCGCGTTGTCGAAGATCAGCAGCCAGCGGCCGAACGGCCGGCCGCGGCGCAGCACGTCGAGCACCGCCTCCGCTGTCCCGGCCACCGTCGCGCCGGATGCGACCGCCAACTGCGGCGCGAGTTCGGCCAGCGCGGACCGGATCAGCGCCGGCTGCTCCGCCGGCACCCACCAGACCAGGTCGTAGTCAGCGGCGTACCGGTGCGCGTACTCGATCGCGAGCTGGGTCTTGCCCACCCCGCCGAGGCCGAACAAGGCCCGCTGCAGCACGACCGTCGTGCCGGCGGCGAGGCCCGCGTGCAGCCGCTCGAGAGTCCCGTCCCGCCCGGTGAACGCGGCGGTCCTGGTCGGCACCCGCCACACCGACGGCGCGGCCGGGACCACCCGTGGGCTGCCGTCCGCGCTGATGGCCGGCTGCGGCCCGGTCGGTTCCATGCCTGCCACATCGGCCGCCGGGTCCGGTGCACCGGCCGGCAGCGGCCAGGGCTCGGCATGCTCCGAGAACGCCTCGACCGCGCGGGCGGTCGCCGGGTCGAGGGCGGGCAGCGGGTGCAGTCGCGCCGCGTTGATAATCTTCGTTGCCAGCGCCACGAGGAACTCGTGATAGTCGTCCTGGAGCCGCTGGACCCGGAGCATGCTGTACAGCCCGCGATTGGCGTACTCGGCGCCGAACGTCTCGTCGTGATGGTTGATCGCCGCGGCTGCGTCCGGCAGTCTGTCCGACATCGGCACCCAGGTGACCGGAATAATCGACTCCGGCTGCACACCTGTCCGCTCCGCCTCCAGCCGCAACCGTTCGGCGAAGAATGCCCACTCCCGCCGGCAGTAGACCCGCTTGAAATAGCGCGCCGAGTAGAGTGGCAAGAACACCTGACACGATGACAGGGCCTGCTGCAGCGCGCTCGACCAACGGATACCGATACCGATTCCCGTGTCGAGAAAGCCCACCGCTTCGTCCGCCGCTACACCCGTACGCCGACGGAGTTCGGCACTGAGACCCTGAAAGAATTGCTTGACCAGCAGGTCGTCACCGCTGCGCGCGTAGCTAAGGAAGAAGTACACGGTCGCCCTCCTGCACAAGAGGCGCGACCGGCAACACCCCGCCCGTCAGCGCGTCTCGGAAACGATCAAGCTACAACCGTCGCCGTCCGTCGACCGACCGATTATAGGCACCAGTCGTGACGGACTGTGCACTCGCGCAGGTGACTCAGCCATACCTGTGTCAGGTCGGCAATGTTTATGAAAACAAGTTGGCTCTCGTTCGTCCACCATGACCAGTCACCGTTTGCGACCGACACCTGCGGCAGTCTCACGCAGAGCAACATCCGCGCCGACCACGCCCAGCTACCGTCAGCACGCCTGCGTTCACGTGCCGACGATGGTTACTGGCAAGCGCTCAGGCGCCCAGGGGATTACAGCGAGGAGTCAAACTCCGCGCAGACCGGCAGCCCCGGTGCACGATCTGCCTTGATTCGCATGACGGCAGCCACAATTGGCTCGCCTAGGCTCGCTGCGTCCAAGCAGCCAAGGTCGATCGCCAAGTGCATGTCCGCCGGCAGGTCGACCGAGCCGGGGAGGTCTGACTCGTCCACGAGATCTGACCCGTCCACGCGTGAACTCCGTCCCAGGGCAAGCCCAAGTCCAACCCGTGTCGCTATCATGATCAGTCCGAACGAGCTGAGTGGTTCACACCCGTTGCTCTGGGCGCCGACCGTCAGGTTGCGGTCACGCCTTGTTGCCACGCTTATCGCGCGACAACGCTACAGCATTGGCAGCTTGGGAGGTCTGCCGGCGTCATGTCGCATTCGTGGTACACGACGATCGATCGCCTTCACTTGGGCGGGACCCGCTCTTCAGCTCCCGGGACGGCAGACAGCGGACGGGCCGGCGACCTGGGTCGCCGGCCCGTCGGGTGGGTTCGAGGGTCAGCCCGGGAGGGGTTGGCTCAGGGTGATCAGGATGAAGTCGTCGTCGTCGGTGCGGCGGGTGCCGAGGTGACGGCCGACGCTGAACGGGTAGTTGTTGTCGTTGGCGATGATCAGGTGGCGGCGGTCGACGGCGAGCACCGACTCGATCGTGACGTACGGCATGGCGAACTGGCCCGGCTCGCCGATCAGGTCGCCGGGCTGGGCGAACGGGTCGTGCTGCGCGATGCCGGCCGGGTCGGCGAGGTGCAGCAGGTCGGCCACCGGGGTCTTGGTCAGCGTGCTGCCGGGGGCGCCGAAGCTGACCGCGTAGACCGCCTTGACGCCGAGCGTGGTGCCGGTGGAGTTGTCCCGTTCGATGGCCACGGCGCGGCCCGGCGCGTAGAGCTGGAAGTCCGGGACGCTGGAGGTGGTCGGGTCCAGCGGGTAGTTCCAGGTGTTGCCGGTGTAGCGGCGGTGCGCGATGTCGAACTCGGCCACCAGCAGGGTGCTGCCGGCGCCGTCCAGCTGGTGTTCGAGCACCGGGTAGAGCCGCCGGCCGTCCGGCGAGATCGCCATGCCCTCGTAGCCGCCGCTCTGCTGCGCCCGGACCGGCGTGCTGGTCAGGGTCTGCCGGTACGGCCAGCGCAGCCCGGCCAGCCAGGGGGTGTTGCCGCCGGGGCGCACCGGCTGCAGGTTGGTCCCGTCGTCGCTGCCGGCGACCGCCGGGTCGGCGTAGACCGGGAAGTCGCCGACCAGCGCGACCGTGCGGATGTCCGGGTGGTTCCGCTGCGCGAGCAGCAGCGTGCGCCAGTCGAAGGACTGCAGGGTCACCCGCGCCTGCAGGTGGTTCGCGGCGATCACGGCGTCGTCGATCCGCTCGAACGGCACCGGCCCGACCGTCCGGCCGGCGAACTCCGGCCGCGGGTTGATCTTCGTTTCGACGTTGAACCGGACCGCCCGGGCGTTGCCGGCGCGGACCGCGGCACCCGGCTCGGTGCGGCCCGGACCGGTCGAGAACCAGCGGGCGTAGAACGCCGCGAAGTCGAACAGGTTCTGCAGCGTCGGCTTGGTGTACGCGCCGTTCGGCAGCCGCTTCGCGGCGGCGAACGCGGCGGCCACCGGGGACAGCGCCGGCTCGTTGGTCTGCCGCGGCCGGCCGGGCAGCAGCAGGTCGCAGACGAACCGGGACTGGATCTGCGCCGCTGTCAGGGTGCGGATCAGCACACCGTCCGCCGGCAGCGGGCGCCCGTCGGCGCGCCGGCACTTGTCCGGGGTGATCGCCGGATCGTGGTCGATCACCGGCACGCCGTCCCGGCTGATCCCGGTGTCGGTCTCCACTGTGGACACCAGGTTGTCCAGGCCGGCCTCGAACGCCGGCAGGGTGTTCTCCGGGCGCAGGTCGCGGCCACCGCGGTGGCCCTGCGCGTCGAACTTCGCCGGGTCGATCCGGCCGTCCGGCAGCAGGTAGTCGCCTGCGCTGCCGTCATTGTTCTGGTCGAAGGCGGCCACCCGCTGGTAGAGCAGGTCGGGGTCGTCGCTGATCAGGCCGTCCACGCCGAGCCGGAGCAGCTTGTCCATCTGCGCCGGGTCGTCCACTGTGTACGGAACGACCTTGAAGCCGTCGGTGTGCAGCTTCGCCACGTCCAGGATCTCGCTGCTGGCGGCGGCCAGCCCGCTGCCGGCCGGCGGCGCCGCCCGGTTCGGCACCACTGTGGACGGATCCCGGTCGGCGAGCAGGCTGGCGTCCGGGGAGAGGATCGGCGTGCCGGCACCGAACTGCTGGGCGTGCTGGCGCAGCGCGTTCAGCACCCGCAGCGCGGTCGGCTCCTCCAGGCCGGGGTTCTGCGGTGACCGCAGCACCCGCCCGGGGGCGTCCGGATCCGGCTGCGCGATCGGCGCCTCCAGCAGCCGGCCGGACTGTCCGAAGTGGAGCAGGAACGGGCCGAACTCGTCGCCGATCCAGAACGTGCCGTCCGGCGCCTGCTGGATGGACTCCGGGTCGAAGTCGGCGCCGGTGAGCTGCCGGGCCCGGGTGAACTCGTTGGTGATGCTGAACGGCACCTGGTGGCCCGGGTCGGCCAGATCGACGTGGCTGAGCACCTGGACGCCGCTGGTGCTGGCCGGCGCGGCGAGGTCCGGCCGGACCCGGTAGAGCCGCAGCAGGAAGTCAGCGCTGGTCTCCTCCGATCCGTACCCGTTGTCGAGCAATGCCCAGTAGACGCCGCGGGCGTGCCGGTCCGGCAACAGGGCCGAGACGCCCTGCACCGGCTGGTGCGCGAACGGCACCTGCTGGCCGGCGATCGGGCCGGCCCCGATGTACTGCCCGCTGGCCGGACCGCCGCCGAACGTCGCGGCCGGCAGCACCGCGCGACCGCTCAGCGTGGCTGCCCCGGCCGGTGCGGCGGCGGGTGCCGCGCCGGCTCCGGCCGGGGCGGCTGCCATCCCCACCGCCAGCGCCACCGCCAGCCCGCGGCCCAGCCACGTCGCGTGCGCCCGTCGCATTCGCATGCGCTCCCCCTTCTCGCCGTGGTCGGCCGATGCCGACGCAAACCGACAGTAGGGGCTCACCGGCCCGTGTCGGGGGACAGCCAGGCGAACCGGATATGACCGGAAACCGAACCGCGAGGTCAGGCGCGCTGCGTCCCGCCGACGGCGGCCGAGGCGCCGAGCGCGAGGTAGAGGCCGCCGGTCACGTACCGCTGCCGGGCGGCCAGCCGGGGGCGGCGGCGCAGCCAGCCACCGAGGGCGCCGGCGGCGGCCGCGTAGCCCAGGTCGAAGGTCAGGCCGATCAGCGTGAACACGCCGCCGAGGACCAGGATCTGGGTCGCCCCCGAGCCGCGGGCCGGATCGACGAACTGCGGCAGGAACGCCAGGAAGAACAGCGCGACCTTCGGGTTGGTGATGCCGACCAGGAAGCCCTGCCGGAACGCCCGCCCCGACCGGCCGGCGGACCGGGCCGCGGTCAGGTCCGGCCCGCTGCCGCGCAGCGCCCGGATGCCGAGGTGGATCAGGTACCCGGCGCCGGCGAACCGGACGATCATGAACGCGACGGTCGAGGACGCCAGCAGCGCGGTCAGCCCGGCCGCCGCGCAGACCACGAACACCGCGGTCGCGCTGTCGACACCGACCGCGGACACCATCGCCACCCGGCGACCGTGCCCGATGCCGCGGGCGAGCAGGAACAGCATGGCCGGGCCGGGCAGCAGGATCAGCGCGACCGCGGCCAGCGAGAAGACGGCGAGCGTCCCGGTGGCTGGCATGCCCACAGCGTATGAACCCCAGCCACCGGATTCCGGCCGGACGGACCGACCCCGGCTACCTGCTGCCGGCGCGGATCGTGGTGCGATCGGCGTGGGCCGGCGACGCGTGGGCCGGCTGATACGGGCGCCGGGATGGTGTTCGGCACCGCGACCGGGTCACCCGTTCCGCGGCGTACCGGCGGGTATTGTGGCCGCGGTGCGGGCCGGCGGCGGTCCGCCGTCCCGAGCAGGTCACCAGCCAGGCGGGCTGCGGGCCGTCGTGCGGTGGTGGCCGGGTCACCGAGTGGAGGCACGCATGGTCGCCGAGCAGACCGACCCTGGCCTGGCCCGCCCGGACAGCGCCGGCCGGCGGCGCCGGATCGACGGCCTGGGCCGGGCCGGCCGCCCCGGCGAGGCCGGTGCGACCGATGGGGCTGCCGGGACCAGCCACGACGCCGCGCCGGAACGGGCGGATCTGCCGGCCGCGGTGGCAGCGCTGGTACCGAAGCCGGACTCGCCGGCCGAGCTGGCCACCCAGTTCGCCGGGGTGGCCCGGGCGCTGCACGCCGAGCCGACCACCGAGGGCACGCTGGCCCGGATCTGCGAGCTGGCGGTGTCCGTTGTGGACGGTTGCGATCATGCCGGGATCACCGTGGTCCGGCGGGGCCGGCCGGAGACGGTGGCGGCCAGCGACGACGTACCGGCCAAGGTGGACGTCCTGCAGTACCAGACCCGGCAGGGCCCGTGCCTGGACGCGATCACCGAACACCGCACGTTCCGCAGCCACGACCTGGCCGCGGAGAGCCGCTGGCCGAAGTTCGCCCAGCGGGCCGCCGGCCGCACCGGCATCCGCAGCATGCTCGCCTACCGGTTGTTCACCGACCAGGACACGCTCGGCGCGCTGAACCTGTACGCCGGCAGGCCGAGGTCGTTCGTCGATGACGTGCTGCCGCTGGGCGCGGTCTTCGCCGCGCACGCCGCGATGGCGTTCGCCCAGGCCCGCGAGCACGAGCAGATCATCCACCTGGAACAGGCGATGACCAGCAACCGGGTCATCGGCACCGCGATCGGCCTGCTGATGGCGCACCGGCAGCTCAGCAGCGACGAGGCGTTCGAGTTGCTCCGCAGCA
>Ga0307500_10000101_pt1 | contig 27056 bp, 19 predicted proteins | sample 14_S_MG_FD_201362 | JGI IMG/M metagenome (GOLD analysis project Ga0307500, IMG submission 201362) | Soil microbial communities from Populus trichocarpa stands in riparian zone in the Pacific Northwest, United States - 14_S | ecosystem: Environmental > Terrestrial > Soil > Riparian zone > Trees... | reverse complement strand
GACGGCTTACCGCACCTGCCTTCAGGCGCGCCCGGCCGAGCGCCGGCTAAGCGGCAGTCGATACCCACGGACGGAAGCCATGGCCCAGAACCTAGGCCGACCACACCCGCGCCGGCAACCAGATATCTACACCCCCGCCGGGCCGGCGTCCTGCCGCTCAGATGCTGGTCACCGGCCTGGTAGGCAGGGGCATCATGAGGGCGTGAGTGCGTACGACGGTCCGGCGCAGCTGCTGTGGTGGGCGAACCGCTCCTTCGCCATGGCGTGCGAGATCACGGTGATCGTCACCGAGACTGGCGCGGGCTGGGAGGTCAAGCTCGACCCGGCCACCGAGGATGATGCGTGGGCGGTGCAGATGTTCCCGAACCCGTGGGAACTGGTGTTCCCGGACGGAAGCCGGTTCGACGTCGTTCTCAGCCAATCCTCCGGCGAAGAGTCTCTGGTCGCAGTGGAGGCGAACTGACTGTGCTCCCGGACAACCGCGTGTACCAGGCTGGTTCAGCGCGGGTCCCGGCCCTGCATGTGCGGGGGTACGGCGGGTAACACTCGGCGCAGCGCGTAGTAGACGCGGTGGGTCTCGTGCGGGCCGTAGTCGAGCAGGCTGTCGGTGGCCTGCAGTAGTACGGCGCCGTGGGGCAGTCCGGTGACCGTCGTGAACGCGCCGGAGGCCTTCAGCTTCTGCGGGCCGCCGAGCTTGTCGGCAAGCCCGGCCGGGCACAGCGTCAGCCAGGAGAACCCGCGTAGTACCTCCCGCGCCTGCCCGATGGACTCCGTCGCGGTCCGGCGCAACGCCAGGTCCAGCCGAGTGCATCCGACGCTGGGCTCTTCGCCCAGCACCGCGAAGGTGGGCTCGGCCATCCCGGCGACCTCTTCGATCAGCGCGATCCACCGTCCGATGAAACCCTCGTCGTACTGGCCACCATCCAGATCCGATGCTCCCCCGCCGGTCACCTGCACCTGATCCGGCTCGTCGTCGGCGGTCTGCACCTGCAGCCGGATGCCGCCACCACCGTTCCTACCCTCGTCGTCCAGCCGCTTCACGGCCGCCGACGCGTTCACCGGCCGGTCGCGCAGTTCGTCCAGCAGCCACGCCCAGTTCCGGGCCGAGTACGTCCTGAACCTGAACCCGCTCGTCGCCCACGGGCGCCGTATCACCGACACGTCCGCCCACGCCGCGCCCGGCGGCCCGAGCCGGGCCTCCGGCACCTGGCCGCCGCGCTCGACCAGCGGCAACCGCGGACTGTCCTCCTGCCGCTGCCACAACCGCGGCGCCAGCGACCGAACCGCGCCCAGCCACCACGCCGCGACCCGCTCGAACTGCGCGTCGTCGGTCACCACCAGATCGACCAGCGGCGCCACAAACGGCAACCGCGATGCCCTCGACCCGTGCCGGGCCATGCGCACCTCCACCAGACCCAGCCGCCGCCGGCCCCTCAGGCTACGAACACCGGGATCGGCACCCGCCGGCGGAAGCCGGTGTGCCGGCACCCCCGGGTACACCGGCGCTCACCACCCCGCGATGAGACCCAATTCCCCCAGTTCGTATCCCGCCGGACACTACAACCCAGCCCGTACGACTCACCCGGGCTGCGCCAGACCCACCGCGGAATCCGGGGCGACGGCGGCCCGCAGGTTGGCCACCACGAGGACGACGACCAGCAGTGGGCGTGAATCCTCCTGCTCGCTGAGGACTCTTATGGGGTGTCGGTCGGCCGAGCCGGCATTCCGGTCGGAGGTAGGGAGGTCTTCGGTGACTGTCTGGATCGCTGCTGTGGCCGTCGCCGTGCTGGTGTGCAGTTGCGTGGGGTTGCTGCTGCGCCGTGCGCGGTCGCGTGGCTAGGCCGTCGTGGCCGGGCGAGCAGGTCGTCGCCGCGGCGCAGGCCGGTGACGAGGCGTCCATCGCGGTGCTCGTTTCGGCCTCGCATCCGCACGTCCAGCGGTTCGCCTACGCCCTGTGCGCGAGCGAGCAGGACGCGCAGGACGCGGCGCAGGAGGCGCTCATCGTCCTGTTCCGCAAGATCGGCACGCTGCGGGCGGCGGCGGCCCTGAGCTCGTGGATGTTCCAGATCGTCCGGAACGAGTGCATCCGCCGGGCGCAGGCGGCGGTCCGGCGCGCCGGGCCGGCCGCTGGGCCGGGCGCTGGTCCGGCGGCCGAACCGACCACGATCTCGGCCGAGGACGACGTGCTCCGTCGGCTGGACGCCGAACGGGTGGCCGCCGCGATCGCGGGGCTGCCGGCCGAGCAGCGCTGCGTGCTGGTCATGCGCGACGTCCAAGGCATGCCGGGCAGTGTGGTGGCCAAGCGGATGGGCCTGAGCACCGCCGCGATGAAGTCCCGGCTGCACCGGGCCCGCGCCGCGGTGCGCGCGGCACTCAACAGCCAGAACCGCTGAAAGGAAAAGCGTGCGGAACTCGTTCGGCAGCACAACCGTGCCCGCGCACCTGGCCCGCGGCGTCCTGGGCTTCGGCCTGCTGATCGGCTCGGTCGGGTTGCTCCAGATCACCGGCCCGATCAGCGTGATCCTGTTACCGGCCGGGCTGGTGGCCTTGCGCGGCTGCCCCACCTGCTGGGCGATCGGCCTGGCCCAGACGATTTCACGAGGCCGACTCACAAAGACCTGCCAAGACAGCAGTTGCTCGAACTCCTGACGCTCTGGTTGGTCGGGATCGATGGCCCGGGCACCGGGTCGGCGGGGCTACACGCACGCCGAAGTCCGCTGGCAGGATGCCATTCATGGTCACCGACTCGGCGTCGCTGGGGCGACCGTTCTGGACGTTCTGGAGTGCCGCGGCGCTGGCCAACGTCGGCGATGGCATCCGGCTCGCCGCGTTCCCGCTGCTGGCTGTGTCGCTGACGGCCAACCCGGTCAGCGTGGCCGCGGTCACGGCGGCTCAGGCGCTGCCGTGGCTGGTCACCGGCCTTCTTGCCGGCGCACTGGCAGACCGTCGCGGGGCCCGGACGCTGCTGGTCTGGGCCGACACCGCGCGGGTGCTCGTCCTGGCCGTCCTGGTGGTGGCCGTGGCGACGGGCCGGGCCTCGGTGCCGCTGGTGCTGGTGGCCAGCTTCGTCCTCGGCGTCGGCGAGACCGTTCGTGACACCGCGGCGCAGACGGCGGTGCCCAGTCTGGTGCCGGAGCGTCTGCTGGAGCGGGCCAACGCACGACTCGTGGCTGGTGAGGTCGTCGGCAACGAGTTCGTCGGCCCGCCGGTGGGTGCCGTGCTGTTCGCGGTGGGTGCCGCCCTACCGTTCGCGGCCAACGGTGCGTCCCTGGCCCTGGCAACCATGCTGGTGTTGACCCTGCCGGTCAGCCTGGCCGCCCGCCCGGCGGCACCGGCGACCAACACCAACCCGGGTGTGGTGGCGGGCCTGCGCTGGCTGGGACGCCACCGTCTGCTGCGTGCGCTCACGGCCGTCACCGCCGCGGTCGCCGCGGCCGACAGCGCCTGGTTCGCGGTCCTGGTGCTGTACGCGGACAGCCAGCTCGGCGCCGGTACCGTCGGGTTCGGGATGCTGCTGGCCGTTGGTGCCCTCGGCGGCCTGCTCGGTTCGTTCATCACCGACCGGCTCGTCGACGGCCGCCGGCACCGCGCGGTCCTTACCTGGTCGGTGGCTGTCACCGCGGGTATCCCGGCGCTGCTGGCCGTGACGTCCCGATTGTGGGCCGCGATGCTCGTCATCGTGGTCACCAGCGGCTCGTTCGCCGTGCTGAACATCACCGCGGCATCGCTACGCCAGCGCACCGTACCGCGGGAACTGCTCGGCCGGGTGGTGGCCGCGGGCCGTACCTTGACCTTCAGTGCCGCCGCCGTGGGGGCGCTTCTCGGCGGGGCGCTCACCAAGCTCGCCGGAGTCGAGGCGCCGTTCCTACTCAGTGGGCTGGTCGCGGCCGTCGCGACTACAGCGTGGTGGACCGCGTCCCGGCCCTAGAACTGGCCCGAACCATCGACCTCAGCCGCGCCAGGGCACCTGTGGTGAACGGTAGAAGTTGATGCCCAACGCGGTCCAGCGCGGCGCCTGCGCGCCGAGCCGCTGGCGGAACGCTGACCAGTCATGGGTGGCGGCGGGCGACCAGCCCAGCTCGGCGATCGCCGGCAACCGTGGGAACGCCATGAACTCGATGTCGGCCGTGGTACGGATCGTCTCTGTCCACAGTGGAGCCTCAACGCCGAGGACCGCCTGCGCTGGCACACCATGAACGTACGCACCCGGGTCCCAGTCGTAGGCGTCGCGGACCTCGATGAGTCCAGCCCAGTCCTGACCCAGTGGCGTGCTGTCGGTGTACTTCATGTCCAGGTAGGCGAGGTTGGCCGGCGACAGCACGAGCTTCGTCCCACGGTTGGCGGCCGCGGCGACGTCGGGGTTGTCGGCGGTGGTGTCCCAGTACTGCGCGACGGTCGTCGGCGGCGGAGTGGCCTCGACGACCTGGTGCCAGGCGAGCACGCTCTTGCCGTGTGCCGCGACGATCGGCTGGACGCGGTTCATGAACGAGACGTAGTCGGCCGGCGGGGTGGCGCTGGCCTCGTCGCCGCCGATGTGCAGGTATCGCCCGGGCGTGATCGCGGCGAGTTCGCCGATCACGTCGTCGACGAACTTGTAGGTGAGCTCCTTGCTCACACACAGCGAGCTGAAGCCGACGTCGGTGCCGGTGTAGAGCGGCGGTGCCACCCCGTCGCAATTGAGTTCGGCGTACGAGGCCAGTGCGGCATTCACATGGCCAGGCATGTCGATCTCGGGGATCACCGTGATGAACCGCCGCTGCGCGTAGGCCACGATCTGCTTGTACTGCTCCTGGGTGTAGTAGCCACCGGGGTCGCCGTCGACGGCGGTGCTCCCGCCGTAGGTGGCGAGCCGGGGCCAACTGTTGATCATGATCCGCCAGCCCTGGTCGTCGGCCAGGTGCAGGTGCAACGTGTTGATCTTGTACAGGGCGAGCTGGTCGATGTACCGCTTGACCTGCGCCACGGAGAAGAAGTGGCGGGCCACGTCGAGCATCGCGCCCCGGTACGGGAAGCGCGGGTGGTCGACGATGTGTCCGCCCGGCACCGTCCACGGCCCAGCCCGCCGCTGGCCGGTCTCGACCGCCGGCGGCAACAGCTGACGCAGCGTCTGCACACCGGCGAACAGCCCGGCCGGCTGTTCCGCCCGGATCGTCACGCCGCGGGTGGTCACGTCGAGCTGGTAGCCCTCGCGGTCCGCCGAGGCGGCACGGCCGCCGGCCAGCAGCAGCGAGATGGTGTTGTCCGCACCGTGCCCGCCGGCGCTCACCACCGGCAGCGGATAGCCGGTCGGCCCGCGCAGCAACCCGGCGAGGTAGTCGCCGACGGTGGCAGCGCCGGCGCTGACCGAGATCCTGGTGGTCCTGCTCAAGGTGAACCTGACACCGTGCGCCGGCTCGGCTCGCACCGGCGCCGGCACGATGTCGGCGAACGACGTGTCCCGCGCCTGCGCCGCCACCGCATCACCCGTCCCCGCGAACACCGGCACGCCGCCGACAAGGATCACCGTCATGATCGCGCCGTGGACCCTGATCCGATAAGCCTTCATCGCCACTCCTGAGGCTTTCGCCGTGCTCCCAGCCCGCATAGGGCCCCAGAGAACCTCCTAACTATGTACTAATTGACCCGGATAGAACAGGCGCGTCCCTTGTCGTGGGCAACGCTTCCCGCCTGCGGCTCGATGTCCTCAGGGGCAGCGCCCGGCGGACGCGGCTGGCGGCGACCAGACGGCCGCCCGCGCCGCGATCGGAGCCGCCGCGGTTGGTCCACTGTGGATCGGTCAGCCGGGGCCGGCGAGCGGCAGCCGGACGTGCACCTCGGCGCCCTCGGCGCAGTCGGCGAACCAGACCTGGCCACCGCGCGCGGTGACGGCGTCCCGGACGATCGCGAGGCCGAGGCCGACGCCGCCGCTGGCCCGGTCGCGGGCCGGCTGCAGCCGGTGGAACGGATCGAAGACCCGCTCCCGCTCGGCCACCGGCACCGGGTCGCCGTCGTTGCGGATCACCAGCTCCGCGCTGGCCGCGCCGGCCGCCAGCCCGATCTCGATCCGGCCCGCCGCGTGCCGCTCCGCGTTGTCGAGCAGGTTGCGGACGATGAGCCGGAGCTGCTCGGGCCGGCTGTACAGCCGCGCCGGCGAGAGCGCCGCCAGGTCGACGACGACCGCGCCCCGGGCCCGGATCGCCTCCACCTCGTCGAGCACCACCTCGTCGAGATCGACGACTTCCAGCGCGGCGGGCCCGTCGGTTGCCCCGGCGGCCGAGGCCGAGGCCGAGGCCGAGGCCGAGGCCAGCGTCAGCAGGTCGTCCACCAGCCGGTCGAGACGGTCGCCGTCGCGGTGCACCGCTTGCGCCAGCGCCACCCAGTCGGTCCGGTCCGGATGGGCCAGGCCGACCTCGACCCGGGTCCGGATCGCCGCCAGCGGGCTGCGCAACTCGTGCGAGGCGTCGCTGACGAAGCGGCGCTGCCGCTGCTGGGCGCGTTGCAGCCGGTCCAGCATGGTGTTCATGGTCCGGGCCAGCTGGCTCAGCTCGTCCCGGCCCGGCGGCTCGACCACCCGGTGGTCCAGCTGACCGGGGGTGATCCGCTCCACCTGGGCGCGGATCGCCTCGACCGGGCGCAGCGACCGGCCCACCAGCCGCCAGGACGTCACGCCCACGCAGAGCAGCAACAGCGGGACGGCGACCGCCAGGCCGGTCGCGGTCGCCGCGGTCGCCTCGTGCGCCGGCTCCAGCGAGCTGGCCGCGTAGACCGACAGGGTGCCGGCGCTGCCGGCTCCCAGCCCGACGACGCGCAGCCCGACGACGCGCAGGTCGGTGCGCTCGCCGCCGAGCGAACGCCGCACCGTCCCGGTCACCGGCCCGGCACCGGGCGGCGTCGCCAGCAGCGGCCCCTCGTCGCCCAGGTCGGCGCTGGCCGACCGGACCCGGCCCTGCTGGTCGACCACCTGCACGACGACCCGGTCGTCGCCACCGGCCGGCGGCTCAGTCGGCAGCTCGGTGGGCAGCCAGCCGGTGCGGAGCAGGGTCGCGGTCTCCTCCGCCCGCTGCCGCGCCTGCCGCTCCGCACTGCCGACCAGGTCGCGCCGGACCAGCGCGAGCACCAGACCGCCGCCGACCACCAGCGCCAGCCCCACGACGAGCAGCGCGAGCGAGGTCTGCCGGACCCGGATGGTGCTCACGAGGCGGCCGCCGGAGTGACCATCGCAGCGAGCGCCAGCGAGCGAGCGGCGGAGCGGACGGGGCCGCCGGGAAGCACGGTCACGAATCCGGCACCGGGCCAGCCCGGGGGCCAGCCGGCGGGCCAGCCGGCGGGTCAGCCGCCATCGGGATCCAGCCGGTAGCCGGCACCGCGCACGGTCCGGACGGCCTGCCGGCCGAACGGGCTGTCGATCTTGCGGCGGAGGTAGGAGACGTAGACCTCGAGCACGTTGGACGCGTCGTCCAGGCCCGGGTCCCAGACCTCGTCCAGGGCGAACCGCTTGGACACGACCTGCCCCGGCCGCGACATCAGCAGCTCGAGCAGGCTGAACTCGCGGGCCGTCAGCTCGATGTCGACGTCCCCGCGCCGGCATTCCCGGGACCGCCGGTCCAACACCAGGTCACCGGCCGTCAGCACGGCTCCGCTGCGGCCACCGGACCGGCGCAGCAGGGCGTGCAGCCGGGCCAACAGGACCCGGTAGGAGAACGGCTTGGTGAGGAAGTCGTCCGCGCCGGTGTGCAGCGCCCGCAGCTGGTCCCGCTCGGCGGTGCGGGCGGTGAGCACGAGCACCGGCGTATCGACGCCGCCGGCCCGCAGCCGGCTGCACAGGTCCAGGCCACCCAGCCCGGGCAGCATCAGGTCGAGGACCAGAACGTCGAAGTTGCCCGAGCGGCCGAGGTCCAGCGCATGCAGCCCGTCGCCCACGGTCCGCACCCGGAAACCGTCCTGCCGCAGGCCGTCGGCCAGGGCGTCCGCCAGCGCCTGCTCGTCCTCGACGACCAGGACCCGACCCTGCCCCACCCCGGGCACGGGGCTCACGCTACCGGCGCGGCGCGTCAGCCGGGGCCGGATCGGCGTCCCGGCCCGGACGACGCCGTCGCCGGAACAGCCGGCCGCCCAGCACGAACGCACCGATCAGGACCGGGACCGTCACCACCAGCACGGCCGAACCGCCCGGATCCAGCGTCTGCCGGGACGCCACCGCGAGCCGCAGCGCCGGGCTGACCGACAGTGTCGCCGCGGAGCCGGCCGGCAGCACGACCACGTAGACATCGAACTCGCCGGCGTCCACGGTGCGCACCGTCCACTCCAGCGTGCTGCGGCCGGCCGGGGCCAGCGGCTCGACGTCCACCGAGCGGTCCGACGACCAGTCCTCCGGGTCGACGTAGACGTCGTTGTGCAGGCTCACGACGTCGAGGTGGGCCAGCAGCGGGCCGGTGGCCGCGGCGCCGGTGTTGACCAGGGTGGACCGCACCGTGAAGCGGTCGCCCAGTACGGCGCTGACCGCCGGCCGGTCCATCGCCACCGCAACTGCCGGCACTGCGGTGGGCGCTCCGCCGACTCCCGTCGCGGCGGCCGGCGCCGCGGCCAGGACGACCGCCAACGTGCCGGCGGCAGCGGTCGACAGCCATCTCATCCGACCGACCCCCCTCGCTCCAGCCGGATCAGCCGGTCGGCGCAGACCAGCACGACCGCACCGGCCAGCACGGCGGTCAGCGCCGGGGAGACCAGGTAGGACAGGTCCCGCGTCCACCGGTGCCCGGTGACCAGCACCGCGCCGAGGTAGTGCACCCCGGAGGCCACCGGGTTGAGCCGCAGCAGCACGTCGCCGAGCCAGCCCTGCCGGGTGCCGGCCGGCAGCTGGGTGGGCGCGAAGAGGGCCAGCAGCAGGAACAGGCTGGCGGCCAGGCTCACCCGGTTCGAGCTGGCCAGCCCGCCGACGATCAGCCCGACCGCGGCCACCCCGGCCGCCAGCATGCTGCCGACCGCCAGGCCGAGCGGCACCGCGGAGCCGAGCACCGAGACGCCCCGCGCCAGCACCCACACGTACGGCAGGCTGACCGCGTAGATCGCCAGCCACAGCGTCAGCGCGGCGAGCAGCTTCCCGGCGGCGACCTGCCGGCGCGGGGCCGGCGTCAGCAGCAGCGTCTCCAGCGTTCCGCGCTCCCGCTCGCCGCTGATCGCGTCGGCGCTGACCACGACCGTCACCAGCACGCCGACGGCGACCGTCACCTGCAGGGCGAGGCCGACCGCCTCCCGCTGCTCCAGGTAGTTCAGCACCCTGTTGGTGGCCAGCAGATACGTCAGCACGCTGAGCAGCACGCTGACGGCGAAGAGCAGCACCGGCCCGCGGCCGCCGACCCACAGGTCGCGGGACTCGCGCCCGGCCACCACCAGCCACGCCGGCGTGGCCCGCCGCGTGGCCTCCGGGCGCACCGCGACCACCGCCGGCTCCCGTTCGTCGATGGTCACAGCGGCCCCCCGGACGTTGCCGCGACGAACGCGTCGCCCAGCCGTGCCTGCGCGACCTCCCAGTGCAGCACCGGGACGCCCGCGGTCACCAGCGCGCGCAGCGCGGCGTCGACGGCGGTGCCGGCCGAGCCGACTGCCAGCACGCCCGGCTGTTCCGCGGCCGCGACGACCGTGACGCCGGGCACCCCGGCGAGCAGTTCCCGGGCGGCCGCCGCGGCGCCGGCCGGCACCCGCACCCGGGCGCCGGTGGGGGCGGCCACCGCGGCGACCACGTCCGCGACCGGTCCGGCGGACACCAGCCGACCGCGATCCAGGATGACCACCGCCGAGCAGACCTCCTCGACATCCGGCAGGTCGTGCGTGCTGAGCACCACCGCCGCCCGCCGACGCACCGCGATGCCGCGCAGCACGGCCAGCAGCGCCCGGTGGCCGGCCGGGTCGAGGCCGAGGGTCGGCTCGTCCAGGAACACCACGACCGGGTCGTTCACCAGCGCCCGAGCGATGCCCAGCCGCTGCCGCATCCCGCGGCTGTAGGTCTGGATCGGCGTGCCGGCGCGCGCGGCCAGGCCGACCTCGGCCAGCAGCCGGTCTGTGACCTCGGCGGCCGCCCGGCGGGCCAGGCCGTACAGCCGGGCGTGGTAACGCAGGTACTCCGCGCCGGTCTGGGTCGCCGGGTAGCCGCCGCTCTCCGGCAGCGCGCCGACCAGGCGGCGGATCTCGGCCGGCCGGGTGGACGGCACCCCGGCCACCCGGAACCGCCCGGACGACGGTGTCAGCAGCGTGGTCAGCAGCCGGATCAACGTCGTCTTGCCGGCCCCGTTCGGCCCGAGCAGGCCGACGATCTCCCCGGGGCCGGCGGCGAAGCTCACCTCCCGGACCGCGACCTGGTTCCGGTACCGCTTGCCGAGCTCTTCCACGTCGAGCGCCACCTCTGCCACCGGCCCAGTGCAGCAGCGCCAGATCAGACCCGGATAAGACGCCCCGGACGAGACGGCTCCCGGTCACGGCCAACTGCGGCCAAGGCCGCGGATTTGCCGGCAGCCGCCCGCGGGTCGGGAAGTCGCGCGGCCGACGCCGTCGGTCACCTGAACGTCGCGGGACGCGGGCTCACTGGTCGTCCTGCCGGGCGTTCTTGCCGGCGTTCGGATTGACCGTCGGGCCGCCCTGGCGTTTCTGCGCCGGGGCCGGCGTGAGTTGGTAGGCGCTCAGGTAGCCGCCGTGTGGCTGCGCGGCGGCGATCCCGGCCCGCTTGTCGTTGTATCCGGCGATGCCGTCCGCCCAGCCCAGCGCGTACGCGAGCGGTGCGGCGTTGTTGGGCTGCTGGTTGCTCCCGTCGGTGGCACCACTGTGGTAGGCGGCGAAGCCGAGCGCGGCCAGCCGGCCAGCCGGCGGCGGTCCGGTGAAGTTCGCCAGGGTCGCCTGTCCGTGCCGGGCGCCGCCCCAGAAGTCGGCATGCGCTGCGTGACCGGCGGCCGTCAGTGCCAGCGGTGCCGGATGCTGCGTCGGGGCGACCGCCTCGCCGGCCCAGTAGTCCGCGGCACCCTCGGCCGCGCCGCTGTGCACCGGCGCAGCGCCGGCCGCCTGACCTACCGCATGCTGGACTCCGGCGTTGTAGTCGGCCACGCCCTGCGCCTGCGCGGCGTTGCCGCCGGCGTAGCCGACCGCCGGGTTCGCGCGGGCGATGTCGACCCCCTGCCAGTACTCGGTCCAGGCCGCGGTCGTCGCCGCCTGCCCCGCTGCCGGGGCGGTGCCACGCGGATTGGCGCGGGCATGTACGGCGCCGGCGAGGAACTCGCCGTGCGCCCGGGCCTCGATCACCGGCTGCGGCGCCGCCGCGGCCAGGTTGCCGCGGGCCGTGGCCATTCCGGCGAGATAGCCGGCGTGGCCGGCACCGGCGACCGTTTCGTTCAGGCCGGCCGGGCCTGGTGCCCCGAGCCCGCCGCGGGCCCGGGCACCGCCGTGGGCGTGCCAGTAGCCGCTCAGGTAGCCCCCGTCGGTCCGCGGCGGGGCCAGGCCACCGAGCGAGGTGGCGCCGCTCGCGAGCCCGTCCGCGCACGCCCGCCAGCCGCGCGCGTAGCCGGCCCGGGCCGCGTCGTCGGCCTGTCCGTCCTGGCTGCCTTGCACGCCGTCGCGGTAGTCGGCGAAGCCCTCGGCGGTGCCGCCGCCCGGGGGCGCCGGGCCGAGCATCGCGGCGAGTCCCGACGCGGCGTGGTCGGCGCCGGCGCGGTAGTCGCTGTCTCCCGCCTTCGTCGCGGCGCTCGCCCCGGCGTACGGGGTTGCCGCGTTGAGCCGGGCGAAGTCGACGCCCTGCCAGTACTCGGTGGCAGCCTGGGTCGTCGCCGCGCTGCCCGCCGCTGGCGGAGCGGTCCGGGGCGAAGCCTTGGCGTGCGTCACCCCGGCCACGAACTCCCGGTGCCCCGCCGCCTCGACCCGCTGCTCCGGCGCCGCGGAGCCGAGGTCCGTCCGCGCCGCGGCCAGGCCGGCCAGATAGCCCGCGTGGCCCACCCCGGCGACCAGCGCCTGCGGGGTTCCGCTGGCATCCGCCGGCTGGCCGGCCCGCGCCGTGGCCGCGCCTTGCGCGTGCCGGTAGCCGTAGCTGAACCCGCCCTCGGTCCGGGTCGGCGGCGTACCGGCGGTGCCCTCGACCATGCCGGCGGCGGCGTCGGCCCAGCCACGGGCGTTGGCGGACCTGGCCGGATCGGCGGCGGCGCCACCGAGGTGGGCGTCCGCACCGGCGCGGTAGTCCTGGAAGCCCTCGACGGCGCCGCCACCGGCCGGCGCCGCGCCGCCGAACGACGGGAGGTCCTTCGCCGCGAGGTCCGCCCCGTCGCGATAGTCGGTCACACCCTGGCGCTCCGCTGGGCTCGGTCCGGCGTACGGCGTCGCCGCCGGGTTGGCCCTGGCGAAGTCGGCCCCGGCCCAGTACTCGGCCAGGACCGCCTTCTGTGCCACGGTTTCGTCCGCCAGCGCGGTGCCGCGGACGGCCGCGCGGGCGTGCTTGACCGCGTCGACGACGTCGGCGTGGCCCTTGGCCTTGCCCAGCTCGGGCGGTACGGCGCTGGTCAGGTCGGCGCGGGCCAGCGTCACGCCGGCCCAGTAGTCCTGGTGCCCCTCGTCCTTCGCGAGGCTGGCGCCCGGCGGGGCGGCGGCGGCGTTCTTGTACGCGTGCTCGACGCCGGCCCAGTACTCGTTGTGACTCTCCGCCTGGGCCAGATTCACCGGCACCGTCGCCTTCGGTTTCGTGCGAGCGTGTGTCACGCCCGCCCAGAAGTCGGCGTGGCCGGCGATCTCCGCCCGGTTGCCGACCGGCGGCACGAGCAGCGGCTGGACCTTGCCCTTGGCGACCCCGGCCCAGAACATGGTGTGCCCGTCGATCGCGGGCTGCGGGCTGGCCGGTGGAGCGCCGAGCAGGTTCTTGCGGCCGTGCTCGATGCCGCTGTCGAAGTCCAGATAGCCGAGGTTGTAGCCGCGGCCGAACCGGCCGGCGTTCGCCGGGCCGATCTTCGACTCGGCCACACCCGCCTGGTAGTGCGCGTGACCGGCCAGGAAAGCGGGGTTCGTCGTGGCGCCGACCGGCGTGCCGGCGCGCGCGGCGTCGATGCCCAGCCACCGCTGGGGCATGACATGGACCCGGGTGGTCGACGGCGGACCGGCCGCGCCGGTCGGTGGCAGCACGCCGACACGACCCGACGTCTGCGACTGCTTGAAGGCCGGCAGGTGGGACCAGGTCGGGCCCTTGGGACCGGGATACTCGTCACTCCGCTTCGCCGGAGCCACGAAACTCAACGGGCTCGGAATGGCGAGAGACAGCGATCCGGTCACCCCGCCTGGCTTGAGCGGCGGCGCCGCATTCGTTGCCGCGGGGCCCTGGACCAGCTCGTCCCAGCGCGCGGTGAGTGACGACGCGTAGCCGAAGGTCGCGTCTGTGAGCGCGAGCCCGGCTGCCAAGGCGGGCGCCTGATTCGCCCCGAGGCGGTGGAACAGCCGCGGAGCCGAATCGGTGCTGTAGCCGATGCTCACCGTGTACTGGAACCACGCCGACAGCGCCACCTTCTTCATCTGCTTCTCGATGAGGTTCTTGTGGTCGCCGTTGGTCGGCTGCTGCGGGAACGCGGTGAGGTTCTTGACCGCGTCCGGGTGGGCCGGATTGCCGGGGCCACCGAGGTTGTCGTTGAGCAGGTGCCCCTGGCAGTAGGCGGCGCCGACCGTCGCGGCGCTGAACAGCACGGTGTAGTCGTACGGTCTGAAGCCGGACTGGCTCCCCGGGCCGGAGCCGTACACGGGCGTAGGGCCGACAACCGCGACCACGTTGGTGCCCTGGCCGGTCGTCGGGTCGACCCCGCTCCAGGTGGCGCCGTTGCTCAGCGTCCGCTGGACCGTCACGGGCTGGACCGACCCTGGGGGCACGCTCGCCGGGGCCGCGATCGGCCCCGGGTCGAACCGCGCCGGACACCGCTCGGACGCGGCAGCGGCGGCCAGGAACCCGCCGACGGCCCGGTTACCGGCCGCGCGCTGCAGGCCGAGCAGCGCCCGCGGCCCCCGTACGGGCACGGCCGCCGCCGCGACCGGGGGACGCTTCAACCGCGCCCGGGCATCGACGGCTCGCTGCGGTGCACCGCTCATGGATTGGTGACTGCTTGCGCCGGCGAGCGCCGCGGCCAGCGGATGACCATGAGCCAAGTGTTGTCCAGCGACGACGGCGCCGCGCAGTACCTTCCGCGTAGATCCCGGTGCCCCTTCGGGCAACCCGGTTCACCGACGCCGGGCGCTTCGATGACCGGCGGCACCGCAGCGTCCCTGTCGACACCCGGTCGGGCTACCTGGTCCAGAGCACCGCGTGGAAGATCGTGAGGCTGGTCTCGCTCTGGCCGACGATCTGGCCGTGGTTGTTGATATCGAGGGCGTAGCTTCGGCCGCCAGCCAGGTTGGGCAGTGCGGTCACCCGGCGCGGGGACCAGTGCAACGCCGTGCCATCGCCGCCTCCGACGACCTCGTCACAGTCGTTGATGCCGTTGGCGCCCACGTTGCTCAGACCGGGCGGCACGGCCAGCACGGTCAACCGACCACCCCGCCACAGGGCGGCGGCGTTCCCGGACGGCACGGAGACGAAACCCGCCACGCTGCCCCGCCTGTTGATCGCCTCCGCACCGCCGCCCAGCCCGCCCGTGGGAAGCGGCAGGGACGTACCGACACCGTTCCACCACCGCACCGGTTCGTTGAAGTTCCAGGTCGCGGAGATCTCACCGCGGTCGTTGATGCCGGTCCCGCGGCTGTACTCCCCGCTGCCCAGGTCGACCATCTGCCCGTCGGCCCAACGGAACGAGTGCCAGGAGCCGTTCGCGGTGGAACTGGTCCCGACGACCACGCCATGGTCGTTCACGTCGGTGGCCCAGCTCTGCGTACCGCCCAGCGTGCCCAGGTCGAGCATCCGGCCCCGGCGCCACAGGAACGCGTGCTGCCCCGGCCCCGGCGAGGCGAGCTCGCTCCCGCCGACCACGTCACCACGCTCGTTGATCCCGTTCGCCCCGCTGTACGCGCCGCCCAGCGTGCCCAGATCCGTCACCCGGCCGCGTTCCCAGCGGACCGCATGCGACGGCGCGCCCGGGTCGGTCCCGATCTGGCTCGCCCCCACCACCTGGCCCCGGTCGTTGATCGCCGACGCCTCACTGCAGCACGCCCCACCGAGCGTGCCCAGATCGACGAGCCGAACCGGCGCGGCAACCGACGCCTCCGCCCGCACCGCCGTCTCCACGGCCGTGCTCGCCAGCAGCGCCGCCACAGCAGCGACCGCCCAGGTCCGCGCTATTGACCGCATCGGTCGCCCCCCTGCTCGCTCGAGGCCGAAGACCTCAAGCCGCACACGAGTCGTAGTCAAACACTACACTACGTAATCGTCCTGCTGACGCCGTAGCCGGGGCTCCACCCCTTCCGTCGCCTCGGCCGCGGGCTGGATGCGGAAGGATCGTCGGCATGACATTGCCTGCCCTGCCCGAGGAGTCCTTCCAGCGGGTGCTCTGCGTCGTCGCGCACCCGGACGACATGGAGTACGGCACGTCCGCGGCCGTCGCCCGCTGGACCGCGCGCGGCATCGAGGTCGGTTATCTGCTGCTCACCCGCGGCGAGGCCGGCATGCCGAACCCTCCCGAGGAGACGGCACGCCTGCGCCTCGCCGAGCAGCAGGCCGCCTGCGCCGTCGTCGGCGTCAAGCACCTGACCGTCCTCGAGCATCCGGACGGCGTCCTCGTCTACGGCCTCGACCTGCGCCGGGACATCTGCCGGGAGATCCGCCGGTTCAAGCCCGACGTCGTACTCAGCACCGGCTACGAGATCGAGACGCCCTACGGCTTCGACCAGGCCGACCACCGCGCGGCCGGGCTCGCGGCGCTCGACGCGGTGCGCGACGCGGGCAACCGTTGGGTCTTCCCGGAGCAGGTCGACGACGAGGGCCTCGAACCGCACTCGGTGCGCTGGCTCATCGTCCCCCGGCTCGCCGGCCCCGGCATGACCCACGGCGTCGAGGTCACCGGTGAGCCGCTGCGCCGCGGCGTCGCCTCGCTCCAGGCGCACGCCGCGTACCTGGCCGCGCTCCCGGGCCACCCCGCCCCCGCGGACTTCATCCCGAAGTTCACCGCGATGAGCGGCAAGGCCATGGGCGTCGAGCACGCCGTCCTGTTCCGCGCCCACGACCTGCAGGCACCACCGGAGCTCCTCACCGAAGCCATGCAGGACTGACCCCGGGTCACCCGGTGCCGATGTTCGGCCCCGGGTGGGACGGTCGCCCGGGCGACCGTCCCTCCGTCGGGGTCCAAGGGCAGGCGCCGACAGGCAGTACCGCGCCACGTTTCCGCCCGCTCAGGCGTGCCGGAACGGGGACGAGAGCAACGCCAGCGCAGCGGTGGTGAGTCCGGCGGCGGCGACCCAGAGCGCGAACCGGATCCCGACCGCGTCGGCGATCAACCCGCCCACCGGAGCGCCGATGACGACCGCGGCCCGGTTGAACGAGCGCATAGTCGCGTTCATCCGGGCCTGCAGCCGGTCCGGGGTGGCCGCCTGCCGGTAGGACAGCTCGACCGGGCTGGACAGGCCGAGCCCCAGGCCGTTGAGGAACTGCCCGGCCCCGGCGACGACCAGCCCGTGCACCGGCGTCACCGCGATCACCGCGATGCCGACCGCGTCCAGCAGCCAGGCGGCCGGAACGGCGATGCCCGGCCGTCGGCCCCACCGCTCCGACAGCCCGCTGCCGAGCAGGCCACCGACCCCGGCCGCGGCGAGCGTCAGGCCCGACTCCAGCGGGCTGAGGCCCAGCTCCAGCAACGCGTACGGGACGTACACGGCGCCGAGCACCGCGGCGAACAGGGTCCAGCCGTGGGTGCTGAGCGCGAGCGGCCGCAGCATGCGGTGCCCGTACACCCAGCCGACGCCTTCCCGGATCTCCTGCCGCAGCGGCCCGCGAGCCGGCGCGGGTGGGTCCTCGATGGGGATCCGCGCGGTGAGGACGGCGGACACGAGGTACGACGCGGCATCCACCAACACCGCCGCCGGCGCGCCGAGCCAGGACACCAGTCCGCCGGCCATCGCGGGGCCGGATGTCTCAGCGGCCGCCGAACTCTGTTCCAGCCGGGCGTTCGCCCGGGGCAGCGCGTCGCGGGGTAGCAGCCGCGGCAGGAACGACTGGTGGGCCGCGTCGTTGACCAGCGACGCCAGCCCGAACACGGCCATGATGACGATCAGTACCGGCACGCTGAGCTGATCCGGCCAGGCCAGCAGCGGAACCGCGCACAGCAGCGCCGCGCGCGCCAGGTCGGTGCCGACGAGCAGCGGCCGGCGCCGGACCCGGTCGGCCAGCGCGCCGACGACCAGGCCGAACAGCAGATACGGCAGCCAGCGGGCGGAGTTGACCAGCCCGACGTCGGCGGGCGTCCCGTCCAGCGTGGTGACGATCAGCACCGCCACCGCGAACATGGTGATCTGGCTGCCGAAGCCCGACACGGTCGACGCCGCCCAGAACAGCCGGAACCCCCGGGAGTCACGAAGCCGCATCGCGCACCGAGCGTAGGTCATCGACGTCAGGCCGCTGACGTCCACCGAGCGCGAGGCTGGCGGCCGCCGCCACCACCGGCCGGCCACGCCCGGCCGCAGACCAACCCCGGCCGCCCGCCGCCGACCCCGCCATCGGCGGCTGACGCGTCAGCCGCTCCGAGGTCGTTTCAGTGCGGTTTCAGCGGATCCCCGTAGGTTCTGCCGGACGCGGGTCGGACTGCCCCCAAGGAGAACCTATGCTCCGGAAGACGGTCGGTCTGCTGGTCAGCGGGATCTCCGCCATGTGCTTCATGGTGGCAGCCGCACCAGCAGCGCATGCCGACATCGTCCCTCCCGTGGATGGCTGGGCCGAGCTGTTCCCGCCGTTCAACAACCCGGGCAACCCCAAATGCGCCGACGTTCCAAACGGCACCAGCACGCCGGAGCAGATCCTGCAGGTCTTCCATTGCCACGGCTACGCCTCCAACGGCGCCCCGCAGCGGTTCCGGTTCATCTCCCTCGGTGACGGCACCTACTGGATCCAGAACCTGGCCAGCGGCCTGTGCATGGAGGCCACCGTTGACGGACTGGAGGTCGAGCAGAACAACTGCTTCGCGACCGACAGGTTCCGGTGGCAGTTCCTCCCCACGGCGATCGACCCCAATGCCTTCCAGCTGCGTAACATTTACTTCAACTGCCTCGGCCTGCAGAACGTCCCGGTACAGGACCACGACCGGCTCAAGCTGAGGCCGTGCCAGAGCTCCACCTCGGTGCTGACCACCGAACTCCAGCGGATGATCTGGAAGCTGGGATAGCCGCCGACGGCGGTCAGGCATCGCAGCGACCACCATGCGTGGATGAGGTCGCGGTCGACGTCGGTGCCGTAGCCGGCAACGACGGCCCGGGGCGGGTCAGAGGTGCCATTTCAGCGGGCGGAAGTCGGCGCCGGGTGAGACGGTGTGGCCGATGACCGTGCCGGTGTCGTTGATCGCGCTGCCGATCGTGTCCTGGCCCGGCACGGCGCCGAGGTCGACGATGCGGCCGGTGGCGTCCCAGCAGACGGCGTGAACCCGCCCGTCGGGCCCGGTCGCGGAGCCGACGATCGTTGTCCGCCGGTTCATGCCGAAGGCGTTGCTGCCGGTGCCGCCGGGCAGGCCACCCAGGTCGTGGATCCGGCCGGCGCGGTCCCAGCGGACCGCGTGGAATTGCCCGCCGAGCAGGTCGGACCAGCCGGCGATCGTGCCGTTCGGCGCGATGGCCACCGGCCCGCTGTAGTGGCCGCCCGGCAGCGTGCCGAGGTCGACGAGGCGGCCGCGGCGGTCCCAGCGCGCCGCATGCCACTGCCCGGGATCGTCCGTGGTCTCCAACTGGCCGATGATCGTGCGCTGGTCGTTGAGCCCGGCGGGGAACGTGTTACGCCCTGGCCGGGCGGCCAGCCAGCTGATCCGGCCGGCCCGGTCCCACCGCACCGCCCCGGACCGACCGGAGCTGACCCGGGCCACCCCGATCACAAGCCCGGTGCGGCTGATCGCCCGCGCGTCGATGTCCTCGGTGTCCGGGAACCGGTCCAGCCACGTCGTGCGGCCGGCCCGGTCCCAACGCACCGCCCACCGCCCGGCGGCGGCGTCCCGGTAACCCACCGCGACGCCAGCGTCGTTGATCGCCGTCGCCTCGCCGGTGCCCAGATCGGTCATCCGCCCGGTCGGACTCCACCGCACCGCATGGAACTGGCCCGCGCTGTCAATGGAACTGCCCACGATCGTGCCCGCGTCGTTGATGGCCGCCGCGAGGCTCTGCCCGCCCAGCGTGCCGAGATCGGTCACCCGGCCGGCGGCGTCCCAGCGGGCGGCGTGCCGCGCGCCCGCCGCGGTCAGGGAGGAGCCGACCGCGACGCCGGCGTTGTTGATCGCTCTGGCGAACGCGTCGGCGCCGCCCAGAGTGGGTAGCGCGACCGGCCCGGTCGGACCGCGCCGCACCGGCCACCCGACCGCGCCGGCCGGCGCGGCGAGCCCAACCAGCAGCGTCGCGACGGCCGCCACGCCGACCACCCGCGCCCAGCGCCGACCCCGATGGCACCCACACCGAGTTTCCGCACCCATTGCGGCCCTCCGAAACCCCGAGCCTCTGCCGCCGGTCCGGTGTGACCGCGGCTCCGACCGCACGCCAACCTGTCACAGTGCGCGACATATAACTACTCAATGTAACATGGCCGTACTGTGGACCATGCCTCGCAGGCCGCCGACCCGGCGTCCTCAGCCGGTGGTACAGGTGCGCTGCCAGGGCTCCCCAGCCAGGTAGGTGTCCCATTCGGCGGGGGTGAGGTCGCGGCCGACGATGGCGCAGGCGCGCCGGATCCAGGACTGCGGCCTGGCGTCCCACCGCACGACGTGTCCGCGTTCGTCCACTGCGGACAGTGCCGAGCCGTCGGCGGTATAGGCGGCCAGCGCCCAGGTGGCGCCGGTGCCGATGGGGAGTTGGCCGATCTCGAGCAGGGTGTCTGCGGTGAGCAGGTGGAGCTGGCCGTCGTTGCCGCCGAGCGCGACAACGCCGCCGTCGGGGGCGAAGTCCGCCGACCAGATTTGCGCCGACAGTCGCAGGGTGTGCCGTGCCAGCACCCGGCCGGTGGCGATGTCGAGTAGCACCACGGCTCCGCCTAGTGTGCCGACGACCAGTGTGCGGCTGTCCGGGGAGAGCGCGATGGCCTGGCCCTCCGGGGATCCGATGTCGGCCCGCCATCGCCGGTGCCCGGTCCGGGTGTCCCAGAGCTCCACGTGGTGGTCGAACAAGGCGGTAGCGAGCAGCAGCGAGCCGTCATGGTTGAGCCATGTCATCCAGGCCGGGAAGGTCAGTGGGGGCAGGCGGTGGCGGATGGCCAGTGTCGCCGGATCCCGCACGGTGATTCCGCGCGGATGGTAGCCGGCGGCGTCCACGCTCAGCGTCTCGACGGCCAGGACCCGTCCATCGCCCGACACGGCCGCCGCACCGTTCTGCAGTGGCGGCTGGATGGGTGAGGTACCGGTCCGCGCGTCGGTGGTCAGGTCGTAGCGCATCAGCGTGCCCTGTGTGGTGATGCCGAACATCGCCTGGCGATCGAGATCGGTCACCGGCGGGCTGGTTCCATCCAGGCCGGCCGCGACGGTGGACAGCGAACGGACCGGCCGGCCGGTGCCGACATCGATCGACGATGCCGCGGTGCCGTCGCCGGAGATGATGTGTACGCGGCGGTGGTCGCCGGTCCAGCTCACCAGCGGGGCCGCGAGGTTGGTCAGGCCTTCCGGCGTGGCGGGGGGAGCGGGCAGGGCCGGTGCCCGGCTGGAGCGGAAGGCGAAGGATCTGTCGCCGGCGACATCCCAGGCGATCACGCTGTTGTCCCGGCTGGCGCTGTAGAGCGTCCGGGCGTCGGCGGAGAACACCAGCCCGTGTACCGGCGCGGCGTGCCCGCGCAGGGTGTCACGAAGCTGGCCGCTGCCGGCGTCCCAGACCCCGATGACCTGGTCGTCGCCGCCGATGCCCAACAGGGCGCCGTCGGCGGAGAACGCCGCCGCGGCCGCGGTCCGGGTGCCGCCGGTGAAGCCCCGGATCACCCGCCCGTCCGCGATGCTGACCAGCGCGGCACGATCCGCGGCGAAGACCAGCAGCGCGGTACCGGCCGGGTTGGGCACGACGTTGCCCGCGAACGGCAGCGGCAGGCGACGAACGATCCGCCCCGCCGCCGGGTCGATGAACACCGCGGTCGGACGGTCGGCGAGCGTGGTCATCAGCAGCGGCCCGATCGGCCAGACGTCGCCCGGGGGAGCGGGCAGCGGCAGGCGGGTCCGCAGCGCTCCGGTGGTCTGGTTGTAGAGCAGCAGTAGCCGGTCCTGCGTCGGTACGGCGAGCACTCGGCGGTCGGTGGACAGGGCGGTTCGTCTGGTCGAGCCGTTGATGTCGGCGGGCAGCGGATAGGTGGCCAGGGTGCGCCTGCTGCGGGCGTCCCAGTAGATCAGTGCCTGGGAGCCGATCGTGTAGTCGATGGCCACCGAGATGTAGACGTTGGACGGGTCGGGTCCCGGAGTGATCGCCTCGACGCGCTGGCCGAGCGGGATCGGCTCCCCGGTTGCCGCGAGCGTTGCCGGGTTCCAGGTGAACACGCGGCCGCCGCCGCTGCCCTCGGTAGCCACCAGCGTGGAGCCGTCCCGGGTGAGCGCGACATGTTCGATCGCTCCCGCCGGGTCGCTGGCGCCGCGTACCTGCCGCACCGCCTGCGGGCTGCGGCCCAGCACCGCGAGCAGGTTGCCACGGGTCTCCCAGTCGTCGCGGGTGCGCACCGCCTGCACCGCCAGCAGCAGGGACCGGTCCAGGTCGGGGCTGGCCAGGGCCAGCGCGCCCAGCCGGTGCGCCTGAGCCTCTCGACCGGCGTCGGACGCGGCCCGCTGGCGGTTGACGGCCAGCGCGGTGGCGCCGGTGGCGACCAGCAGCAGGCTGACCGCAGCGGCGAGCGCGGCGAGCAGCCGGCGCCGGGCCCGAGTCTGCCGGTCGGCTCGGGCGGTCTCCTCGGCGAGTTGGCGGTCGGCGTAGTCGCGGCTGGCGGCCAGAAAGTCCCGCTCGACGTCGGTCAGCTCGGCGAGCCGGTCGCCGGCCCAGTCCAGCGCGCTGGCCAGCCGGGCGCCCCGGTACAGCTCGGCGTCCGGCCGGCCCGCGGTAGTCCACTCCGCCGCGGCCGGGGCGAGGTGCCGGCGCAGCGCCCGGCCCTGCTCGTCCTCGGCGAGCCAGCCGGCCAGCCGGGGCCAGCGGGTCAGCACCGCCTCGTGGGTCACCTCGATGCCGCTGTCACCGGCGGTGAGCAGCCGCCGGTTGACCAGCTCGGTCAGGGCCCGCGCGGTTGCCGGTTCGTCGCCCAGCTCGCGGCTGGGCACCCGACGACGCACCAGCACGCCGCCCTCACCCGTCTCGGCCAGGCGGAGCAGGATGCGTCGCGCCGCCGCCTGTGCCGGCTCGTCCAGGCTGGCCAGCGCCGCCTCGCCGAGCCGGGCCAGCGCGCCGGGTACCCCGCCGGCGCGGTGGTAGGCCGCCGCGGTCAGCGTGCCGCCGGACCGGCGCTGCCACACCTCGACCAGCGCGGTGGACATCAGCGGCAGCGCGCCCAGCGCGTCGTGCATGTCCGACACCACCGCGTCGACCAGGCCCGGTTCGCTGTGCAGGCCCACCTGGCGGGCGGGCTGCTCGACCGCGCGGCGGATCTCCTCCGGACGCATCGGCCCGACCAGCACGGTGCCGTCGCCGAGCAGCTGCGCCAGGCCGGCATGCGCGGCGCAGGCTCCGACGAAGTCACCACGCAGCACGGCGACGATCCGGACGTCCGGTTGGGCGCTGAGTGCGGTGAGGTCGTCCAGGTAGCGTTGCCGGCCGGCATCGTCGGCGATCGTGGTGAAGACCTCCTCGAACTGGTCCACCACGACGACGGCCGGGCCCGCGAGCACCGGCAGCGGTCCACGGGGCACCAGCAGGTGCTGCGCCGCGCCGGCGAGCCCCGGCAACACCCCGGCCGCCAACGCCGGCAGCAGCCCCGCCCGCACCAGCGACGACTTGCCCGCGCCCGACGGGCCGACCACTGCCACGAACGCGGTGTCGACCAGACGGGCGCACAACCGCGCCACCAGCTCCTCCCGGCCGTGAAACAGCGCGGCATCGGTCGGCTGGTACGGGGCCAGCCCCTTGTACGGGCAGGCGATCGCGGCCGCGCCGGCCGCCGCCCCGCCGTGCCGCACCCGAACCCGGGCCAGGTCCCGCACCCCGGACGCCACCTCGTCACGGGCAGCCGCCAACGCCTGGCTCGCCGGGCCGGCCCGCTCGACAGCGGCGGCCACCCGCCGCGCGGACCGCTGCTCGATCAGCCGGGCGGCGAGACGTTCGGCCTCAGCAGGATGGCCGTGCACCGCGAGAACGATCTCCGCCACCAGCTCCGCGTCGACTGGGCCGGCCACCCGCGTCACGATCTGCGCGATGTCGGTGCCGGCCAGCGGCGCCAGCACCCGCTCCTCGTGGGCCGTGGCCAGCAGCGCCCGGCGCAGCTCGGGGCCCGCCATCGCCGGGTCGTACGTCACCACGCACAGCAGCGGGCCCCCGGGCAGACCCGCGGCGAGCTGACCTGCCGACTGGTCGTCGACGTCGTCGAGCACGGTCAGGCCCTTCGCCACCCGCGCGTAGTGCACCGGGACGCCGCGGGTATGCAGCCGGGCCGCGAACTCGGCCACGACGCTGGTACGTCCGCTGCCAGCGGGGCCCGCGATGACCAGCAGCCGGCTGTGTCCGCCCCGCGTGACGTCGGCCCAGGCCCCCTCCAGCCACCCGAGCTCGGCGGCCCGGCCGAACAACGGCCGGCCACGGCGATCGAGCTCGGGCGGCAACGGCGCGGCCGTACCCGGGCGGGTCGGGGCGGCCAGCGTCGGGTCCTGGCGCAGCACCCGCTGCTCCAGCGCACCCAGCTCCGCACCCGGATCCGCGCCGATCTCCTCGGCCAGCACCGCCCGCACCCGGCGCAGCGCGGCCAACGCGTCGGCCTGCCGGCCGCAGCGATACAGGGCCGTCACCAGGTGCACCCAGAACTGTTCATGCAACGGGTGCGCCGCGCACAACGCCTGCGCCTCGGCGACCACGTCGGCGTCACGGCCGATCGCCAGCCCGGCCGACAGCCGGACCTCCAGACCGGCCAGCCGCGTCTCCGCCAGCCGCCGTACCTCCGCGGCGAACCACGCGCTGTCGGCGAACTCGCCATACGGCTCGCCCCGCCACAGCTCGAACGCCTCAGCCAGATATTGCTCGGCCTGCCACGGCGCAGCCTCGTCCAGAGCCCGGCGAGCGCGGCGCACGAGTCCCACGAACGCGTACGCGTCGACAGCGTCGCGATCAACCGCCAACCGGTAGCCCCGGCCAACCGTACGGACCACATCGCCATCAGAGTGACCGGCCGTGAGTGCCGCCCGCAGCCGAGTCACATATACCTGCAGCGTCTTCACCGCGCTGCGCGGCGGAGCACCTTCCCACAATGCCTCAGCCAATGCCTCCACCGAGACGACCTCACCCAGGTGAAGGGCCAGGATCGCCAGCAGCCGGCGCTCCTTCGGCCCGCCCGGCGACCACACCCGGCCAGCGCTGCTGACCTGCAACGGACCCAGCACCAATAACCGCACGACCCGAGTCTGCACCGCGGCGTATCGGCAGATCCCATTTTCACCAGGTCGATTCGGCGGCCAGCGAGGAAATCATGAGCTGACCCGGTCGGGAAGGCCGCAGGCCCGCGCCGTTGCGTGCAGCCAAATTACAGCCGGCCTGAAACCGGGCCGTGGCTTCCTGAAGCCCGGCGGCGCGACTTGCCGCCCGCCGTCGGCACAGCCGGCGTGGTGACACATCAGCGCCGACGAAGGAAGCCGCTACATACCGCAACTATCCCAATCAACCAGAGGGAAGCCACCATGACAGCAGGTAAAACCACCAGGTTGACGAAGAATAATATCAGCGTCGTCAGCGGAGCCGGCCCGTACGTCGACCTTCGAGAGGAACCTTTCAACGTCGTCGCCAACCATTCGTCGCCCACCGTCGCTGCCCAGAACACGGCGGGGATCAATCTCGCTATCGCGACGTACAGCGGCACCGGAGCGAACCTGGTCCTGCCCGACGGCGACGTCTTCGTCGAGGAGCAGGCGCCCGGAGGCGCGGAGACCGGAGGCGCGGAGATCCGATGGTGCGTCAAGTTCGGTACGGGCGTCTCGCGGCTGACCCTGTCCGGCCAGGGCATGTTCGCCACGACCCTGGTCCAGCGGTGCGTGGGCGACGGCGGTGAACTCAACCTGCTCAACATCGACGGGGCCGCGTACATCGAGCTGGCCAACCTGGGCTTCCGACAGGACATGATCACCAAACCGGACCCGGCCCAGCAGAACCACCTGGTCGCCGTCTACAACAACACAACGGGCGGCACGACCGAGCACATCCGGGGGCACAACCTGTTCTTCGGCAAGTGCATCGGCGACGCGATCCGCATCCTCGCAGCCGATCCGTCTGATCACGTGTCCGACGCGAGGTTCACCAACTTCCTGATGGTCCTCAACGGGGTCGTGACCTCGAACCCTCCCAACGGTCGCACCGGAGCGCGCAGCGGCATCGCGATCCAGCGCGGCGGCGTCGACTGCGAGTTCGGGAATTTCTCCATCGTCGGCGCCCAGAACAGCGCGATCGACGAGGAGCCCAGCGGCGGCAGCAGCGTTCGAACCCACTTCCACGACTTCCAGATCGACAACACGCTCGGCAATACGGGAATCCCGGTATCACTGGGCGGTTCGGGGGGCGGCGACATCGCGTTCGACGGCCGGGTTCACGACGGCCACATCACCGGCGGCAGCTTGACGATGCTCGGCCCCACCAGCGGATACCAATTGGACCGCCTGACCATCGAGACCGTCACTCCGGTGGCAACCGCCACATCACTCCTGCTGATCCGATCGGGATCGGGCGGCCACGCCGATCTGGAACTCAACGACATCACGATCAAGCGGGCCGGAACCAGCACCGCCGGCAACTGCCTCGACGTCATCAACACGGGCAACCGGACGACGATCCGAAACCTTCATGTCGTGCAGGGAGTCGCCGGGAGCCCGGTCGTAATCGACGGCGCGACCCACCTCCACCTGGACGGCTACCGCCTGCACTACCGCGCCCCGGCACCTCAGTCACGCCACGGCGCGCTCATCCAGGCGATCAACTCCGACGCGGACGACATCAGGATCTCCGATGTCGACATCGTCTCCTCGACGGGCAGGCTCCAGGCCGCCGTTCATCTGGACCAGCGGATCCCTCGATCGATGGCCCGGATCAAGATCTCCGACGTCCGATCGGCGGGCTCCGCGCGCCACGGGGTCTACCTGTCGTTCGACACGCGGGGAGGAACACCCGACCGAACCCCGGAGATCTCCGGCATCGCCAACGGAAGCGATCCGGTCTGGACTCAGAAGGATCAGAACGACAACCCGACCAGCACCGTCTTCCCGATCATCTCGGGCAACCGCGGAGACATCTGCACGCTCGTCGGGCAGGCGACACCCGAGGGAGCCGTAACCGCTATCCAGGGTTGCACCTGCATTCACCGGAACGCCGACACGACAGCGCTCCTGTTCAAACAGACGACGGCCGGCAACACCGGATGGGTTCCGATCACCGTGCCATGACGCGGCATGAGCCACAACCGACAGGCACCTACTGCTGCACGAACCCTCATTCATACGGACCGAGTGAACATCCGACTGTGCGCGCGGATGTAGCCGCGGGCGGCCGGGGTCGGCACCGTCCACGGTGAACCGCCGCAGCCGGTTCAGCGATTTCCGTTCCCGGGTGGCGCTGTCCTGCGGCTGAAGCGTCCCGGCTAACTCCTCGCTGACCAGGCCGATCGGCACTGAAATCGAAGTGAAGTGATTGTGACAGGGCCGGGTGGTCGGCTGGTGTGCAGCGGCGGCCGGCCGGGCCGCCGCGGTTGAGACGGGAGATAGAGATATGCCGCATGAAGGCAGCAGGAGGATCCGCAGGGTCGCCACTGTCGCGCTGATGGGTGGCTTCATCAC
>Ga0307500_10000100_pt1 | contig 27188 bp, 23 predicted proteins | sample 14_S_MG_FD_201362 | JGI IMG/M metagenome (GOLD analysis project Ga0307500, IMG submission 201362) | Soil microbial communities from Populus trichocarpa stands in riparian zone in the Pacific Northwest, United States - 14_S | ecosystem: Environmental > Terrestrial > Soil > Riparian zone > Trees... | reverse complement strand
CCCGCTCCTTGAATGGCTCGACGCCCAGACGCTTCACCGTGTCGACGAACAGTTCTTCGGGACGGTCGCGCAGGGCGAGGTAGGCCTCGACAATGTCTTCGATCACGTCGGCAACCTCCGCATAGGGAATGGCCGGACCGATCAACGCGCCCATCTGCGCGTTCTCGTCGGCGCGGCCGCCGATGGTGATCTGATAAAATTCCTCGCCGTTCTTCTCGACGCCGAGAATGCCGATGTGGCCGACATGGTGATGGCCGCAGGCATTGATGCAGCCGGAGATGTTGATGTGCAGCCGGCCGATCAGTTCGGCGGTGTCGTGGTTGGCGAAACGCCGGGTCAATTCCTGCGCGATCGGAATCGAGCGCGCATTGGCCAGCGAGCAATAGTCCAGCCCCGGGCATGCGATGATGTCGGTAACCAGGTTGACGTTCGGCGTCGCGAGACCAAGGCGGTCGAGCGCCTTCCAGAGCTTCGGCAGGTCACGCTTGGCAACATGCGGCAGCGCCAGGTTCTGCTCGTGGCCGACGCGGATTTCTCCGAACGAATACTTCTCGGCGAGATCGGCAACCGCGTCCATCTGGTCGGCGGTGGCGTCGCCGGGCGGGCCGCCTACCGGCTTCAACGACAACGTCACGATCGAATAGCCCTGCACCTTGTGCGGAGCCACCGAGTTCTTGCGCCAGCGCTCGAACAGCGGATCGGCCGCAGCCTGCTTCAGCTCGTCCGGCATGTGCGGCAGCTTCTCGTAAGCCGGATAGGAGAAGCGCGAGCGCACCTCCTCGACGACGGAATGATCGAGCGTCAATCCGCCACCGTCCATCTGCTTCCATTCCTCGTCGACCTCGCGCGAGAATTTTTCGATGCCGAGTTCGTGGACCAGGATCTTGATGCGGGCCTTGTAGATGTTGTCGCGGCGACCGTACTGGTTGTAGACGCGCAGGATCGCCTCGACATAGCTCAGGATGTCGCGGCCGTGCACGAACGGCTTGATGGTCTTGGCGATGAACGGCGTGCGGCCGAGGCCGCCGCCGACCAGCACCTCGAAACCGGTTTCGCCGTCGGCGTTGCGGTGCAGGCGCAGGCCAATGTCGTGAACCTTGATCGCGGCGCGGTCGTGCTCGGAGGCGGTGATCGCGATCTTGAACTTGCGCGGCAGGAACGAGAATTCCGGATGCAGCGTGGTGTGCTGGCGCAGGATTTCCGACCAGATGCGGGGATCCTCGATCTCACCCGGCGCGACGCCGGCCCACTGGTCCGAGGTGACGTTGCGCATGTTGTTGCCGGAGGTCTGCATCGCGTGGATGCCGACCTCGGCAAGATCGGCCAGCGCGTCCGGCAGATCGGAGAGCTTGATCCAGTTGTACTGGATATTCTGCCGGGTGGTGAAATGGCCATAGCCGCGGTCGTAGCGGCGCGCGACATGTGCCAGCCGCCGCAACTGCTTCGACGACAGCGTGCCGTAGGGAATGGCGACGCGGAACATGTAGGCGTGCAGTTGCAGATAGACGCCGTTCTGCAGCCGCAGCATCTTGAATTCGTCCTCGGTAAGTTCGCCGGAGAGACGGCGCTTCACCTGATCGCGGAATTCGGAGACGCGTTCATTGATCAGCGTGCGATCGAGTTCGTCATAGGCATACATGATGGATCAGCCTCAAGCCGGGAGCAGGTCGATGGTGAGACCTTTCGAGCGGATACGTTCGCGCAGATTGCCGGGCTTGATTTCGCCGCTGTCCTTGAGCTCGACCGGTGCGATATAGGCGCCGATCGCGCCGACGTCATCGGCATTGGCCTCATTGAGCAGCGCTCGCGCCTCATCGGAGGTGCGGACGATGGCGGCGTCCGACAAGCTCGCCGACCAGCCTTGCTGCGCGGTACGATAGATCACGATGCCATCGGAGGTGCGATTGGCGGTCACCATCGAGGGTCCCGTGATTTTTATTTTTTGTTGAAGCGGAGAGGTCATTCGGCAGCATCCAGCAGTTTGGAGAGCAATTGATTGGGGTTCGACTGAAGCCACGGCGCGGAATGCGCCACGACGTCGCCGATGATGAGGATGGCGGGACCGCCATCGATTTTTTCGACCAGCGCCGGAAGATGTTCGAGCGTCCCGACCACGGCCTGCGCATCCGGCCGCGTCACGCGTGCGAAGATGCCGACCGGCGTCTGCGGCGATCGTCCTGCGGCCAGCAGCCCGGCGCGGACCGACGGTGCCGCCGTCATGCCCATATAGACCACGATGGTCATTTTCTTGTCTGTCAGCACCGACCAGTCGACGGCTTCGGCGTCCCTGGCCTTGTGTGCGGTCAGGAAAGTGATGCGCAGCGCCTCGTGCCGGTAGGTCAGCGGCGCCTCGAACTGTGCAGCAGCACCGAGCCCTGCGGTAATGCCGGGCACCACCGAATAGGCGACGCCGGCGGCGCGCAACGCCTCGATCTCCTCGCCGCCACGGCCGAAGATGAAGGGATCGCCCCCCTTCAGCCGCACTGCGCGCTGACCGGATTTCGCCGCCTCGACCAGCAGTTGGTGGATTGCGTCCTGACCGATGCCGGGCTTGCCGACACGGCGGCCGACCGGAATGCGCGAGGCGTCGCGGCGGATGCGATCGAGAATTTCCGGTGACACCAGTTCGTCATAGAAAACGACGTCGGCATCCTGCAGCGCGCGCAGCGCCTTGATGGTGAGCAGATCCGGATCGCCCGGCCCGGCGCCGACCAGCGTCACCCGGCCCTCGGCCTTGCCGTCCTGGCTGGCGCCGGCGAAGGCTGCGGGATCGGCGATTTCGTTCAGCGCCTTTTCAGCCTCGTCCTTGCGGCCGGCGAGCACCAGCGCACCGATCGGGCCGTCGATCACGCGCTCCCAGAAGCGGCGGCGCAACGGGAATTCGGGAATGCGCGCATGCATCGATTTGCGAAAGCGGCCGATGAAAGATGCGAGATCGCCGATGCGCGCCGGCAGCACCGCTTCGATGCGCTCGCGGACGCGGCGCGCGACCACCGGCGAGGTGCCGCCGGTGCCGACAGCGACGACGACATCGCCGCGATCGACGATCGCGGGAAAAATGAAAGTCGAATGCGCGAGGTCGTCCATCACATTAACGGGCAGCCCCACCGCCTTCGCGCGCACCGACATCGCAACGCCGATATCGCCGGCGCCGGCACAGAGGATGGCGATGATGCCGGAAAGTTCGGCCGACAGCGGATCGCCCTTGGCAAGCTCGATCCGCGCCGCGTCGGCAGCGGCAAGGCCTGCGAGATCATGATCGCCGTCGGTGGCATGCCAACGGACCTGCGCGCCGGCCGCCGCCAGCAGCCGCAATTTTGCGCGCACAAGCTCACCCGCTCCAACGAGCAGCACCTTGCCGCTTTGCATATCCAGGAACACAGGCAGATAGCGCATCAGACACTCGCCTTCCCCAAGTTGGGGCTTGACTGAAATTATTTTCTATTTATGTCTCGATCAAGAGCCATAAAGAGAAAATTATTTCTTCTCTATTGCGGCGCAACTTTAGAAGTTTTCCACTCCCAAGTCCAAGGCCCAGAGATGCATCTTCTCAACAATGAATCCAGCGGTCACGGGTTGCGGCCCGCAGCCTTGCGCGAAGCATCATCCGTGCCGAAAATTTTGGCGGGAAAGCCGCTGCCGCCCCCCTCGATGGACCATCTCGACGAGCTCGAGGCGCAGAGCATCTACATTCTGCGCGAGGCCTTTGCGCGGCTGAAAAAGCTCGCGCTGCTGTGGTCGCTGGGGAAGGATTCCAACGTGATGATCTGGTTGGCGCGCAAGGCCTTCTTCGGCCGCGTGCCGTTCCCGGCGCTGCACGTCGACACCGGCAAGAAATTTCCCGAGATGTACGCGTTCCGCGATCGCTTCGGCAAGGAATGGGACCTCGATCTCAAGGTCGAGCCCTGCCCGCCGATCGACGCCGTCGATCCGACCCTGCCGCCGGCCGCGCGCTCCGCCGCCCGCAAGACCGAGGGCCTCAAATGGGCGTTGACCAAATACGGCTTTGACGGCCTGATCGCCGGCATTCGCCGCGATGAAGAAGCGACACGCGCCAAGGAGCGCGTGTTCTCACCGCGCGGGCTTGAAGGCGGCTGGGACGTGCGCGATCAGCCGCCGGAATTCTGGGACCAGTTCAACGCGTCGCCGCCGCCTGGCGCGCATTTGCGGATTCACCCGATCCTGCATTGGACCGAGGCCGACATCTGGGCCTACACCAAGCGCGAAAACATTCCGATCATCCCGCTGTACCTCGCAAAGGATGGCAAGCGCTATCGCTCGCTGGGCGACCAAGACATCACCAACCCGGTGGCGTCGACCGCGTCGAGCATCGACGAGATCCTGACCGAGCTCGACGGCACCAAGGTGCCGGAGCGCGCCGGCCGCGCGCTGGACCACGAGACCGAAGACGCGTTCGAGCGGCTGCGTGTCGCCGGCTATCTCTGACGGACATTTGATGTGAGCCTCGCTATGAACATGATCCTTCCCGCCAGCGTTTCGGCCATGCCGAACGGCACCCCGTCGATGCCAAATGGCACGACGCGACCGCAGGTCCGCATCGTCATCGTCGGCCATGTCGATCACGGCAAATCCACCCTCGTCGGCCGCCTGCTGCACGAGACCGGCAGCCTGCCCGAGGGCAAGCTCGAGATGCTGAAAGCGGTCAGCGCGCGGCGCGGCATGGCGTTCGAATGGTCTTTCCTGCTCGATGCGCTGCAGACCGAGCGCGACCAGGGCATCACCATCGACACCACGCAAATCCGTTTCCGCACCCGCTCGCGCGACGTCGTGTTGATCGACGCGCCCGGCCACGCCGAATTCCTCCGCAACATGATCACCGGCGCCTCGCAGGCCGACGGCGCGGTGCTGATCATCGACGCGCTCGAAGGCGTGCGCGACCAGACCCGCCGTCACGGCTACCTGCTGCATCTCTTGGGCATCAAGCAGGTCGCGATCGTCGTCAACAAGATGGACCGCGTCGACTTCAGCGCCGATCGCTTCAAGGAGATCAGCGACGAGATTTCCGCGCATCTGATCGGCCTTGGCGTGACGCCCTCGGCGATCATTCCGATTTCCGCGCGCGACGGCGACGGCGTTGCCGAACACACGCCGCGGATCGGCTGGTACCGGGGGCCGACCGTCGTCGAAGCGCTCGATGCGCTCGAACCGGCGCGGCCGCTGGAGCAGCTGGCGCTGCGGCTGCCGGTGCAGGCCATCTACAAATTCGACGACCGCCGCATCGTTGCGGGCCGTATCGAGTCCGGACATCTGAGCGCCGGCGACGAAATCGTCATCATGCCGGCCGGCAAAATCGCAAAGATCAAAACCGTCGAGAGCTGGCCGGTGACGCCGCTCACGGGCAGCCATGGCGCCGGCCGTTCGGTCGGCATCACGCTTGATCGTGAATTGTTCATCGAGCGCGGCGATGTCATCGCGCACGCCGGCGCCACCCCGCGCGACACGCGCCGGATTCGCGCGCGGATTTTCTGGCTGCACGACAAGCCGCTGTCGAAGGGCGACCAGATCCTGATCCGCCTCGGCACAAGGGAAAGCCGCGCCAGCGTCGTTGCCATCGAAAAGGCGGTCGACCCCGGCGAACTCTCCAACGCCGAGACCAAGGCGATCGCGCGCAATCACGTCGGCGAAATCGACATCTCGCTGGCGCAGCCGATCGCGGCCGATGCCTACCAGGAAAATCCGCGCACCGGACGGCTGGTGATCGAGGTCAATGGCCGCATCGCCGGCGGCGGCCTTGTGCTGTCGGTCGACGCCGGGCAGCGCGCCGTCCCGATCGACATCGTGCCGGTCGAATCCGCACTTCGCCCCGAGGAGCGCTCGGCGCGCTACCATCACAACGGCGCGGTGATCTGGCTGACCGGCCTGCCGGGCTCCGGCAAGTCGACGCTGGCGCGCGCGCTGGAGCGGCGATTGTTCTCGCGCGGCGGTTCGCCGATCCTGCTTGATGGCGACACCTTGCGCGCCGGTCTCAACAACGATCTCGGCTTCTCTCCGCAGGATCGGAGCGAAAACATCCGTCGGCTTGCGGAGGTCGCGACCCATCTGGCGCGCAACGGCCATATCGCCGTCGTCGCCGCGGTGTCGCCATCGGCGGATGACCGTGCCGCCGCCCGCCGCATCGCCGACACCGCGTTCCGCGAAATCTATGTCGCAACGCCGGCCGAGATCTGCGAGAGCCGCGACCCCAAGGGCCATTACGCCAAGGCGCGCGCCGGCACGCTGCAGGCGTTCACCGGGATCGGCAATGATTATCAGCCGCCGGCCCGCGCGGAGCTTCGCATCGACACCTCGGCCAAAACGGTTTCGGATGCCACCGACGAGATCGAGCGAATGCTGTCGGAAACCGGCATTTTGTTCGACGAACTCGTCGATCTCGCGGCCAACATCTAGGCCTTTTAGGCACTTCTCATCGACCCGGCTTTAAGGCTAAAAGGGCGGCCAACGCGGCCCTTTTTTGGCGCGTTTTTTGCTGCTTTCTTCGGAAAGCAGCCTTTCAACGCCCATTTCTGTCGAGAAAGCCCATCATGAATCGTGTCGATGCCCACGGATTGAAGATCGCGCCTGTCCTGTTCGATTTCATCGCCAAGGAGGCGGCCCCCAAGACCGGGATCTCGCCCGATGCGTTCTGGGCCGGTGTCGCAGCTATCATCAAGAAGCTGGGGCCGAAAAACCGTGAGCTGCTCGCGTTCCGGGACGCGCTGCAGACCAAGATCGACGGCTGGCATCGCGCCAACAAGGGCAAGCCGTTCGACATGACCGCTTATACGGCCTTCCTCAAGGAGATCGGCTATCTGCTGCCCGAGCCGGCCACGCAGAAGGTCGAGACATCAAATGTCGACGAGGAAATCGGCAAGATCTGCGGGCCGCAGCTCGTCGTGCCCCTGACCAATGCCCGTTACGCGCTGAATGCGGCGAACGCGCGCTGGGGCTCACTCTACGATGCCTTCTACGGCACCGACGCTATCCCGCACGATCCGAGCGAAAGCGGCAAGGGCTACAACAAGGCGCGCGGCGACAAGGTAATCGCCAAGGCAAAGGCTTTCCTCGATGCCGCCGTGCCGCTCGCGACCGGCAGCCACACCGACGTGACGTCCTACAGCGTCATCGCCGGCCAGCTCGCCGTGAAGCTGAAGAGCGGCAACGCGACGGCGCTAAAGACGGCTGCCCAATTCGCAGGCTTCCAGGGCGACGCCGCTGCACCGACCGCGATCCTGCTGGTCAACAACGGCATGCATGTCGAAGTCAAGATCGACCGCAGCCACGTCATCGGCAAGGACGACCCGGCCGGTGTCGCCGACATGGTCCTGGAATCGGCGGTCTCCACCATTCTGGACATGGAAGACTCCGTCGCGGCTGTCGACGCCGAAGACAAGGTACTGGTATATCGCAACACGCTCGGGCTGATGGACGGCTCGCTCTCGGCCGATTTCGAGAAGGGTGGCAAGACGCTGAAGCGTTCACTCAACCTCGACCGGGTCTACAAGACGCCGGACGGCAAGGATCTGACGCTGCATGGCCGCAGCCTGCTGTTGATGCGCAATGTCGGCCATCACATGTTCACCGACGCGGTGCTCGACGAGAAGGGCGAGGAAATTCCGGAAGGTCTGCTCGATGCTGCGGTCGCCGGCTTGCTTGCGATCCACGACCTCAAGGGGTCGTCGAAAACCAAAAACAGCCGCACCGGCTCGGTCTACATCGTCAAGCCCAAGATGCACGGCCCCGACGAAGTCGCGCTGACCTGCGAATTGTTCGGCGATGTCGAAAAACTGCTCGGCCTGCCCGAGAACACGATGAAGGTCGGCATCATGGACGAGGAGCGCCGCACCACGGTCAACCTCAAGGCCTGCATCCAGAACGCGTCGAAGCGCATCTGCTTCATCAACACCGGCTTCCTCGACCGCACCGGCGACGAGATTCATACCTCGATGGAAGCGGGCCCGATGATCCGCAAGAACGACATGAAGGCGCAGCCCTGGATCAAGGCCTATGAAGACTGGAACGTCGACATGGGCCTGATCGACGGCCTGCCCGGCCATGCCCAGATCGGCAAGGGCATGTGGGCGGCGCCCGACAAGATGGCCGACATGCTGACCCAGAAGCTCGGCCATCCGCAGGCCGGCGCGACCACCGCATGGGTGCCGTCACCGACTGCCGCCACGCTGCACGCGCTGCATTATCACCAGGTCAATGTGCAGGCCCGCCAGAAGGAACTCGCCAACGGCGGCCAGCGCGCCAAACTGTCCGACATCCTCACCATTCCGATGTCGCAGTCGAACTGGGCGCCTGACGACGTCAAGCAGGAGATCGACAACAACTGCCAGGGCATTTTGGGTTATGTCGTGCGCTGGATCGACCAGGGCGTCGGCTGCTCCAAGGTGCCGGATATCCACGACGTCGGCCTGATGGAAGACCGCGCGACCTTGCGCATTTCCAGCCAGCATCTGGCGAATTGGCTGGCGCATGGCGTCGTCAGCAAGGATCAGGTGATGGAGTCGCTGAAGCGCATGGCTGAGGTGGTCGACAAGCAGAATGCCGGCGACCCGCTCTACAAGCCGATGGCGCCCGCCTTCGACGGCGTCGCTTTCCAGGCCGCATGCGACCTCGTCTTCAAGGGCCGTGAGCAGCCGAACGGCTACACTGAATACATCCTCACCGCGCGCCGCCGCGAAGCGAAGGCAGCAGGCTGATCCAAGTACTGGGATATGTCAGGGCGCCGCGGTTCAAGATGCCGCGGTTCCTGCAGGAACGCTCGACGCCGTTTCCCGTTGACGGTCCATCTCAAACGCATAGGGAGATGGACATGGATTGGAACCGGGTTGAAGGCAACTGGAAGCAGTTCAAGGGCGCCGCCAAGGAGAAGTGGGGCAAGCTTACCGATGACGACCTCAACGTCATCGAGGGCCGCCGCGAGCAACTCGAAGGCAAGCTGCAGCAGCGCTACGGCTTTGCCAAGGACCAGATCCGCAAGGACGTGGACGACTGGTTCGGGACCCTGAAGTGAGGCCATGCTTCCAGAACATGTCAAAAGCCCCGGCATTGGCCGGGGCTTTTTTTGCACGGATCTGGAACGCTAGAACACCGCCAGATATTTCAGCAGCGAAATGATGCCGATGATGATGACGACCACGCGGGCAATCTGCTTGGCGCGACCGTCCAACGGCAGCATGTTGATCAAATAGAGCACCAGAATGATGACGAGGAAGGTGATCAGGATACCGATAAGTACCGACACGGAGGCCCCCTTTTGCTTGCGACGTTTGATTAAGTCAGCGCATGGGGTTTAGAACCGCGCGGGCCCCTCAAAGTTCCCGAAAACGGAACCAATAGCGAAATTTTAAAAATTCGTGATTAAAATCATATAGTTACGTTTCCGTATTACTACTGCCAGTTATCCTTTCCAAGTCTTTACCGTTTTCCTTCCAAATGCGCGCAGATTTGGGGGAAGCACCATGTTGAATCGTTTGACCGTATCCGCGCTGCTGAAGACCGTCATCCTCGTCACCTCCTTCTGCCTGGTGGTTGGATTTTCGCTTAACGCCTGGGATTCCTGGGGCCGCTTGCAGGCGGCGAGCCGCATCGCGGTGACCGCCGACGCCTCCGCGAACATGTTCAAGGCGATGCACAATCTGCGCACCGACCGTTCCACGACCAACCGGCTGCTGAATTCCGACGCGCCGATGGACCCCGAGATCGAGAAGTATCTGCGCAACATCCGCGACACCGAGATGCCGGCGATGGCCAACGCGCTTGGCCTGCTCGGCGGCCTGGAATTCGCCCAGCAACAGACGCTGGTGCCGGAGTTCGACCGCGTGTTCAAGACGATGACCACGCTGCAGAAGGAGTTCTGGGAAGCCATGGCCAAGCCAAAGGCCTCGCGCCGACCCGAACTGGCCAAGGACTACATGACGACGACAAGCACGATGCTGGAGACGCTGGAGAAGCTGTCCGGCACGCTTGCCGGCGCCGTCAATCACCAGGACGCGACGATCGACCAGTTGCTGGCGATCAAGCAGATCGCCTGGCTGCTGCGTAACACCGCCGGCGAGGCGTCGCTGATCGTCTCGACCGGGCTCAGCTCCGGAAAGGTCTCGCCGGAGACGCGGCTTGCCTACACCAAATATACCGGCGGCATCGACGCCGCATGGACCGCGCTGGAACTGACCGCGTCGGGAATGCAGTTGCCGCCGGCGATCTCGAGCGCCATCACCGCGAACAAGACCGCCTATTTCGAACCGTCCTATATCGCCCTGCGCGACCGGCTGCTGACGCAGATTGCGGCCGGCGAGAAAACGGAACTGAACGCCAACCAGTGGACCCCGGTCACGGTCGGACGTCTCGGTGCGGCCGTCACTGTTGCCGAAGCCGCGCTCGACGCCGCCAAGGATCACGCCGCCCGTCTGCACTCCACAGCCCAGCGCGCGCTGGTGACGCAACTCGCGCTGCTGGTCGGCGCGCTGGCGCTCGCCTTCGGCGCCCAGATGATCGTCGCCCGCCGCGTCATCAAGCCGCTGAACACCATGCGCGACGCCATGCTGAAGGTCGCCGCCGGCGACCTCCACGTCGATACCGGCTACGCCGCACGCCACGACGAAATCGGCGCGCTGGCAGGCGCCCTGGAGACCTTCAAGCAGCAGGCCGCCGACAAGGTCCGGATCGAGGCGCAGGAGCGCGAACGCAACGCCGGCGCCACGGCGCGGCAGCAGGCGATCGAGAGCTATGTCGGCGAGTTCGAGAACACGGTACGCCAGACGCTCGGCCAGCTCGGCGACGCTTCCGGCCAGATGCGGACCACCTCGGCCGGTCTGTCGACGATCTCGCGCCAGACCAACGAGCGCGTCCAGGTCGCCGAGAAGGCTTCCGGCGAAGCCTCGATGAGCGTCGAGACCGTGGCCGCGGCTTCCGAGCAGCTCAGCGCCTCGATCAACGACATCAGCCAGCAGGCGGCGCATGCCGCCGGGATCGCCAGCCGCGCGGTCGGCCAGGCGCGTGACACGGACGGCACCGTCCAGGGGCTTGCCCAGTCGGCGGGCCGGATCGGCGAAGTCGTCGGCCTGATCAACACCATTGCCGCGCAGACCAACCTGCTCGCGCTCAACGCCACCATCGAAGCCGCCCGAGCCGGCGAGGCCGGCCGCGGCTTTGCGGTGGTCGCCTCCGAAGTCAAATCGCTGGCGAGCCAGACCGCGAAGGCGACCGAGGAAATCTCCGAGCAGATCGCCGATATTCAGAAGGTTGCCGGTGAAGCCATCGACGCCATCAAGAACATCGGCGGCATCATCGGCGAGGTCAACGAGGTCGCGACCGCGATTGCCGCCGCCGTGCAGCAGCAGGGCGCCGCCACCCAGGAGATCACGCGCTCGACGCAGTTTGCCGCGCAGGGCACCAAGAACGTTTCGGAAAATATCAACGGCGTGAAGGCCGACGCGGACGCGGCCGCCGCCGCCGCCGAGGATGTGAAGCAGGCGTCACATACGCTGGAAACGCAGAGCCAGCAGCTGGGCAATCAGGTCACGCAATTCCTCGGCAAGATCCGCGCGGCTTGATTTACCTCGCCCCGCTCGCGGGGAGAGGTCGGATCGCCCTTACGATCCGGGTGAGGGGGTACAGGTCTCAATACTCGCACAGCTTGTTGAGAGAGCCCCTCACCCCGACCCTCTCCCCGCAAGAGCGGGGCGAGGGAGAAGCAGTTGCCTCACCCCTCCTGAAATCCTCTACTCCCTCGCCACGACGGGTACGCGGTCATATTTGGCGCGGACCTTGTCGGAGGCGGGCGAGAAATTCAGCTCGGCGCCGCGCCGGTCGGCGCTGCGGCCGGCGACCAGAAGGCCGTTCTCGCCGGCGACGATGTCGCCCTTGCGCAGCGTCGGATCCTTTTCGATCTTCACCGGCGCGAGACCGACTTGATCCTTGCCGTTGCAGGTGCAGCCACTGACGAGCTCGTTGCGAAAGCGGAACGCGTTCGGCAGGTCGGAATAGGACTTGCCATTGTCGGCGGTGGCGTTGTCGATGTTGCTGCCGGAAAACACCTTGGTTTCGCTCGCCGGACAAAAACTGTTGCAGCTGGCCGCGCGGCTTGCATTGTCCGATCCGGTGACCGGGAAATAGCGTCCGTCGCAGGTCCGCACGCAAAACGCCTGGCCACCACCGCCGCCACTGTAGCGGACGCGCCCCTCGCCCCGCGGCGCGTAAACCTGGCCGTCATCATTGCTGAACGGCATCGAGATGTAGGGCTGCTGGCGCGGGCGGGCGACGCCGCCGAACAGTTGCGAGAAAAAGTCCTGGGCCTGCGCGGCCGGCGCCAGCGCGCACGCGCCGAGCAGCGCGGCCGCCGCCCATGCCGCCGGTTTTCCTGATCGCATCAACCCTCTCCTTTGCAACACCACGCGTCGATTCAGTTGAGCTGCGGCGCTTGCAGGTTCATCGCCTGGCGGCCGGAGGATGTGGCCGCGACCGGGCGCGGCTGTGTGCCGGCCGGACGAGCCATGCCGGTCCCGCTGTCGCCACCGCGCGCCATCACCGGCGCACGCTTCGGCAGCACCACGACCTTGGCGCCGACATCGACCCGGCTGAACAGGTCGGCGACGTCCTCATTGGTCAGGCGGATGCAGCCCGACGAGACGAACTTGCCGATCGTCGACGGATCGTTGGTGCCGTGAATGCGGTACACGCTGTTGCCGAGATACATCGCCCGCGCGCCGAGCGGATTGCCCGGACCGCCGGCCATGAAGCGCGGCAAATAGGGCTGGCGCGCGATCATCTCGGCCGGCGGATGCCAGTCCGGCCATTCCGCCTTGCGGCTGACGGTCTGCACCCCGGACCAGGTAAAGCCTTCGCGGCCGACACCCACGCCGTAGCGGATGGCACGGCCCTGACCGAGCACATAGTAGAGCGTGGTGTTTCCGGTATCGATCACGATGGTGCCCGCCGCCTCGGTCGTCCCGAAGGCGACGACGGCGCGGCGAAGCCGCTCGGGCGTCGCGCTCTCGTCCGATGCAATCACCTCATCGGCGGGATACCCGTTCGGCTGGACCGAAGCGTAACCGAGCGTCTGCGCATTCGCCGCACTCGCCATCCCCAACGGCGTCAGCAGGACAGCGCTGACGAAGACGAACGCGCTTGCCACGCGCGACGAAGGCCGGCGATCTGAAAACTGTGTCATGGGACTGCCCCGCTGGAGATGCGCATCGCTGGATGCTCTGCTGCAACAAACGCGGCCACACGCCGGCGGTTCCAGGGCAGCGCTGCGGCGTTTCAGAGCGAGCCCGGCGTCCCCAGCCAATGGAACCCTCGTCCCCCCGCGACGTTATGCTGCGAGTCCGGTCCGCGACGTCGCTGTTGCTGTTTCATCGCCGCTTCGGGCAGGGGAAAACCATTGTGAGCGTTATTCCGACCAAGCCTTCGCCAGCCAAGCCGTCAGCTGCCAAGCCCCTAGCCGGAAAACCTCCGCCGATAAAACCTTTGCCCGGCGAACGCCAGCTTCCCAGCGCACACGAAGGTACCCCGGTCCCCGACAGCAAAGGCGAATTGCCGCCGGTCATCCGCCGTACCGAGGTGGTGGCGATCGCCCTCGTCGGCCTGCTCATCATCTGCATCATCGCCGGCCTCTATCTGGCCAAAGCGTTTTTCCTGCCGATGACGATGGCTTTCATCGTCGGCACCATGCTGTCGCCGGCCGCCAGCTTCCTCGAACGCCACCGGATCCCTCGCTCGCTTGCCGCCGTGCTGCTCGTGGCGACTGCCGGCGCCGGCGTCACCTTCATGATCGGCCTGATCGCCTCGCCCGCGATGGAATGGAGCAGCAAGCTTCCGGAACTGGGCGCGCTGCTCAAGGAAAAGCTGCACGTGTTCGACCGGCCGCTCGCGCTCTGGCAGGAGCTGCAAAGCATGCTCGGCGGCCCCGACACGCTCTCGACATTGCATATGCCGAAGTTTGACTGGGTAGCGCCGACACTGGAATTCCTGTCGCCGACCTTTGCCGAATTCCTGCTGTTCGTGGCAACGCTCATCCTTTTCATCGCGAGCTGGCGAGATCTGCGCCGGGCCCTGATCATGAACTTCGCCGAGCGCACGGCACGGCTGCGGACGCTGCGGGTGCTCAACGAGATCGAGGAGCATCTCGGCAACTACCTCCTGATGGTGACCACGATCAATGTCGCTGTCGGCGTCATCACCGGCCTGATCTGTGTGGTTTCGGGCATGCCCAATCCGGCCGGCCTCGGCGCGCTGGCGGCGGTGCTGAATTTCATCCCGATCATCGGCCCGGTCGCGATGTTCGCCGTTCTGGTCGTGGTCGGTCAGGTCTCCTTCCCCAGCATCGGCGCCGGACTGCTCGCACCGGCGCTGTTCGCGGCCATGACGTTCCTGGAAGGCCATTTCCTCACCCCGATGATCGTCGGCCGCCGGCTGGCGCTGAACGCTCTCGCGGTTTTCATCGCGCTCGCGTTCTGGACCTGGCTGTGGGGCCCGATGGGCGCGTTCCTGTCGTCGCCACTGCTGATCGTCGCGCTGGTCCTGAAGGAGCATCTGATGCCATCCGATGCGCCGCAACTTCCGGAGGATTAGCCGGCTCCGCATTGGGAACTTCCCCCTCAACGGGGCGTTTGTTCCGCAGATGAATTCGATACCCGGGAGCTTTCGATGTCGATGACCAACGGCGAAGCCGCAACGAAAAATCTGACGGACAAAGCCACCAATGAACGCCTGGAAAAGGAAGTAAACGCCGTGAAAAACGATATCGCAGCCCTGACCGACCAGATCACCGACGCCATCAACAGTTTTGCCGGCACCGCCACCAAGCAGGCGCGGCGCGGATACAAGCAGGCTCGCGCCAATGCGGAGCAGGCAGTCGACGACATGTCCGATCGCGGCGGCGCGATGATGGATGCTGCGCACGACGCCGCGTCCTCCATCGGGGAAACGCTGGAAGACGCCATCACGGAGCGTCCGCTGGCAACGGTGGGCGTTGCGCTTGCCCTCGGCTTCCTGATCGGCCTGACCTGGCGCAGGTAGTTTGGTGCTGGCCGTTTGGGCGCAGATAGTTGCGGCGCCGATAGCGTTCGATGGCGCGTCGGCGCCGTCGAGCATGTTGGCCTGTTTGGTTGACGTGTTTCAGATCGAGACTTTCGGATCGGGGCTTGGACATGTTTCAGCGATTTATCGATGATTTCAAGGACTCGACCGGCACCGCGCTGCGGCTGACCTCGCTGGCGGCGGCAGCGGCCGTCGCGTTGCTGGTGACGACCTCGTTTCTGTGCGCGGCGGCCTTCGTGTTCGTGCTGCAAAAATACGGTCCCGTGCAGGCCTGCCTCACCGGCGCCGCCATCTTCTTCGTGGTCACCATGATCGCGGCCGGCTGCTACATGGTGCGCAAGCGGCAGATCGAGGCGCGTGCTGAACAGGTCGCCAAGGCGGCAAAATCCACCGCGCAGACCGTGCTGGCCGATCCGATGCTGGTCGCAGCCGGCATCCAGGTGATCCGCGCCATCGGCGTTAAAAAACTGATCCCGATCCTCGCGGTCGGCGGGCTGGCGCTCGGATTCCTCGTCAGCCGAAGCAGCGCTAGCGAGACAAGCGAAGCGCCCGCGGAGTAAGCGGCGCGCGAGGCGCAGGATGGCGAAGCATCGCGTCCTGCGCATGCAAGGGCCGCTTGTGCGCCGCGGCCCATCCCCGTCATTGCAAGCGTATCGAGATCTATCAGGGCTCCCGGGCGCACTGCTCAAGACCAGCGACCACCGATGCGTCAAATTGACGGGGTGATCAGTGAAGTGGGCCACACTCTACCCTGGATAATCAGCATAGGCTGATGACTACTCGGTCCAAAGGAGGGTGTTATGACTCGTTGGGCGCGTGTGTCGCTTATTGCCACAGCGGCTGTTTTCGGTGTGCTGACCTGGGGCGCTCAGGCGATTGCTCAGTCACCGGGCTTCGCTGCCGTCGCGGTAAATGGACAGGGCGCGTGGGGCGCATCTCTCGGCCAGCCCACCGCCCGCGCTGCAGGTGCTGACGCGGTCAGCCGATGCGGCGGTAATTGCCGCGTCGTCATGACCGGGCGCGGCCAATGTGTGGCGTTCGCCGACAGTTCAAGTGGCGGATATTGGTATGGCCATTCCTATGGCAGCAATCTCCGAGCCGTTCGGAGAATCTCCATGGATGGCTGTTCGTCCGGTGCGCCGGCAGGCACGTGCCACCTCAAGCATTCTAATTGCATTTAGCCGCGCGCTACTGGCCAGTAAGGCGGGTTAACGTAAGAGTAACCCGCCGCAAGTTGTGCGGATGAAATGGTGGGTTACGCTTCCGCTAACCCATCCTATCCTCCGATGCCACCGGTCCGGCACGCGCCGAGATCAGGTCACGCAGCGGCCGGGCTGAAGCAATTTGGCGACCTCGGTCAAAACGCTGACCGGGGGTTCGCAGGCGATCGTCCGCTTCGGCTTCGCCGGCGGTTCCGGGCGGTTGCGTATCTCTTCGCGCATAAAGGGCGATTGGGCCGCCGGCGCCGGGGCGACGGGAACACGCACCACCACCGACGTGTCGGCGAGGTTCACGCTGCGGATCGTAACTGTCTCGGTTCGGTTTTGCGCGGCTTTGAACGCCGCGCGGTCCGCCTTGGCGCCGCGGTTGATCTCCCCCGCCGGCTCGGTCGAGGCGAGTTGCCGGCTGCCGGTGAGGTCATGCCCTGACGCGAGCTGCACGGCACCAAAGGTTCCGGCGACGGCGAGAGTGGCTAAAGCTGCCTTGAAAATCTGTGACATGCTGGTGTGTCCCTCGCCCCATGGCGATCACGGACACAACCCGGCCCGAGCCAAAGAGGGTCCGGCACTTTTCGATCACTTAACCGTGTACGAAAATATTTGCAGGCCGTGGGAACGACTCCCGGGGCCCGGAGTCATCCCGGCAGCCGGTTATTCCCCCTGCCCCATTGACCGGCGACGTAGGGCGCGACCGTGGTGATGCCGGTCGCGCCCTGCTTTTTTCTCGGGCATTTAGAAGCTGCTCTTCCTCCGCCCCACCATCCGCCCCACCATTGTTCTGGGCCTGCGCTACGTCATTTTTGAACGATCGAACCTTCCGACAGCGTTGTGCGCCTCGAACAAACACAGCCAAACGGGCGGAGTTCAACGTGGCCGACGCCGATTGGCGCGTACCAAAAGAAGAAAATAGACCGCACAGGGATGCCGCCGGCGCTTGAACGTTTGGCGAGCGGCTGGCGGACTGTTTCCGTCAGAACGATCTTGCCATCGTCCATTTAGTGACGACGCTCTCTCAGCACGGCCCTGAAGCGTCGTGGATACGACAAGACCGAGTTTACCGTTCACGATCTGTGATCCACTGCCCCAAACGCACAGTGGCGCCATACTTACGCGGCCGATTTTTCGCAGGAGCGCGTACGAATGATGCGCTGGTGGCCAAGGGTAGGATCGGCTGAAAGACATAGGCCGGTCATCAAGATGCGCGCTTGAGAATGGGCCAAGGATGGCAATTGATCACACCGATGTTGTCTTATCCAGAAGCGCGAGGAGTGACCGGATCATCACCAAGCGCCGACGTCCGACCGCTGTAGTGATGAGTTGGCCCGTTCCTATCAGTTCATAAAGCTTTGTACGTCCCAAGCCGGTTGCCTCGCAGGCTTCGTCGATCGTACAGCTCAATCGCTCGGCAAATGGGACCGCCTTCGCTTCTCGACCACTCCTTGTCGACGGATTGCTTTTCGGCTGTCTTGGTCCATCATTCCCCAATTGGCTGTCAGTCATGGACCCTCCTGTCGCGAATAAGCGCTTGGTTACAGCGTGTTGTAAGACAGCGTCGGATGATACAATGCGCAACAACGAAGAGACTTCAACAGACTCGTAATTCGCGCGAATGAGCCGCGGCTATTTCAGTCCAGCATTCGCAATGTAAATCAAGCTCCGACAAATTTGGACGAGTGTGATGAAGCAGTACAATAAAACGTGACCCGAGAGGAAACGCTTGGGGCGCTACAAACCCGCCTATGTCTTGATTTGTCAGGAGGCCCATCGCCCTCCCCGCTCATAACGGTCTGGTTGCAGGTTCGAGTCCTGCCGGGCAGCAACACGATGCTCTATGCCCTTTACCGGATGGGATATCACGGCCGCGCCACCACGCACGGCTTCCGCGCGGTGGCTTCCACTATCCTGAATGAGAGCAATCTCTTCAACCGTGACTGGATTGAACGCCAGCTAGCGCACGTGGAAAGAAACGAAGTACGGCGTGCCTACAACGCTGCGGAATGGATGCCTGATCGTAGACGAATGATGCAGTGGTGGGCAGACCACATCACTGCCATGGCTTTGGAAGACGATAAGATTGTTCCGCTATCGCGAGCGAGCTAGACTAGAGCTATATCAATCGCATCGAAGCAACGATTCAGTGTCGCTGCGCTCTGGCAACTCGGTGTTCGCTATCTTGTATGCGAATGGCGCTCCCTAGGGAAGAGCGCGTTTCCAGCAATTTCAATGAGTTGTCCAAGAGTTTGGGCAAGGAACGCCTCATTGTTCTTCAAGGCCTTTCAAGATGGACGCCCAAACTTTTTCGAGGCGGCCTACCCCCCCGCGGCAGGCAGCCGCGAAAGTCGCCCAACGCTCCTTGCCGTGCTCGTCACTATCATGACGACCCGGCGGATGCTTTCTGAATCAGTGAACCGTGGCCGGAAAAATCGGCGCGCGTCCTGAAGGCCGCCGGGCACTTGCTCGGGCGGCGGCGACGCCGATTTCGGAAGCCTATAGGCCAGGCCTATTCAGCCAGACCTCACGCATTCAGAATTCTGCGGTGACTTTACCCGCTGCAGAATAGACGACATCTCAGATATGTAGCGCGTGCCCCCGCGCCTTCATCGCAGCTTCCGGGAAGGCCTCGCCCAACGTCGGATGGGCGTGGATCGTGCCGGCGATGTCCTGCAATGTCGCGCCCATCTCGATTGCGAGGCCGAAGGCGGCCGACAATTCCGAGGCGCCTGGCCCGACCGCCTGGATGCCGAGCACCAGTTCGCTGCCGGCCTGCGCGACGACGCGCACGAAACCAGCCTCGCCGTGGCGGGTCATGGCGCGACCATTGGCGGCGAAGGGGAACTGGCCGATCTTGAGCGCGTGGCCGGCACGCCTGGCTTCATCAGGCGAGAGGCCGACCGAGACGATCTCGGGATCGGTGAAGCAGATCGCCGCGATCCCACGCTTGTCCCAGGCTCGCGGCAGGCCGGCGACGATCTCCGCCACCATCTCGCCTTGCGCCATGGCGCGGTGCGCCAGCATGGGCTCGCCGGTGACGTCGCCGATGGCATAGATGCCGCGCATCGCCGTCTCGCAACGCTCGCCGATGCGGATAAAGCGGCCATCCCTGTCGAGCACGAGGTTCTCGAGGCCGAGATCTGCGGCGACGGGCTTGCGGCCGACGGTGACGAGAATCCGGTCGGCCGGCAGCTCGCGCTCCTGGCCGTCCGCCGTCTCGATGCGCAGGCCCTCGCCCCGCGCGGTCGCGCCCAGCGCCTTCGCGTCGAGCAGCACCTCGACGCCGAGCGTGGTCAGGCGCTTGGCGACCGGGCCCGTCAATTCGGCATCGTAGAGCGGCAGGATGCGCGCCTGTGCCTCCACCACCGTGATCTTGCTGCCCAGCTTGGCGAAAGCGGTCCCGAGTTCGAGCCCGATATAGCCGCCGCCCACCACGACAAGGTGCTTCGGAACCTCGGTCAGCGCGAGCGCGCCGGTCGAGGAGATGACGTTGCCACCGAAGGGCAGGAAGGGCAGTTCGACCGGGGCCGAGCCGGTGGCAATGACAATGGCCTCGGCCCGGATCGTCTTCGGACCGGTCTCGGTCTCGACCACGACCGTCTTGCCGTCGCGGAAGCGGGCGCGGCCATGGACGATCTTGACCTTGGCCTTGCGCAGCAGCGCCGCGACGCCGTTGTTGAGGCGCTGGACGATGCCGTCCTTCCACGCCACGGCCTGCTTCAGGTCGAGTTTCGGCTCCGCGGCGGTGAGGCCGAAGGGCGTCTTGCCGGCGGCGGCTTCCGTCGCCTTCTCGAACTCCTCGGCGACATGGATCATCGCCTTGGAGGGGATGCAGCCGACATTGAGGCAGCTGCCGCCGAGCCTGGCGCTCTCGACGATGACGGTGTCGAGGCCCAACTGGCCGGCGCGGATGGCACAGACATAGCCGCCGGGACCGGCGCCGATGACGAGGAGCTTGCAGGTGATTTCGGTCATGGCACGCGCCTCACAGATCCACGAAGAGCGCGGCCGGGTTCTCCAGCAGCTCCTTCAGCCGCTGCACGAAGACGGCGGCGTCCCAGCCGTCGATGACGCGGTGGTCGAAGCTGGAGGAGAGGTTCATCATCTTGCGCGGCGCGAAGGTAGCGCCGTCCCAGACCGGACGCACAGCCATCTTGTTGATGCCGACGATGGCCACTTCCGGATAGTTGATCACCGGGGTCGTCGCGATGCCGCCGAGCGCGCCGAGCGAGGTCACGGTGATGGTCGAGCCGGTCAGTTCGTCACGCGTCGCGGTGCCGTCGCGGGCGCGCTCGGCCAGGCGGTTGAGCTCGATGCCGCAGCCCCAGAGATCGCGCGCCTCGGCATGCTTCACCACCGGCACGACCAAGCCGGACGGCGTCTGCGTGGCGATGCCGATGTTGATCGCGGCATGCTGGTGCACGACGCCGGCATCGTCGTCATAGAGCGCGTTCAGTGCCGGCTGCTCGGCGAGCGCCTTGACCATGGCGCGCATCAGGAAGGGCAGCAGCGTCAGCTTCGGCCGCTCCGGCGTCGGCTTCTTGTTGAGCGTGGCGCGCAGGTCTTCCAGCGGCGAGACGTTGATCTCCTCGACGATCGTGATGTGCGGGATGCGCGACTTCGACAGCGCCATCTTCTCGGCGATGCGGCGGCGCAGGCCGACGACCTTGATGGCGGTGACCGCGGACTTCTCCACGAGCCCGCCGCCGCGGGCCGGCCCGGGGCCGCGCAGCAGGAAGGCGGCGATGTCCTCATGGCTGATGCGGCCGGCCGGGCCGGTGCCCTGGACCTGGCGCAAATCGACCCCGGCCTCGCGCGCCTTCAGGCGTACCGCCGGCGAGGCCAGCGGCTTCTCGCCCGGCGCGCCGCGCTGAGCAGGAGCGGTGCTGGCACGCGCCGGCTTCGGCGGCGGCGGTGCAGCCGGGTTGGTGGGAGCGGCCTGCGCGGCAGTTTTTTCGGCCTTGGCCGCTGCAGCCGGCGCCGGCTTCGCAGCTGGCGCTTCTTCGGCAGGTTCTTCGGCCACCGCGGCGCCCTCGCCCGCGACCTTAAGCTTCACGATGGCCGAGCCGATCGCGACGGTGTCGCCGACCTCGGCGCCGACCCAGGTGACCTCGCCCTCGACCGGCGAGGGAATTTCCACCGTCGACTTGTCGGTCATCACGGCGGCGAGGAGATCGTCCTCGCGGACGATGTCGCCGACCTTGACGTGCCATTCGACGAGCTCCGCCTGGGCGATGCCCTCGCCGACATCCGGCAGCTTGATGATGCGCTCGGCCATCAGCGTGCCTCCATGATGTCGCGCAGCGCCTGTCCGAGGCGGGCGGGGCCGGGGAAGTAGTCCCATTCCTGCGCATGCGGATAGGGCGTGTCCCAACCGGTGACGCGCATCACCGGCGCCTCCAGATGATAGAAGCAGTGCTCCTGCACCAGCGCGGCGAGCTCCCCGCCGAAGCCGGAGGTCAGCGTCGCCTCGTGCAGCACGATGCAGCGGCCGGTCTTCGCGACCGAAGCGACGATCGCCTCCAGATCGAGCGGGACAAGCGTGCGCAAGTCGATGATCTCGGCGTCGATGCCGGTGTCTTGCGCTGCCGCCAGCGCGACATGGACCATGGTGCCGTAGGCGAGGATGCTGACCGCCGCGCCTTCGCGCCGCGTCACCGCCTTGCCGAGCGGCACGGTGTAGTGGCCTTCCGGCACTTCGGCGAGCGCATGCTTCGACCAGGCCGTGACCGGACGGTCGTGATGGCCGTCGAAGGGACCGTTATAGAGCCGCTTCGGCTCGAGGAAGATCACCGGGTCCGGGTCCTCGATCGCCGCGATCAGCAGGCCCTTGGCATCGTAGGGGTTGGAGGGGACGATCGTCTTCAGCCCCGCAACATGGGTGAAGAGCGCTTCCGGACTCTGGCTGTGGGTCTGGCCGCCGAAGATGCCGCCGCCAGTCGGCATGCGAATCACCATCGGGCAGGTGAAGTCTCCGGCCGAGCGGTAGCGCAGGCGAGCGGCTTCGGAGACGATCTGGTCGTAGGCGGGATACATGTAGTCGGCGAACTGGATCTCGACGCAAGGCTTCAGGCCATAGGCAGCCATGCCGATCGCGGCGCCGACGATGCCGGCCTCGCTGATCGGCGCGTCGAAGCAGCGCGAGACGCCGTATTTCTGCTGCAGCCCATGCGTGCAGCGGAAGACGCCGCCGAAGAAGCCGACATCCTCGCCGAAGACCACGACATTCTCGTCGCGGCCCATTGAGGCGTCCATGGCGGAGCGGATCGCCTCGATCATCGTCATCCTGGCCATCGCGTCACACTCCGCTCTGCTGGCGCTGGCGACGCAGATGCGGCGGCAATTCCGCGTAGACATCCTCGAAGATGTCGCGCGACGAGGGCTTGCCGCCGGAATGCAGCGTGCCGAAGCTCTCGGCCTCCTTCTGAGCGGCGATGACAGTGGCGAGGATTTCGGCCTCGGCCTGCTTGTGGCGTTCCTCGGTCCAGGCGCCGACGGCGATCAGATGCTGCTTCAGCCGGATCAGCGGATCGCCCAGCGGCCAATCATCGGATTCGTGCTTGGGGCGATACGCGGAAGGATCGTCCGACGTGGAATGAGCGCCGGCGCGGTAGGTGACGTATTCGATGAGGGTGGGGCCGAGATTGCGGCGCGCCCGCTCGATCGCCCATTGCGCGACCGCATAGACGGCGAGGTAGTCGTTTCCGTCGACGCGCAGGGCCGGGATGCCAAAGCCGAGGCCACGCGCCGCGAAGGTGCCGGAGCCGCCGCGCGCGATGCCCTGGAAGGTCGAGATCGCCCACTGGTTGTTGACGATGTTGAGGACGACGGGGGCCTTGTAGGTCGAGGCGAAGACGAGCGCGGCATGGAAATCGGACTCGGCCGTGGAGCCGTCGCCGATCCAGGCGGCGGCGATGCGGGTGTCCTGCTTGATCGCCGAGGCCATCGCCCAGCCGACCGCCTGGACGTATTGCGTCGCGAGATTGCCCGAGATCGAGAAGAAGCCGTGCTCCTTTGAGCCATAGAAGACCGGCAGCTGCCTGCCTTTCATCGGGTCGCGGGAATTCGAGTAAACCTGGCACATCATGTCGACGATCGGGTAGTCATGCGCGATCAGGAGTCCCGCCTGGCGATAGGTCGGGAAGTTCATGTCGCCGGGCTGGAGCGCGATGCGGAAGGCGCAGCTCACCGCCTCCTCGCCCGTGTGCTGCATGTAGAACGAGGTCTTGCCCTGGCGCTGCGCCATCTGCATGCGCGCGTCGAAGGTCCGCAGTGTCATCATGTGGCGGAGGCCGCGGATCAGATCCTCTTGCGACAGATCCGGCACCCAGGGGCCGACGGCCTCTCCCTCACGATCGAGCACGCAGATGATCGAATAGGCGAGATCGCGGATGTCCCTGGGGTCGACATCGACAGCAGGCCGCGCGACCGAGCCCGCCTCCGGGATTGCCACATGGGAGAAATCAGGCTTCTCACCCGGACGGCTCGCGGGCTTCGGTACGTGAAACTGCAACGGGACAACTGCCATCAACTTCTCCGTATCGTCAGACCTGCGAATTGAAGGTCGACGCCCTGCCCCCGTGTTCGACGAACGACAGAGTTGGATGCCGAGCAAACCGCTGGAGGAGGCTGACCGCGTCTACGCACTCATCGACCGCCAAGGTGAATTCAATTTTTGCGACGCCCGCCCCTGGCCAGCTAACAGCAAGGCTCTGGAGCTCAAGTCCGAAGCGCTCGGCGTCAAGCAGGAGCCGAATGACACCGTCATATCCGTTTGATGCCGCAGCCTCGAAGGCCAGGATTCTGCGAGATGCGTCTACCATTTGGAGCCCCCTCCCCGACTAAGACCGCGTATTATCGGCAATTCGGCCCAATGTGTTTCTGAACTTGCTGGACTTTTGCCTTAACTGCAGAAAGGATCGCTGCGAAATTGGAATTTTATGAGGTTTCTTTCTGATGCGCTCAAAGCAGCTCCAGCTCGATGATTTGGACCATCTCGACGTGAAGATCCTGTCTGCGTTATGCGAGGATGGGAGGATCACGAGTACCGCACTGGCAGAACGTGTCGGCTTATCGACGTCCCCATGCTGGACGCGCGTTCGGCGGATGGAAGAGCGCGGCATCATTGAGCGCTACACTGCCGTCCTGAATCATCGAGAACTCGGATTTTCCAACATCGTCTTTGTTGAGATCACTCTCGACAAGCATGACGAGCACGTTCTCGAACGCTTCGGAGCAGCTCTGGCCGAGATGCCCGAGGTAATGGAGGCCTATCTCGTTACAGGTGACTACGATTATCTGGTAAAGCTAGTGGTCCGAGATACTGATCACTACGAACGGTTCTTGCGGGAATCGCTATACCGCGTTCCTGGAATACGCCAATCAAGGACAACGTTCGGCATCAGAACACTCAAGAGATCGCTATCGGTTGAGCTAAGCAAGTTTCGGCCGTAGCGAAGCAGCAAAAGGCGCGTACGCCACCTTTTGCTTCCCAACGTAACTAGTTCTTATCGACCAGGATCTCGCGCGCGAGGCTTATCGCTACGGCCACATAAGCCCTTCGGTGGCGCTTCGCGCATACTTCTTCCCATCGCAGCCATGGACGAAAAACGCCACTCGACGAAGAGCCTTGCACTGCGCGGATAAATATGACACTCATAGTGTCATGAGTAGCCCGTTAGTGTCACGAAAAGGTCGGACATCTCTTCGCGATGAGCAGGCGAGGGTGACGCGCGAGCGTATCCTTGAGGCAGTCGGGGCGATCTTCGAGCGGGAGCCGGACGTGGCGTTCTCGTTCGACGATCTCTCGAAAGAGGCCGGCGTAAGCAGGCGAACGATCTTCCGCTACTTCAAGGACAAGGACGAGCTTCTGGACGCGTTCCTGTCGCGGACCAATGAGCTGTTAGGCGTGCCGGTATGGCCTGGCTGCGAAGCTGATCTTGTCGATCTACCCCCCGGCCTGTTTGAGGCTCTGGAGAGAAACAGCGGCACCGTACATGCCCTGAACGTTTCGGTCGCAGGCCGAGAGGTCCGCCTGAGGGACAACAAGGCGCGTCAGGCAGCATTCCGAAATAGCCTGAAGGACGTCAGCAAGGGCCTCAGCAAGCAGGAGAGATCCTATCTAGAGGCGGTGGTCCACCTTCTTTTCACGACTTCGACTTGGCAGATCATGAAGGATCACTGGAATCTGGAGGGTCGCGAGGCGGGTAAGGCTTCGGCTTGGGCAATCGGAATCCTGCTCGATGCCGCGAGAAAGAAAAAATCGAAGTTTGAATTATTGAGAAAACTTGACCCGGACTAATGCGAGCCGAAGGAGGCGGCATCAATTCAAAAGACGACGCAATCGTCATGAATTTCGCCTTTTCAGCGACAGTCCAACGTAGACCTTGGAGGCGGCTTACATGACCCACACGCGACGCTCTGCCCTCAAAATATTGGCAAGTGGTTCGATTGGAATTGGCGCCGCGGCGCACAGCGAAATGACCGCGTTTGCGCAGGCGAAGACCAGCACGATCCGCGTTGCGATGAGCGCCAGCGACATTCCTCTCACCACGGGGCAGCCAAGCCAGGGCGTCGAAGGTGTCCGGTTCATGGGTATCACGGTTTACGGCGGATTGACGCGGTGGGATCTTTCAAGAAGCGACGTCGCCGCGAGGATCGTCCCTGATCTCGCAGAGAGCTGGGCGATAGACGCTCAGGACAAGCGCGTGTGGACGTTCAGGCTCCGGAGAGGCGTCAAATTCCACGACGGCTCCGAGTTCAATGCCGACGCCGTCGTTTGGAACTTCGACAAGCTTCTCGACAAGAACGCCCCCCAATTCGACCCGGCGCAAGCGAGCCAAGGAAGCCTCTATACGGGAAGCCTCGCCTCCTGGCGCAAGATCGACGACTACACGGTCGAGATTACCACAAAGGTCGTCGACGCCGTGCTGCCTTACGGCCTGGCGAACGTGTTCATGTCGAGTCCCGCCCGCTGGGAGGCCGTCGGCAGGAACTGGGGCAAGTTTGCCGAGCAGCCTTCCGGAACCGGGCCGTGGAAGCTCACGTCTTTCAGGCCTCGCGAGCGCGCCGAGTTGGTGCGAAACCCAGACTATTGGGACAAGGCGCGTGTGCCGAAATCCGAGCGCCTGGTGTTGCTTCCGATGCCGGACGCCAATGCAAGGGTCGCGGCGCTCTTGTCTGGACAAGTCGATTGGGTCGAGGCGCCGCCGCCCGATTCGATCCCCAGGCTGAAGCAGAGCCGGATGCAGATCTTCACCAACGTGTATCCTCACATCTGGCCTTACATCTTGAGTTTCGAAGACGAGTCGCCGTTCAAGGATGTTCGGATACGAAAAGCCGTCAATCTGGCTATCGACCGCGACGGGATCGTCAAACTGCTCAGTGGGCTCGCGGCGCCGGCTAAAGGCATGGTCGATCCAGGGCATCCCTGGTTCGGTAAGCCCAGTTTCGACATCGTCTTCAATCCGGATGCCGCCAGGGCGCTTGTCAAGGAAGCCGGCTATGGCGAAGCCAAGCCCCTCAAGATCAGGCTCATCATCGCACCCTCCGGTTCAGGGCAGATGCAGCCGATGCCCATGAATGAGTTCATCAAGGAGAACCTGCGCGACGTGGGAATCGACGCCGACTTCGAGGTGATGGACTGGGAGGCATTACGAACGCGTCGCCGCCTTGGAGCCGGCGCGCCCGAGAACAAGGGCCGCGGTGGCATCAACAACTCCTGGGCATATTGGGATCCGGATATCGGCCTGATCGGTCCGTCGACCGAGTTCATGAAGTCGACCGGCTTCAATTGGGGGAAATATCGCAATCCAGAGGCGGAGCGGGTCGGAAAGGCTGCGAAAGAGGAGTTCGATCCGGTCAAGCAGAACGAGCTTCTCGCCCGCCTTCATGAAGTAATCGTGAACGATTCGATGTGGATCTGGGTGG
>Ga0307500_10000099_pt1 | contig 27369 bp, 23 predicted proteins | sample 14_S_MG_FD_201362 | JGI IMG/M metagenome (GOLD analysis project Ga0307500, IMG submission 201362) | Soil microbial communities from Populus trichocarpa stands in riparian zone in the Pacific Northwest, United States - 14_S | ecosystem: Environmental > Terrestrial > Soil > Riparian zone > Trees... | reverse complement strand
TGTAGCCGGCGAGGGATTTGAGCTTTGCGGTCTGGCTGCCCGAGCCTGCCTTGTAGCCGTGAGCCTGGAGGCTGTTCACACCAAAGCCCAGGTGCATGGTGTTCTCGGTGATCTTGAGCGCGTCGCGGATACCCTGCTCCTCAACACGGTCCATAATCTCTTGTCAACACGATGTGCGGATGTCTTCCTTGACCGCGCGCATAACGGCGCCGCGCGTGTATTCCTTTCCGAGGAGGCGAGAGGTTACATATCGGAACGCAGTGCCAGACCGGCCGTTGCCTCGGCCTCCCATGAGGAAGGCGTAACGCCAATCCTTTTGCTCCCAGAGCTGCAGATGATCGTCGCCAACCTCGAAGCTGACCTTGACGGCATCCATAGCTACTTTTTGCGCACGGTGATCTCAACGCCCGCGAGCTGGATTGGACCGCCTTCGGGTCCTGTGAGGGGCTGCGGAGCCTTGCCGGCAATCTGCTCGGCGCACCACACGGCGATTCGGTCGCTAGTCTTCTGCCTCTCAAACAGTCCCTCGAAGAACTCTTTGATCTGCTCGGGCGTCCAATAGTCACGAAGCTGCGGCCGCGTGACGCTGCCCGCTGGTCGTCCTGCTCCTGGTCTCGCTCCGCCTTTGGCCATAGAAGAGATTGAAAAACAATCAGGTTATCGCTTAGATTGTATCACACAAGAGCTTAAAGGAGAGGAAGATGCGTATTGCATTTATTCCAGCATTCGTTGGGCTACAGCTTGCGATGATGGCGTCTGCGGAAGCTCAAACAGATGATTTAGCAAAACGTATTCAAACCGGCGTCGATCTCATCAAGCTCGGCTGCGGTACGGGACAAGCCAGTCAGAAAACGGAAGTAAAAGGTAACATTGGCGGAAGCATCACGTTAGCAAAACCAACTGACGCCGGTGTCGCGGCAGGCGCAAGCGTGAACTACACGAAAGAGGAAGCTCAGGGTCTCGTAGCTGCTCTCAAGAAAGAACTGGACACAAACACTTTAAAGCTTTCGGAAAAGCAAATTGACTGCATGAAGCCTTACCTTGATGCGATTTTCAAAGAGCTCTTTCCGCAACAAAAATCTGACTTCAGCCGACCAAACGCTTCTCTAACCCTCGAGACTACCTTTACGGTCTGTGAAGGCTCCAGACGCGAATCGTGTCCACGGAAGAAATTCGATTACTTCGTGTACTGTGCTGAGGGGGACGCTTTCGCTGCGAAGAAGTGTGGAGCGCTTTATAACCAAGTGAGACTCGCAGTAACTTCCGGTCACAAGTGTGGCTACTCTATCACTCAGTACACATGCAGGGCCTCATCCAACTAGTGACAGCACATTACACACTTGAGCCCCGTCATCAGGTCAATAGCGCCATACACGTGGCAATCGCCTCAGATCGCTTCACGAGCGAATAAGCGCGCTTCTGCAGCGCGTCGTATCCCGCCTGCCCTAGTTGAGCGATCTTCTTCTCTCGATACAGCCCCTGCTTATTCCCCGCATGCCGCATGTGGAGCCGCCGCAACCTGCACAAAAGAAAACGCCGACCCTTTTGATCCGAGTCGGCGCACACCATGATTAGAAAAATTTTAGGTGAGATAGCTAATTCATGGGCGCACCATCGGATGAAGCAGGAGGTGTGCTTGGCGGCCTGTCGTTGTAGTTTCTCCAGGCTATATACGCCACGACAATGGCTGAGATCTGTGCCCCGTGGAGTAGGCAATCGCGCCACGGAATGGCGCCGGTAATTATATCGACTATTTCTCCTGCAAGCATAGACGTTGCTCCTTTGAGCGGTTGGGACAACGGAATCCCCGATGTCTTATTCATTAACTAGTTGTCGCTCCAAAAGGTGCCAAGGGCATAAAGAACACCAACCGCCGGACTATTTAGCGCAATCGCTCCTAGCGAGTGCTCATGCCGACAAATGCCCAGAACAATCCGTGATTGCTGCGCCGCTTTTATGTTTTTGATGCCCGCAGACAAAGAATAGGTCTGCACTACTGTCTGAAAGTAAATCGCCTAGTCATTGAATCGGTCGGCTCGCTGCGCGCCAAGCAAACTAATCAGAACTTCAATCCTTGGCTTTGCCTTGTCGTAGTGACGGTAAAGGTGCAGTTCGTCGATTTGGCTGTCATCGACGTAAACAATGCCTGTGAGCGCATCGAGGACAAGTTTGTTCCGATTATCGAGGTCTCGGCGACACTTTGTTTCAAAATAGAAGTGCACATGGATCGCGACAGGGGTGTTTATGACCGGTTGCTTCCACTGGCTTTTAGCCTCCCACTGGTACGCCTCCTTGATCCCCTTCCCTTCCGCGGTCATATACGTGCTCGCGAAACCTCCCCGGCACGTATTTCGGTAGATATGCTGCGTGCTCTTTGGTTCTCCCTTGAGGATGATAGATCCCACATAAGCATCGTACCAAAGAAAACGGCCCCTACTTGGAGGCAGTCGTTTCCTTCTCCTCGATGTGCTCGATGACTTCCGCAATCATGCGGATCATCGCGGCGCATTGCAGCCGCGCCTCCTTCTTCTGTTCGGGTGAAAGCGGCGGGCCGGAAAGCATGAGTGCGAGCATGTCGCGGTACTCCTTCGCTTTGTTGGCGAGGGTGTCGAAGTCGCCACAGCTGAGCATGTGACTCTCCCTCAATGCAGCCGCTGGCATGTTCCATCGATTACTTGATGGAGCTGCTTCGTGAGATCCGGCTTTTCTGCAACCTTCCCCGCAAGAGCAACGGTCGCGGTGTTGAACAACCGCCAAGCCGTCTTGTCACCCCAATCATGCGGGGGTTCTTCGAAGGCCTTGAGCACGTTCCCTATCGCCTGGACGCCGATGATGTCCTGGCGAAACATCGACATGATCGCGTGGTCCGTGGCCTCGTCGGTCAGTGGTGTCTCCCGGTAGGTGAGCAGGCGCTCATTCTGGGCAACACGTTGCACGCCGAGCGGCTGGATAATCTCCGAGAGGAGGCCCGGGAGCTCACGTTTCGCACGGATGGTGTGCTTGCGTTTGATGACGTGGTCAGCCGAGAACGCGAGGTTGTCACAGACGAAGACACGGGAGCCGAACGCAATACCAATCGGGAGCGACTTGTCGTGGCTGTTCCGTAGCCCAAGCATGTCGGTGTAGTCACCATACGGGCTCCGGAGACAGAGCACGCCGAAGTGCCTGGCACCATCCGGAGTGATCACGTGGTGTTCCTCAGCGACTTCGTGCTGGTGGAAGCCGAGCGTGTACCGCATCAACTCGACGATTTCGTGGTGAGCTACCGGCACGTGAGTTTCGGTCGCGGCCGGCAGTCGGACGGCGCGCAGTTCGTCATACGAAACGGGGTTCGCCCCGCTGTGGAGACACAGGGTCATGAGCGTTTTCCTTTGTGAAAGAACAAACGCTCCTAATTGTATCAAGAGACTCCCGCGGTCAGGCGGGGTCAGGCTTGAGTGGCTCGAAGACAGTGCCGCCTTCATAGTAAATGCTGATGTGCATCACGTCATCCGCTGTAATTGCTTGATAGATCGTCACACCGTTCCACTTAAATACGGTAGGTGTGATGATCGGGTCGGTCCTCATACCCTTCTCGAACTCGATGGGCTTGGCACCGAACTTGATCGACATCACGATCAGGCCGGACGGGTCGGTCTTCCACGAGGGTTTGACCCGCTGCTTGCGGACGACGACCTGCTTCTGGCCTTCGATTTCGGTCGTCCGGTGGACGGTTCGGACGTATCCTGGATCTTCGAGAAGCTGCTTCTGCTCCTCCAGCTTGGAGATGAATTGGGCCCTCCGGACGTAGACCGGATCATTGGTGTTCTTGGGAAGGGCGGCGAAGGAAAGGGACTTCAAGACAGGCATTTGGGTTCTCCGTTGATTGGACAAACCCAACCCGTTCTAACATCCCGTACGTGCTTGTAATTGGCTTGCAGCAAAACTTAGGCCGCGCTTCACTCAAACCACTGAACTGTAGAAACAATCGCTGCGGATTATCGGACCGATCGATCTCGCGGACTGGCTTGATTCTACCACCTCAAAGGCCGGATAGGTGGCAGTGATGATAGTCGTCTTTAAAGTTCTCTTTGTCCCGAACGAGCGTTTCTCGCCCTCCAATTTGAACTGTGATGGTGTCTCCTGGCGAGAGGTCGTCGTTGCACTGAAATGCATGTGCGTATGTGCAGTCACCATTCCTTGTCGACACTGTTTGAGCTCTCCCGATTACACGTAGGATCGGTGACAGCCTTCAGCGCCCAGCCGCATATCACCCCCGGCGTAAGGCCCAAAACACCTTCCGCGATTCATTGACGCCATGAGAGCGGCTGCATAACTTCAAATCATGTTTGAAATTACCGGCGACGACATCGCGGCTCTGAGCGATACGGACTTGCGCACCTTGATCGGGCGTCTCTGTGAGGCAGAGATGCGGCGGCGTGGCCTGTCCTCGTCTGCCGTCTCGTACGGTGGAAATCAGAACGCCAAGGATGGTGGCCTTGATGTTCGTGTGTCCTTGCCAACGAGCACGCCGATTGACGGCTTTATTCCGAAAGCCCAAACCGGTTTCCAGGTAAAGAGGCAGGATATGCCAAGAGCTGATATTCTCGATGAGATGAGACCCAAGCCCGCTGGAGTCGTACGGCCGGTTATCCTCGAGCTGGCGGATGTGGCAGGGGCCTACGTCATCGTCAGTTCGGAGGGCTCCACGGCCGATTCCGCGCTCAAGAGCCGGCGTTACGCCATGGCAGAGGCCACAAAGGGCACGACAGCGGAGGGTAAGCTTGCTCTCGATTTTTATGACCGCACCCGCGTTGCAACGTGGGTGCGCGATCATGCGGGCATGATCGCTTGGGTCCGGTCCCGGATCGGCAAGGCCGTGCCCGGATGGCAATCCTACGGCTCATGGTCCCTGTCACCGGAGGGCTTTGCGACGAGCTATCTAGCCGATGGGCACGCACGCATCACCTGCGGGGACAATAATGGGAGAGACGCGGTCTCGGCCATCGAAGGCATCAACCAAATCCGTAAGGTCCTAACTACACCGGGCCGCGTAGTGCGGCTTGCCGGGCTTTCCGGCGTTGGCAAGACGCGCTTCGCTGAAGCGCTGTTTGATTCGAGCGTCGGCCAAAGCGCGCTCGATAAATCGATCGCTTTCTATACCAATATCGCTGACGAACCTAACCCACCACCTGCAGTAATTGCTTCGAACCTCAAAGCAGGAAATACCCGCGCGATTCTCGTGGTCGACAATTGCCCGCCCGGGCTACATCGGCAACTTTCCGATATTGCGCGCATGGCGGGTTCAACGATTAGCGTCATCACGATCGAGTACGACATCCGCGACGACCAGCCGGAAGGCACGGTCGTCTTCAAATTGGAAACATCTTCAACAGAGCTGATCGAAAAACTAGTCGCGCGGCGTTATCCTGACCTTTCTCGGATTGACGCGAAGACCATCGCTAAATTCTCGGAAGGCAATGCCCGCGTAGCGCTCGCCCTTGCCTCACGGGTCGAAAGGACCGAGAGGGTCGCAGAGCTGAGCGATGAAGAACTGTTCAAGCGGCTCTTTCAGCAGCGTCATGATCCCGACCCGTTGCTTTTGTCGATCGCACAGGCATGCTCATTGGTGTATTCCTTTGATGGCGAAACTCTTGATGGCGATAATGCCGAACTGCACGTGCTCGGCGCGCTGATCGGCAAATCGGTCGATGACATGTACAGCGGCGTGGCGGAACTCCGACGGCGTGACCTCGTGCAGGCCCGCGCGCAATGGCGTGCGGTCTTGCCGCACGCCATTGCCAACCGCCTTGCAAAAATGGCGCTCAAGAATATTCCAGCCGCCAGAGTCCGATCCCTGCTTGTCGACCACGCCTCGAAGCGTTTGTTTCGCTCTTTCTCGCGGCGTCTTGGCTTTCTCGACGACAGTGAAGAGGCTAGGAACATCACAGAAGCATGGTTAGCGCCAGGCGGGCTTCTTGGCGACGTCCTTTATCTAGACGAGCTAGGCCGAGCGATACTCAATAACGTCGCTCCCGTCGTTCCAGAAATGGTGCTGTTAGCGCTAGAGAAGGCACTAGCCACCGCCGGTGATGCCACACTGGTCCGCTGCCAGGATTTCGTGTTGCTCTTGCGCTCGCTGGCCTATGAACCAGCCTTCTTCGAACGCGCCTTTGCGTTGCTCGCGAAGTTCGCAGTCCTCCCCCAGGACAAGGTGTACTGGACACGCACAGGCGCTGTGGAATCGCTCTTTTATGTTGTCCGGTCCGGTACACATGCCCCTATCGAAATGCGCGCGAGGGTGGCTGAAGCGCTTCTCAACGCCCAGGACACGCGCATGCGCGCCCTCGGTGTCAGGGCGTTGGACGGCCTCCTAAAGTCAGACCAATTCGAGACGTTCTACGAGTTCGATTTCGGAGCGCATTCCCGCAACCACGGGTACCATCCCTCAACAAGTGAAAAAAAAGCGTGGTACAGTGCTGCGTTGAAGCTGGCGCGGACCTTTGCACTGTCGGATAGCCCGATAGCCGCGAAGGTGCAGAAGATCGTGGCGCACGAGTTCCAGAATCTGTGGAACCGCTCGGGCCGAGCCGATGAACTGGACAAGCTTGCGCGGGATATCGCGGCCAAGGGGTTCTGGCGTGATGGCTGGGTCGCCGCCCGGCGGACCCGCGGTGACTACTGGATGAGCCACGAGCTTCGCACCCGGATGACGGCACTAGAGGATTTCCTGCGTCCCGAGAATCTTGTTGACCGTGTCCGAGGGTTGGTCGTCGGCGCGCCTGGCGAAGCGCTCTATCTCGATGATTTTGACGACGACTGGGAAGACGTGGAGGCGGAGAAAGACAAGGCTAGGCCAAAACCGCACCAAACGGAGCGGACCGCTAGAGCCGTACGTCGGCTTGGTCACGATGTCGCCGTCGACGAAGTTGCCTTCCGGACACTTTTGCCTGATCTGATGAGCGGAAATGGTAGAGAACAGATATTCGGCGAAGCGCTTGCGAAGGCGGTGAAGAACCCTCGCGCGATGTGGGATGCCGTCGTCACTCAGTTTGCGGCGGCAGAGGGCGCGCGCTTGACGCTGCTAGGCGGCTTCTTGCATGGGTTGCAAATGCGGGATGCAGCACTTGCGGACGGCGTGCTTGACGAGGCGTTAGAGGCTCCCGCACTAGCCGGCTCGTTTCCGACTTTGCAGGCGGTGGCGATAATCGATGCCCCTGCGCTCGCGCGCCTTCACCGCGCACTTGACCTTGGCATCGCACCGATTTCGCGATTCAGTGACTTGGCCGATAGCCGTGCCTGCAACACCCTTTCCGGGCAGCAGTTTTACGATCTCGTGCTGGCGATAGCGCGCAAGCCCGGAGGTAATCAGGTCGGCATCGAGATGATATCGATGAGGCTTCACTTTGACCGCAGTGCCAAGCGAGAGCCGGCGCCCGAAGTTCGGGAAGCCGGCCGCATGCTACTCAGTGAATTCGAATTTCATTCCAAGGATCGTCAGAGGAGCCGCGAAGATCATGATTTGAGCATTCTGGTGAAAGCCACGCTCGGCAGGCCCGATGGAACTCTCGTTGTGAGACAACTTTGCCGGAGGCTGATGACGACGGTCGCCAATCATTATGTCCGCCGCCATGACCACGCCATGTTTTTGAAAGGTCTACTTGGCGTTCACCCATTCATCGTACTTGATGAGTTGTTTTCTGCTGATGCGAAGTCGATTGAGCACGTGGTGTACTTTTTCCAGGCGCTTGCGCAGCACCGTAAGAACGTATTCGATGACGTGTCCAACGATATTCTTCTTGAGTGGTGTGATCGCAATCCCGCTGGGCGCTATCCGGTGATGGCGTCCGTCGCGCCCCTCTTCACAGGTGAGGGGTACATTGAACCGACCGGTTGGCAGCCGCTTGCTGGAAAGCTGCTGGAAAAGGCTCCCGAACCGCAGCGCGTACTGAATGAAATTGTCCGACGCCTTCAACCGCCCGTGTGGTACGGCTCGCGTCCAGCTGAGCTTGAGCGGCGGCAAGAGCTACTCAAGACGTTGCCCGGTATCGGTGCGTCTAGTTTGGCCACTACGGTGGCTACGGTGAACGCACGCCTGCAAGCGGACATCGACCGAGCGCGGCGAATCGAGAATGCGGACGCTCAAGCTCGCAACAAGTTTGAATGAAATCGCCCACATGGACATTGAGGCTCACCAAAACACACCGATTATGACTGGGCATAGTCAAAATCGCCAAATTGGGATTTGCGTCACAACCTGCGGAACTTCGCCGACTTCGGCTCCGCACAGTGTCGTGCGCGAAAGTCACCTTCATTGCTATCAGCTCCTAGCGGGTTGTGTCGCTGCGAGGCACTTGTAGAATCATGCTTGCAGAGGGTCACCAGCAGAAGTCCACGTGGCGGTTCCTAGATGAACCAAGTTTGAACTGATGACAGATGGTCCATTCTATCATCAGTCCTTCTGGCTCAAGGAATTTCGAAGTTTTTCGCTTATTTCATTTCGGACCCCAAAGATCCTCTGGTTTAGTTGCCCGGATAGCTCCGCCCGGTTTTTGTCCGCATAGTAGACCTCCAATAAGAGGCTACAGTCTCTGATGTGCGACGGTGCTGTCGTGCGAACGCGATAAGCTAGACTTGCTTGGTCGGAGCACCGACTAAGCGCATCACGCGATTCCACATGTCGCGACCACGGTCCTCCATGTAACGGTCGGGATATCGGAATATCGGCGCTTCCGTTTTTATCGGCAGGTTAGGAACGACCTGACCTGCCTGGGTCATGATCACTCGCATCCGGGTGACATGTTCCTCCAGCCGATCTAGCGGAGCGGCGATGAGAAAGGCATCAGTGTTCCAATAGCGACTGCAAACTCGCCGCTGTTTTCCGCGATCCGCTGCTGAACTGTTGCTGGTGCGCTGATCCGCGGCAAAGCGATCAAGACCATCAAGAAGCTCGGGAAGAAAATACTCAGTTAGCTGCCTGACCGGCCTTCACTCGACTTTGATGGGCAAATATCCTCGGAATCGGCACGGGTCGTCAAATTTTGGAAGAACCCGGTCTCACACCCGAGATCAGCGTCGCTTCTCTCACCGAGACGACCGACCGAGTGCGTTGGAAGGGTCATGGTCCGCACGTCCTTGGCGATAGCGCTGGCGAGATCAATTCTTGGGCCGCCGCCCTGCCCTAAGCGGACGCGGCGGCAGATCTCCCTTCGAAGGGACAACAAAGAGATCGGGGATGGACGCCTTCAAAGCAATCGCCAACTTCTCAAGAACTGCCACCGATGGATTTTCGAGCCCTCTCTCAAGACGACTGACATAGGTTCTGTCGATCCCCGCGTCGACAGCGAGGGCCTCCTGCGAAAGCCCCTGGCCAACGCGCAGTCGCCGGATATTTCTGGCCACTAAAGCTTGCGCTTTCATGCGCGCAAGCGACCATTCGTAGGCCTATCAAACCACGGACAATAGTGCTACTATTATACCAACCTTCTAAGCTGATTTCTGAGCCGAGAGGGCAACAGCAGATGCAATCTGGACCGGAGTAGGACCATGACGAAATGGTTGTGCGATCAAGTGCGGAAGGCGAACACTAGCCGCGGCGAGCGAGGAACCTCCAATGAGTGGGCCCGGCTCTTCAGAAGCTAGCAGGACGGCAACGAAGGGTGACGGTATCAAGCCCGCGCGGGCCTGAAATTTAAGGGAATTTAGGTGACGAAACACAACGAACGTATTTCTGTTATTGTCGACGAACCATCGCCAATCATGCTGGTTGATCTTGAACCTTTCGCGCAGTTCCTGGGACATCAATGCCTTGGCGGCGCGAGCGATGCCTTCCGGTTTGGATACCGATGCAAGCGAACAGGCATCGTCTTCGCGACGGTCGAGATTCCGGCTTCAACGGTCGCCAAGTCCATTCGATTGAAAGCTTCAGTTCGAGTGACCACCGATGGAAAAGTAGTCGCCGATTCTGAAATTCCAAACGATAGCGCGCTTGGCCGCAGCTCTCAAACAGTCTCCCTGGTCCAATTGATCGAAGAAACCCTGCACATCGACAACCTCCGTATGGAGGAGACGAGCCCGCGCGAACTGAAAAGACTGCTCCAAGAGCTCGAGGTTTCCATCCAACGGGTAAAGGCTGCCCTTGTCGCTATGGATCGAGGGCTCACGTCGTAAATGTCAAGATCGGGCTAAATGATCTCATCTCGAAAGTTTCCAATGGAATGCGCGGCACCCCAGTGGGTGCAAATGGCAGACAATCTCCTTGCGTGGACCGCGCAATACGGTTTTGCGCTGCATAACTCGTCGAGGAGTGCCAACCGCTTTGGCGGTGATCCTCAGCGCGGCTCTTGGTTTTGCTTCCGATTTGAGCCGGAGAAAAGATAGAAGATCTGCGTCCGATTCCTGCCCGTAACCTTCGGTACTTGCCGAAGCGGGAAAGACCAGAGGTCAGTGCCGAGTTGTGATCGAAACGCGCTTCGGGCGCTTCAGGGCGGGTGTTGCCGCTGACGAGCGGAAATGCGATCAACGAATGACCCGATTGCCTCAGACCTCAGTTGGCGACACCGCGCCCCGCTCTAGCTCCAACTATTGGATGTGCAGACAATGACTTAGCCGCGCTTAGGCGATACTGCTTTTATCTTGCCTTCCTAATCGGGCGGGCAAAGTCAACTCACGCCTGCAGATTTTCTCGACTCCTCGCAGAATAAGTATCGCTGCTTCCCTCCATCTACACGCACAAACCTCGCCACCGCCGCGCTTGCGACGTGCGTTCACCAGGCGGGGTCCATGCGTTCCTTCGCGTTCAGCACCAGGGCTGTCGCATGCTCTTCATCAGGTTGGTAAACAGGGCTGTCCAAGCACTTTGGCGCTCTCATCCCCGAGGGCGGCAGCAGGCAAGAGAGCGGACATTCCCTGTTTCGCGGCCCCGCCAGGGGACGCTCACCGCGCGCGCGGATCTCTGGTTTTGCTCCTCCTTAACGTACCAGGCGCACTTCCAGCGCCTTCCTGCGGACGCCTGCGCCGCGGCTACTGCGCCGGCTTTAGGCGAAGCCGTTGCGTTACCTTGGCACCAAATCCGACGTGGAAGTCGGTCTCGCTGACCCACATCCGGTGGAGAATGCTCGCGAGCTTCCGCGCCACCGCGGCAATCGCACATAGCATGCTCGACCGTTTGGCAATCCGCAGGCCCCACGCCCGCAATGCCGACCGTTTTCTGACCCGGAGCAGGAGACTCGCAGCCGCTTCACACAGCGCCTCCCGCACGGAGATGTCGCCCTGTTTACTGATGTGACCTTCAAAATCGATCGATGTCCCAGACTGGTCGCGGACCGTGAGACCCTCGCCATCGACGATGCAAACGCTCGTTTCTTCAAGGCCGACGTCCAATCCAACGTAAAATTTCATCGGAGCTCTCCCTTGTGGCAACGACCGTCCAAGTCGTTGCACCGGGCTCCGGATTCGGCCACAACCTCCCTATCCCCATGCACCGGTATCTCGAAGCCCGATTTGAAGACCCCTACCCCACTCTGCCACTCTGGTAAGCGTCCGGTTCTCGCACATCTTTCGCGAACACACGCTCGTGCCATATCGGGTTCTCTGCAGCATGGAGAATCTCTTGTGAGGCGGAAACAATATGAGAGCAGAGCACGCCGAACCTGGTGGTCAGTTCACATCAAGGTCGGAACGGGTTGGTCACGTACCGTCTCAAGCAAAATCCGCAAGCAGCTTGATACGGTCGTCAGCCCGAAATCCAAACTCACCAAGCCGATGAGAAAGCCGAAGGCGACATGGTTGAGCCAACCTTCGTCGCCGATGTCGAATACCGCGACATCACCTCCGAGGTGCTTTTGAGGGCGAGTTCATTTAAGGGGTTGTCTCGGAAATAGTCATTGGCGAGAGAACTGCTCACTTCCTTTTTGAAGCGCTAACGCATTGGCGCGCCGCCTGATTGATCCAACGTTATGCGAGCAGCTTAGTCATAGTCGTTGCTAACTAGGGCAGCGCCCCTGTCTTGAACTCCGCAACCCTTGGTTTAGGCTCGATAGTGGCTTTTCCCGCTTCATTGTCTGGAGACAGAGGGAATCCGCAACTCGGAAATCATTGCTCTTCAATAGTTCGCGCCAACTAGTTATGCGCTGAATTCGTCAGCCATCGCCGCCTTTGTACGGATTGTGTCGTCTGATTAGAGGTGGAGGGGAGGTTCCGACAATGGCCTGGAGAACATGCGAGGTCACGTGGGCCGGTCCGATAGAGACCGGTGGGGTTTTCATGGCGTTGAAGACCGTCGATAACCTTCAGCCTCCCTTCGAGCGTTGGTTTCAAGCCCATCCGAGTGTGCAGAAAGAGATGTTAGCAACGGCGCTCTGCTCGATGAGTAACGGGATGCGTGTTGATGCTGCTTTGCCCGACAGTTTTCAACCAGAAGATGGAGTAATTGAGCGTCTGTACGTCCATAAGTGAGTGGCAGAGGGCTGCGAGGTCGGTGCAGTGGCCCACAGAGGCGGACGACGGGTGTGCCGGCTGCCAGCCGTGCACTATCCGGCACCGGCACTCGACCACCGTGGAACCGGCGTGACACGGAATCTACGGGTGGCGGGGGAAACACGAGAGATGAGGAAACCAGGCAAAAAGAAATCGTCAAAATCTCGCGCATCACAGTCGATAGTTCCTGCGCAGGTTAGCGAGAGCACGCCGGAAAGGAGGGCAACAATGTCCAAGCTAAAAAACCCGCCCCTCGGGTCTGATTTCGGCAATCAGCGACCGCAGAACCCGGCAGTCGGTCCTAGTGTTGGCAGTACGGGACTTCAGTCGCCCATCGGCCCTTTCGGCAAGGCGGGGCTCCAGAACCCTCCCGTCGGACGTGGTGTCGGCAGTACGGCGCTCCGGAACCCGTCCCTAGAGTTCGTTATGGAGCCACAACGTCAGCAGTACAAGGGGCATCGCATCGAGCTACGCGAGCGCACAGTACTCGAACTGCTTATTAATGACCAACCAATTCGCTACGGCCAACTGCCGGATGGATCGTACGCTCTGGAGGAGTACGCTTACGAACCCAGCCACAATTTGATCGATCTCGCCAAAAGGTTCATCGATTACCGGGACAGAGTCGAGGAAACTCGGCGCAAACTTGGAGCCCGGTGAGGATCTAAGCTGCTATGGACATCCGCAAGAACTACCGCAACCTCACGGCCGCCGAGCGCGAACTCTTCGTCCAGGCACTCTATCATTTGAAACAAACCGGGTTCGTCGATCAGTTTGCCGAAATACACCGCAGGCGTTTTTTTGAAAATATCCATGGGACGTCGCACTTCCTGCCATGGCACCGGGAAATGCTCCTCCGCTTCGAGCGTGAGCTTCAAGCCTTCGACACTAGCATCACAATCCCCTATTGGGATTGGACGGTCGACCGTAGTCCGTCTGATCCTTTGTGGGCCAACAGCTTCCTAGGCCAGTTCAATTCAGCTTGGCGTCTTGGACGGGCGCTCTCGGGCAGGCTGCCTACGGCGCAACAGGTACAGACCAACCAAACGCGTGCTCGATACCTCCAATTCTGGTCAGAGCTAGAACGCCCCATTCACAATTGGCCACATGAATGGGTCGGTGGCGTTATGGTTGACGTCGCCTCGCCCGGTGATCCGGTTTTCTACCTGCATCACTGCTGCATCGACATGTTGTGGGCGCAATGGCAACTCGCGCATCCTGGCGTGCCGTTCGAGCAGACCCGTGCGGATGACGGTCTCAACAGCCCTCTGAGGGAGTGGCCTGATCGCACACCGGCGGACGTGCTCGATCATCATGCGCTTGGCTACCAGTACGACAGAGAACCGCCAGTAGAACCCGAGCGCCCACTGACTGGATGTCACTCGGAGGCACTCCTGTTGTTATCTTAATACCTGCAGATCCGCAGCGTGGATGTAGAGGGTCCGAGCTGGAAGGTTCGAGCTTGATAGGCGGGAGTTCTACCCAACGCTGAACATGAGAGCACTGCGTGCCAAGGGGAGATTACCGCCCTCTGGTTCGACCTCGTTGAAATGCCGGCGCCGAGGGAGGTCGCGATGATGAACGCTCAGTGGTGCAGCCGCCAAGTTTGTGTACGATTAGCCGTCTTGCCTTCAGTCTTCTTCCTGGCGGTGACACATGGGCAAGCGATACAGCCGACTCCTCCGGTGACAGTGGAGGTCAGGGAGGAAACGAAGGATTCGACGGCAGTAACCGCGACGCTTACCGTCACCGCTCAGTTGAGGGTCTCCGATGCGGTCTTGGTCGTGCGGGCGGCTCAAGGTGTTGAGACCGAACGGACCCGGATTCCCCTAAACCTTCCGGTGAAGCAGCCCGTTAACGTGAACATTCCACTCGGTGTTCAACAGGCCGGCGAATACAGAGTCCAATTCGAAATCCAGGCTTCGGCAGAAGGATATGAAACCGCAGGCACGAGCGAGCGGCGCTACCTGGTGGCGGATGGCAAGAATCCGGTCCGCATTCTGACTGGTCGGCAACTGCGCCGCGAGAAGCGGAGCGGCATTGAAAGCAGGCTACGTGAACTCGCCAAGTCGGGCGAGATGGACGTTACCCTGGATAGCTTCCTTGCAGGATCTCTGGCGCGGATACCGGGAAACCAGCAGATCGAGCATAGGGGGCTCATTCAGCCGCTTGCGCCGCCTGCGGGAGGGATCGAGCCCTACGAACGGCACCAGATTGTGGACGGCAGCGCGCAGGTGGTGCGCGATCGCGACCCGATTACCGTGATCGGGCGAATCTTCTACACAGACCGAAACGGATCGTTGCGACCGCTCGTGAACGCCACCGTCGATATCCGTGACAACGATGTTGGCCCCGATGAGCATCTAACGTCAGTCGTGACCGGTTGGGACGGGCGGTTCTCCGCGACAGTGAACAACAATGACGGCTGGTTCCAAAACGGCCGTGATATATACATCCGGGTGCGCACGGCAAATGGTCGGTTTCGGGTAGAGGACTGCAGTTACTGGCCCGACTGGACTTACGCTTGGTCATCCGAGACACGGCATGACCTTTCGGACGGCGCTGTCGTGGACTTTGGCGACCGTCAGACAGCGACAAGCAATGAAGCGTCAATTCTCTTTCAGGACCTAAACCAGGGCTGGAATTTTCTCACCACTTCGGGCGGGCAGGACCCTGGCTTCGTCGATCTGTGTTTCCCTGAAGACGCAAGCGCGTATAGCACCTTCTGGGAAGAAATCGATATCGAAGACGGAGATGAGGTGGCGCGCGACATCGTGCTTCACGAGTATGGCCATGCCACGATGCACAATGCCTACGATGGCCACTGGCCGTCTAACACGGGGGGATCACACAGCTTTGACGACATCCTGAACCAGAACTTCGCATTCACGGAGGGTTGGGCTACGTTCATAACGCTGGCAATCAATGACGACGGGGTTTACCACTCCAACGGCTGGTCCCGGACTGTCGAATCTTTCACTCACTCGTCGGGTCACACTGCCGGAGACGGACAGGTTAACGAAGGCCATGTCGCCGCAGGTATGGGCGATGTGCGTGATGTCAACATTGAAGGCAACTGCACCGCGGGAAATTGCGATCCTTCCGGTGCCAACGCCGCGCCGATGACATCTATCTGGCGCGATGCGCTCTGGCGCAGCAATGCGGATAACATAGGGGAATACTGGACGCGTCTGTGCAACGAGCTCAATTGGGCTCAGAGGAGCTCGGCGCTGCAGGCCCTGGCTTTCAACGATATCATCGTCCCGGACTGCGCATGCTCAATCGAAGTGGCTGCCGGCGATCGCCCGGATGCTGCACACGTGGTCAGCGAGCTCCGGGATTTCCGCGATCGGGGGCTCAAAAACACAAGCTTTGGTCGGCGGATCATCGAGATGTACTACAAGCACACACGCGAAGTCGCGGGACTCATGCTTCGGGACAATTCACTGCGGCAGACGGGTCTGACCCTGGTCCAGCGCGCGTCCAGTGCTCGGTCAGTCCTGTTGAAGGGTGACACCAAGGAGATCCTAGTCGACTCCCAGGTCGCCGATCTGGCGCGTAACTTCATCACGCAAGCCCAAACGATTGGCAGCAGAGAGCTGCGCCAGGACTTCGAAACCCTGAAGCCATTGGTGGATGATCTCGAAAGTGTGTCGGCCGGCGCGATAGGGGCAAAGTTCGAGGCGATGGAAATGCGCCAGAAGAAAAAGCTGTAAGCGCCGTAGCTGCGTGGCTTCACTAGCTCAGTCGGTGTTACCGGAGAGCCAGCGATCACACACCCGCGAGGCGTATCGAGGCCCCGTTTTCGCTTTTAAGGTCCTGCCCCACGACGCTCTACTGTTCGACATCTTGAGGGCAAGCAGGGGCACCCGATGCTCGGCGAGGGCTTTGCTTTTGCGAGCGAAATCGAGACTCTCGACCTCAGGCATACGGAGCTTCTGACCCTCTCCGCTTGTGTGACCGGCGTTGGAGACCAAGTCGAAGGTGATGGTATAACCGGCGTACGCCGCGCCTTTTTTGCAGCAGGGGCCGAGAGCGTCATTTTCACGATCTGGGACGTGCCGGTCGATTCCACACGAGATCTTTTCGTCCGGTTTTACGAAGAGCTCAAAGCTCGTAACTCGCGCGGAGAGGCCCTAGAGGCGGCAAAGGCAGCGATTGCGGAGGCCTATCCGGGCGAGCATTACCGGCACTGCGGTTTCCAATTGTACGGCGCAACAGAACCAATAGATCATTTCGTTGAACCGAACCGGCTGGTAGTGGAAATGGTATCGGCAGCTGAATTGCGAAACGAAATCCAGGGAGACGCCCAAATACCGTATGTTTCTGGAAGAGCTTGGTCGAATTGGCATCGATTTCGAAGCTTCTAACTATTCGCAAAGCACGTGGCTCCGGATGGCGTATCGCGACCGTATTTGGTCAGTTGCCTCTCTCAAAGCGTTCAGCGAAGACGAAACGATCCCCTGTGAAGATCGTGAATTTTTCGGCGCAGTGCTGTATCGGGTCCGATTGCTTCTCGGGTGCAGAAGCGAGCTCAGCGGCCAATAGTTTTTGTGATGGAGTTGTTAAGAGTTCATCGCCAGAACCCTTTACTAAACTCAGTGAATCCTTGGTCCGCTACAGCGACCGTGAGACCCAGCCTTGACAATCTGGCGCCAAGCCATGGGCATCGTTCTTTCGGTCTTGTTGACCTAACCGCATCAGTTTTAGAACGACCTCAACAAGACGCAACCAATGCGATCGAACCAAATGAAACACCGCAAAATCAACGAAACTCGATTTGCCAACGACTGCAACGCTGAGGGTAATCTCGACGACATGGGGCAACACGCAACAGCGCCAACTGGTTGCGCCGGTCTCTGCGAGTTCAGGCAGGTGCTTCACAAAGAGGAGCCACGCTATCCTAGGATCGCGGGATCCGTTGCCTCTCTGGCGGGCCCAGGAGCCGTGATTTCTGCAAGAGATTCCGGTGAGAAACAAAGAAGGATAAGTCGCTGGAGCGCCCTCTGTCTTGTCTAATTCCGCCCGGTCTTCGAGCGTTTGGCGTTATTTTGTCGCGCAAAGAAAACATCCATTGACTGCACATCGCGCTTATCATTAGTCTTAAGCAACTTATAGTTTTCCACTTTTCTACTGCAGATTTTTTCTCGTCTGGCCCTGAGTCGAGTGCCGGGGGGCGGGTATGTCCAGATTGTCCTCATGGAAGGAATTCACTCCTTCCTTCACATTTTGCGGCGTTGGGCAGCTCCGCGAGCTTGTCGAGGCTACCTACAAGCACGCTTCTGGAGCTCTCGAGGCAGAGATACAAACCTCCGCGGATCCCAAAGTCAGGATCGAGGGCGCGTTTGACGCCAATGCCTCTGGCGCGGCGGGTCCAGATCGGTGGCTGAACTTTGGGCATAAGCCGCAAAACGGAACCCTTTGCTCCAACTCTCTTCCATACAGGCTATCCGCTGAGTTTGACGCTAACGACGAACTCGCGAACGTTAGCCTGAAGATATTTCTCGCCAATCCGCACTTCACCGTGAGCCTCAGTGACTTCCTGCCTGCCAAATTCGTAGAGCAGGACACGAAGGTGGAATTGCTCTCGAACGTTGGTGGTCGGATGGGCTTCGCCCTCTTGTCCGGTCTGGGGGACTCTGCTGAACAGCCGGAGATTTACAGAAAGCTAGCAGACGGCTTGCCCCAAGCCAGCTTCACGGCACCAGCGGGGTTCTTGAACCATGATCAGTCAACACTCCTTGGCCGCGTTGACCTGGCGTACGCTTGGCTGAGACCCACTGAAAAGTATCTCGGAACGTGGATCGGCGTACCAGTCGAGAACCCTTTAGGTGCTGCCGGAAATATCCTTCGACTCAATCTCTTTAGCTCACAAACGACTTCGAAGGTCGATGCCTTCGTTCATGATTCGAGGAAGTTCGTTCTACGTCTGTCGAAAGGTTCATTAGGTACTCCCACATTTGTCCTCGAAGCGCCCAAAAAACCGAAAGCCGGGGACGCTCCCGCAGAGGCGGCCTGGAAGCTTTACCGAGCGGCATGCCAGGAATTCGGTCTGAATGATGGATTCAAGGGCTTCCTTTTCAAGGGATTGGAAGGAAGCTGGCTCGAAGATGACCTAACCGTTAGCGCGGGCACACTAAGCGCCGCCTTGGATGTTGCCGCCCTGAGCTTTGGTGATGCGAAGATCAAAGATGGCAAGGATGTGATCGGATTCTACATCGGGATGAGTTTATCCATTCGAAACCATCCCCAATCAACTAATCCTCAACGAACCTTTCTCGGGTGGTTTGCTGCTCCGGCCACTCTACGCATTTCATACGGAAGCAACGGCCTGCGCTACCTCACTCTGCAGGGAACTTTCGCACAGCTAGAAACACCCTTTCAGTGGCTTTCCGATCGAGAATTTTCGGTCTCGGTTATCAGCCATCGGCAGGGTTGGGCAGCCGAGCTCGGCCTAGAAAAAACCGATGATAAATTTCTCGCGCGCATTCCGGTGGCAGGAAACAAGCTTCTATCGTCCGCCGTCATTGCCCTCTCGTTCGCGCCGATCATCTTCATGTCGCGCACTCCTCCAAAGACTGGCGGCGCAGCTACCGATGTACAGTCTCGTGGATACTTCGTTACGGTATCCTCAAATCAAAGTATCGCATTAGTCTTTGCTGCTGCTTCGCTGGGCTATTTCCTTGAGGACCGCGTTACGGTCGAGGAGCTTCGAATAACCGCCGCGCACCTCCGAACTCAACCTGCCCGAATTAACGATCCAAACGCCGGAGACCAGCGAGAAACGGCCCTACTGCTTGACTATGACGTGGACTACACAGTCGACCTGCATGAGGCTGGCCTTAGCACCAAGAGGGCAGTTAGTAGCCATGTCGATGGGACCGGTTTTGTTCTGCGCGACAACTCGGCACGATGGGTACAAGTGCCGAACGGCGCCTACGAACTTGGATTGTCTGATCCGGGCCTGTGGGACCTTGGCCTTCTGGGCAAAATTTTAAAAATCGCCGACATCAGCATACGTAAAGAGGAAAATGTATCGCTTGTTCTCCAGCTTCGGCTGGCTCGCAATTTTAATGGGATCAATTGCGATGACTTTCTTATCTCTATCGATCTTCATTCAGGCGCGGTTCACTTTGAATCGTTCCCAGCACAAGTTCAAGTGGAGATTGGAAAAGTCTTCAAAGGACGCGGCTTACTTCGTATTGGACGCGACAAGAATGGCGAAAGCGATGTAACCGGCGCAATCGATCTTGCGTTTCTGTCGCTAAAATGGCGAGTTTACGGCGCCCTCCGTGTAACCCACGTAAAGGATGATGCAAACGAACGGCATTTGGCACTTGTTGCCACACTGGAGGTCGAGTGGCCAACAAAGATTCCGCTGTTGAACACTGGCCTTGGCTTATCCGGCTTGCAACTCGTCTATGCAACTCACTTTATGCGAAATGAGAAGCCCAAAGTCGGGGCTATCCCGCCGGCATTAGCTTGGCTGAAGGCAGCCGGCGGCCATGTTCCATCATCCGTAGAAAAGCAGAGTCTCTGGGTCGCAAAGTATGGCCACTGGACGATCGGGGTAGGTGTCGAGGCTGGCCTGATGGTCAGCGATACAATTAATATCAATGCCCTTCTGGCATTCGAGCAGCCTGGCCCCCGCATTATTGTCTTCGTAAAAGTCACGCTGCTTCAATCGAAGACGCCAAACAAGGACAATAAGGAATTGACGGGTGGCATACTCGGCATTCTAGAAATCAACTGGGAAGAAAGGACAATTACAGTTGCGGTTCTTGCTGATCTAAATTTCGGTAAGCTGCTCGATATGCAAGTGCCGATGGAGTTCGGTGCTTCGATGATACATCTATCCCGCTGGCATGCCTATCTCGGCCACTTCAAGTCTCCAATCACAATTGACCTCAAGATTTTTAGCCAGCTCAAGGCCGGGGCCAGCGGCTACCTTATGTTTGATGGATATGAGATCGTTGGCCTGCCTCGAGCTGATGGCGGCGTCAAAACACTACCGGGATTTGCGATTGCGTTCAGCTTGAAAGCAGGCGTCAAGATCGGGTTCGATAGCCTTTATCTTGAAGTGACTTTTGCAACCTTTGTCGACCTATCGCTCTCACGCGTCCTTTACGCAGAGGGCACCGCGATCCTCTCAGGGACGCTCCATCTGTGGCGATTCGACGTTGGCGCTTCCGGACGATGGGACTTCTACTTTCTGCGCGGGCCAGATGGCGGCACCCAGTACAGGCTTGAGGGTAGGATCTGCGGCCATATCAAAATCTGGCGGTGGAAAATAGAAGGCTGCGTCGGTCTCAGCATCGGTTCACAGATTACAGACACAGCGCAACTTGATGAGCTCGTACAAGATGTTTTTCTGATCTCCGGAGCGCAGGCTATTCTCCACGGCCACGGAGCTTTCAACGCGATAGACGCGATCGTCGGCAAGGCGACAATTGGCGCAACGCCAACTGGCGAAGCTACGTTTGATCTGGACAGCATCGTTGTCCTGGGCATGAATGTCCCACCTGAGGTTGACACGACAGGCACAGGATTCGCTCCAAAGCTGCCCCAGCCTACACCGGATGCAAGCTATCAACTTGGCACCAAAAAGGCTAAGTACACGATCGATGGTGTGACGCTTCAAGCGCGCCAAGCAGATGGCTCGCTAACAGACGTGTCGTACGCCGACTCTCCTGCTCGATGGTGGAGAAATGTCGCCAGGCAAGAAGGCGGAAACCCATCACCGATCAGTCTTGCATTACTGACCCGTAACCCCTTGGCCTTCGAGAATGCGGTCATCTCTCCCGAGGATCCCGGCGGCGCCCTAGACCAACTTCTTGATGGCATCTGCGCGCCGGCTATTGCCGAGCAGTATGCCTTGTACTTTGCGTACCCTCCCATTCAATACGCCCTTGAACACGGCGCCTGCCAAATCCGCGGCGTGCTGGGAGATCTAGATCTAGAATTAAACCCCGGCTATCGGGCAGTCACAGATTTGACTGTGGAAGTAGTCAACTTGCGCCCCGCCGACATATCGGTCTCCGTTCATGTATTAGACGAGCTTATTGAAGAAGCGCAGGTGCCTGGAATTGCTCTACATCAATTTAACAACGGACCCACTGATGGGCTTATCAATCCGTTGCTCAAGCTTTCCACAGAGGGGTTCTGGCGCGGTCATCTGCTACAGATTTGTCTTGCAGTGCCACGGGGGTTCGGTGCGAGCCGAGTCGCTGGGATGGTTCGTTTGCGGAAGAACTCCATCGTTATTCCAATCGATAGGTCCAACCTGATCGTCAACCCACTCCGGGTGGATTTGGATGCGTTTCACGAGAGAAAGGCGCGCTGGACCGGCGCATGTCTGGCATTTTCCAAATTGAATCAAGTGCCACGATACGCTGCACACGAACTAATGCTTCTGACGATCGATCTAAAGGGACTATCACTTTCAGAAGATCCTACTGATCTTCTCATCGAACTGGATCGAGATCTTCCAGGTCAACAGCCGAGAACCATAGTCATTGGACCTGTGAAGGTCACGCCGAGTGCTGAGCACAAACGGTTCATGTGGGACACTGAACGCAAACAGACGCTCCAGGAGGAGATAGACGACTATCTGTCCGGCGACACCAAACCGAAGCCGCTTCTAGAGCCGGACACAGAATACGTGCTCTCGGTAAACTACTCTGAGACGATCGGAACAATCAACAAACAACATGACCCAATCATCCGAAGTTTCAAATCATCTCCTTTGCCGCCTCGTAAGCTCGATCCTTATCTGCTCGCAACCTACCCTGCAGGTCGCGCAGCTCGCACAATGCCGGTAGCAGATGCACCCGCACTTCTACTGGCCAGTCATGATATTCTACGAATCTTGGAAAAATATGCTGTTAATCTAAAAGTCACTATTACCCATAGCGGAGGCGCTCCCGTAAGCGACTCAACTTCCGCTTTAGATTGGTCGAAAGGACAGGTGTTCAGTCCAGCTGACCTTCGTGAGCCAAATCCACCGAAGGGAATAATATCAGCTAGCCATCGGGGGTGGCCTTCCGCAACTACCGCCGCCATTTTGAAGCTCATTGAAGAAGGCCGCCTGCCTTGTATTAACGCGAATTCCTTTGACCGAGCGCTTTGGATCGGGTTCGACGTAAGCCTTCACAGTCTATCGGGCTATCATGTGCGGCTAGACTTAGTGGATGGAAATGGAGATCCGATCTTCTTAGACGACCCAGCAACTGGTGCTAGCGCACAGTTCTACTCGTTTTCATTTACAACCGGGCTGTACTCCACGATGAGTGACTTGGCGGATCGATCCGCGAACGGACGCCAAAGTCAGCGCGTGATAATCGAAAAGCCGGATTTTGGGCCCGGACGCATCGACCCTCAGTTTTCAAATCTTAAGATCGTGCCCGACAAACTTCTCGAAGACGCGATCGCCAAAGTCTCTGGCGAGAGACAGGTCTATTCTGGAGAACCCGACTATTCCATTCTATGGAAGAAGCACGCGCAAGACCTTCAACCCGTCGCTATTTGGATAAGAGCAAACGAACCGCTGCTTGTCAGTTCGATTCTTCCAAGAATCGGAGAAGTCAACGGCATTGATGGCACATCCACATCCGGTTTGCTGGGCGAAGAAGGTGCTCCTGTTTGGGGACCAAAGCAGGAGCCCAATAGGACCTTGCCTGTTGGAGTTAGCGAATTCGCTATTGCCGAAAGCGGATTGTCAGCTGTTCTCCTCCTGGACAATGCGGCCGGATCAGCTGATATCGAGATGAAGCTTAAACGCATTTGGTCTTGGCAAGAGGAAGACAAGGTTTCGGAGGAAAGGACTTTTCTAAGGATACCAGCCAGCAAGCTAAAAACTCGAACGGCGCATTTTCCAACGCCCGCGATTGGGAGAGCGTGATGGGTTCCGCACTCGACGCCCGCACAGCAATATTCCAAAGAGTGACGTCAGGATGGCCAAAAGGGTTCGACGCCGCATTTGTGAGTCCCAGGTTAAAGACGGCGAATTCGTTGGTCTCGGTACAGTGGTCCGTCGATCCTGAACTGGGGCTTCCCGTAGCGCCATTTGAGATACTTGTCGAAGAGGAGGTTAGCCGAACAAATCTCGAGAGCACCTTTTTGGAGAGAGCCAGCTTGGATTCCGGCAACGGATTTTCTCTGCTCGTGCCCGCAAGTGCCCCTGCAGAGCGCGTGCTTTATGTCAGGGGAGAAGTTGCTCAAGCGAGTTCGAAAAGACGAATATTCGCTCTAGACCAAGCTGGCGTTGAGATACGCGAATCAGCGCAGCTGGTGGCGGCAGGCGATTCTTTTATATTCTTTGGCCCCGACATCATCGGTATTGGCTCTGACGACACAGCGGTGCTTGGCAAGATTTATGTCGCAGTCATACCCCAGGGTCTGAGCGGTGAGAAGGTCGGGGAAGCAGCTCCTCCGTTCGATGTGCCGATTTACGAGCAGCTTGTCGAAGGCCCTGGGCGCGTAAGCGCTAAGTCAGCGGTCATGTGGCGGTTACAATCCAATACGTTTGCGAGAGCCGCCGATCCTGGCCCCCAACAACCCGATTTGTTACGTGAAGTGCACCTTGAAGACATTGTTGCATCTGCGCACAGCCTTCAGCTTTATAAGCCTTTGAACGAGCTGGAGAACAATTTCGCTCAGGCTCTACTCGATCCGAACTGGAATTATGTCGAGACAGAGATTGGTGGCGGATCCGCCGCAGAAGCTACCATTTATCCCGTCCGAATACTCCAACTTGTTCGGACGCTCGGACCTATCGAAGCTTCAGTGCTGGGATTTGAGGTTACAGTGCCTTCGAGAAAAGGCCCCGTATTGTCTAGGTCGGATCTTCTGAACCGAATTGTCTCAGAAGCGTTGCTTCCATTCACATTGGTTCGGGTAATTGGCTATTTCGCCAAGCCAGGGTTCGTCGATACGGGCAATATCTCTGACAACAAGACTTCAAGCTTCACACGTGTTGTTGAGACTTGGGCTCGATTGACCTTTTTCGACCAGTCGGTAAACCCTACGGCCAGTGTTGGCGAGCTAAATGATCCAACAATGCGTGACCAGTCGGCCACGGTCGATGTTGATATTACGTTGACTTACGCTGGGTGGCTTGAAACGACGTACCTCGCCCGGAACTCGCCTGACGGCGTTATTCGCGATCAAGATCGCCCAAAGCTCTTTACGTATCGGGCATTCCGGAGAGACGGTTCAAATGCGAAAGATCCTTGGCTCTCTGATCCCTCATTGCCGGCGCCTAACGTTGACCCAACTGAGATCAAGCATCTGATTTATCGAAGAGACGAATTCGGTCGTTGGGCGGAAGCGCTACTGACTTCAGCTGAGCTCGCACCTTACCCAGTTGAGCCACCGACGATAGCTTCTGTGGAAGTACGGTACGAGGCAAACGCTAGAATATTCCTAGAGTTGGTCGTTTCACGTAGCTGGAAACTGCGAACACCCTTCGACATTTCAATTGCCCTTGCCATTTCGCTCGATCCGGCCGATGCGACTATTGTGCATCTTCGACCCCCAGATGGCGTCACAAGCCCCCTGCTTGGCAATCGCCTGCCCTTGAGCATCGAGTTCGATCTTGACGGCCAACCAATAGTAAGGTTCTCGGGCGGGCCACCAACGCCGATTGTTGTAGCTGACCAAACCGGAGCTGGACTACCCGAGCTTCGTAGCTACACGCTCACGGTGCCGCTGCTAGATGCTCAGGATGTGGTCGGCGAGTCTATGTTCGTTGGTGTTACTGCGGATGCTTCTAACGTAGTTAGCGGACCGGCTCGAAGATCGAAGGCGGCGTCAACGCAGATACGCAAATTCTTCGATCCGCGGCCGCCGGTCGTCGCTTCAAAACCTTGGCAATTGGTTTGGTCGAGTCGTCCGAATCCGCGAGGCCGAACTCGCTTGCTCCTAGATCCGCCCGTTGCGACTTCCGGCGAGATGGGGGGATTCAGAATTTGGCAAGCTACGGAGACTGCTCTTATCGACTTCGCCCTGGAGGAGGCTCAGAGCTCTACAGAAAAGGATGACATTGAGCGGTTGGCGAAATTGCTTCGACGTACCACTGACATGAGGCTCAGGGCACAACTGTTGAAGAACCGCATCTCGCCACTACTCGTCGACGATAACACCAAGGCGGCGTTCTTTTCCAAGTTTGACGCCGTGTCGGATAAGATTTGGGGACCCGAAGAGGTTGTCGAGTTGGAAGTTTCAGCTCGAATCGATGGTCTCGTCGCACTCTTGTTCACCGGAATTTCGAAATCAGGTGTTGAGAACTTAAGTTTGGATGTTTCAACGGCTGACCTCAGGGTTTATGCCGTGCCCGATCGAATTCCTGACAAAGCTCCAATCATTCAAGTCGTTGCCGACCTTGATGGCAGTGGGGCAATACCGAATTGTTGTTTGATAGTGGCAGGCTCACGGCAACCGGTCGAAGCGCGCGCGTTGCGCCTGTTTTGGGACAACGGTGATGACGTCGATAACGAGCAGGAGGTCCTCTACGAACTCGACAACAGGTCCGAGTTGAGCGACGCTCAGGCGCGCGACTATCTTGACGATATTGACGATCTTGTCGGTCGCATGGAGCTTCCGTTTCATTTGATCTTCCTCGTGGTGCTGCCGGAAAGCTGGAGTCGTCACCACTTCACCGCAGACATCCTTAGGACTTCGATCGCTAGCCCGGCCGATCAGATCCCGAGTCCAAGGGCAACCATGGTATCCTGTGTCGTGAGGCCGGGTCTCGGCCCCATACTGTCGGTCGTCGCACGTCACGAATCCTATGACGCGGTGGACTGGACCGTTAAGTATACTGGCCTCACTCTGCTCACTCCATCCGGATACTCGCCCTCCGAGGTCTATCTAGAAGTGTCCGACGGGTCCGCGAAGCAGGGGCCGACCTCGCTCTCCGAGGTTCTAACAAATGGCATGGTGCTTCCGGTCCCCGGCGGATCTATCAACCTTGATGGTATTGAGGGCGACAAGCTGAAGATTACAGCGAACCCTCCGCCTGTCGGATTTAAAGTCAGACTGTTCGTGAAGGATCCGGCCGCGCGGGTGGCCAAAGTAGAGCTTGCTTAGGCGGACTGACCCACATTTGAGACCAGTGCTTTATTTTGAAGTGAGTACATTTCGCAAAATATGTCTGGCGGAGGAGGCAATGAAAGTTACAGCTGATCGGATAACGTTGGATCGCACCTCGGGCAAGATTGCGACAGAATTGTCGGTGCGCCGGGCGGACGCATGCCAAGTCCTTATGGAAATTGATGAAGACGGCAATGTTATCGATGGCCCTCGATGCGTTAGCGTAAGTTGCACTGGGTCGTGCGAGCTTAGGCAAGAAAAAGACGGGAGTAACGTTAGTTACTGGTGCGATTGCGATTCCTGAAGCAAGTACAGAAATTAGGGCGCCCCAGTTTTTCCATACCTTGGAGAATATCAAGGTAAGTTTCGGTCGTGCCCCTGAACAGGGAAAAGCTATCCAATTGTGGGAGGCCGGCGAACTACGAGGGCCAGCCTTTCATCTAAAGGTAGCTCATCAGGTCCAGCGCCGCCGCGCCAATTAGACGCTCATTAGCGGGGCCCTCGAAATTTTCTGCGAACAACCCTATAAACCAAACACCAGACGCGTTCTCTGCATCAAGGCTCCACGCGCGTTCCACGGTGCGTCAGCGTACCCCCTGCCCGGCTGCGCGCAGCATCATAAATCTATCGATCGAGCAACCAACGCCCTTCAGTCAGCCGGCAGGCCTCGATTTTCCGATCGACTATCAGTTTTGCTAGTCGTCCGTGAAGAAAGGCTAAGCCACTGATCGGGAATCTCGATTTGGGCTGAGGGGCGTTTTCAGATTGCAAGGTTTTGATGCTTTGGGTGTCAGAACCTTGCAATTTCATTTGTGGATTCCC
>Ga0307500_10000098_pt1 | contig 27527 bp, 21 predicted proteins | sample 14_S_MG_FD_201362 | JGI IMG/M metagenome (GOLD analysis project Ga0307500, IMG submission 201362) | Soil microbial communities from Populus trichocarpa stands in riparian zone in the Pacific Northwest, United States - 14_S | ecosystem: Environmental > Terrestrial > Soil > Riparian zone > Trees... | reverse complement strand
GTGCATGCCGGCGGCGGTCGGCGAGCCCAGCTCCAGCGTGTCATGCACGACGAGGTCGGGCCGCCAGGTCTGGAGCAGCTCGAGCACGTCCCGGGCGCGATCGACGGCGCCAGCCCCGAACAGGTGCCGCGCGGCGAATCCGGGCTGCTGCTCCGCGGGCAGCTCGCTGATCGTCGTCTGGTCCGGCATCCGGTCGTAGGACTCGGCCAGCGTGACGCCGGAACGGTGGGCGGTGCCGCCGAGCTGACCGATCAGCGCCGACATGTCGCCGCCGGAGGACACCACGACCTCGTGGCCGGCCTGCTGCGCCGCCCGGATCAACGGCACCATCGGCAGCAGATGGCCATAACCGGGCCAGGAACCGAACAGGATTCGCATCGGACGCAACTCCCCGGGGCACGCACTCGTTGCGGGCGAACCGCCCTCGTCCCCGGCCCGCGCCGCGGTAGAACGGCTGCGCGGAACTCTGCCGGGTCGACCAGCCGTCATCAATAGTCGCCCGGCGGACAGCTGCCGCGCCCGCCGCCGGCCGCAGCTGTCCGGCCGGGCACTTATAGGCTGGCGCGCCGAGCTGGAGTCTCGACAGATTGTTCGGATCGCGAGGAGCGACGAGCCATCAAACGTGGACTGTATCTGGCGCCGTTCGACCGGCTGGCTGATCCAAGGCTGCTGATGGACCTCGCGAGCCTCGCCGAGTCCAGCGGCTGGGACGGTCTGTTCCTGTGGGATCGGATCGCCTATCCGCCTCGGGGCCGCGCCGTCGCCGACCCGTGGGTGGCGCTCAGCGCCGTCGCCGTGGCGACCGAGACCCTCCGGCTCGGGCCGATGATCACTCCGCTGTCCCGCCGGCGGGTCCAGAAGGTCGCCCGGGAGACGGTCACGCTGGACCAGCTCAGCAACGGCCGCCTCACAATGGGTGTCGGGCTCGGTAACGCCGACGACTGTGAGCCGTTCGGGGAGGTCGTCGACCCGCGCGAGCGGGCGCGCATGCTGGACGAGGGCCTCGAGCGGCTGGACGGGTTCTGGCGCGGCGGGTTCAACCCGCTGCCGGTGCAGCGACCGCGGATTCCGGTCTGGGTCGCCGCGAAGTGGCCCAATCGCAGGCCGGTCCGACGCGCGATCCGATGGGACGGCCTGTTCCCGATCGACCTGCCTGGACCCGAACGGCTCACCGAACTCGCAGCGGAGATCAGGCAGGCACGTGCCGGGAACGAGGATCCGTTCGATCTGGTCGTGGAGGTCCCCCCTGGCGCCGACGTCCGCCCGTGGCGGACCGCCGGGGCAACCTGGGTGCTGACCAGCATCGAGCCACAGCCCGCGGAACGTGAAATACGTCAGGTCATCGCAGCCGGCCCCTGACCGCCAGGTCCCGCCGAACCTGGGGCCACTGGACGTCAGCCCTTGTGGAGGTCAGCCGGGATAGCGCTGCCCTCGCGGACCGCAGCCCTTGGTGCATTGGCGTCCGTCCCGGAGACCTGCCGGGGCGAACGCCCCCTCCTCCTACCTCGTTGGCTGAGCCGGTCAGCTCGGCTTGGCCCAGGCTTGGCGTCTGGCGGTGATGTCTTCGACCCGGTAGAAGGGCTTGCTTGGGTCGGGGGTGACGCCAAGGGCCTGGTAGAACTGCTCGGCGGGTTCGTTGCCGTGGTCGGCGGTCCATTCGATGCGGCTGCATCCGGCGTCGTCGGCGATTTCGGCGAGTCGGCTCATAAGGGCGCGGCCGGCGCCGGTCTGGCGGTGGTTATCGCGTACGTAGAGTTCTTTGAGGAACAGGGAGTGCGTGGCGCCGGCGGCCGGCCAGAGGTACGAGTAAGCGGCCATGCCTATGACGGCGGCATCGTCTCGGGCCAGCAGCACGTAGGCGGCGGGCCGTTCGCCAAAGAGCATCCGCGCGGTGAGGGCGGCGCGGTCGTCGGGCGTCTCGGGGGCGCTGCCGCCGTAGTACCGATCTATCTCGGCGAGCAGGTCGACGATGGCGGCGACGTCGGCGGGGGTGGCCGGGGCTATCGACAGGGTCACGGGTTGATCGCGCCGTTCTTGTCGTGGCTGGCAGCGGTCAGGATTTCGCGGACGGCGTCGAGCGGCCGGCTGTACTTGCCGCCGGTTGCCGGTGGTGAGGGTGGCGAGCAGCTCCTGGGCACGACGAGCACGATTCCGACCGGCCAAACCGCCGCCCGCCACCCGAACCGCCGCCCGCCGGCCAAACCGCCGCCCGCCGGCCAAACCGCCGCCCGCCGGCCAAACCGCCGCCTGTCGCCAAACCGCCGCCCGCCGGACCGTGGGGCCCGCGGGGGTCGCCCCCGCGGCCAGCATGACGAGTGGCCCCTGGCCCGCGCGTTCCGCGGACAGGGGCCACCCAGGACACTCGTGGGCGCTACTGGGATCGAACCAGTGGCCTCCTCCGTGTCAGGGCAGTGATCTGGGCCGCGCGGTAGCGACTTTGGGCCTCTGACCTGCGGGGGAGCGGACCGTGCCCTAGTCCGTTCCCCCACCTTTACCCCCGTTCCGACACCCTCCCTAGGGCATCTGTAGGGCATGAATCGGAACGTGCCCTACAACTACCATCCACTGTGGACAGTCAGTCTTTGGGAGGTGATCCTCACAAAGCGAGGGCTCCGCGCCATCCCGTCCGACCTGGCGAAGCCCTACCGCGCCGTGTCAAGGGGCATGTTCGTGCGGGCCGGATCGTCGCTGCGGTCCGCCCCTTGATGCGGCGTGGTAGCCCTTGTGGAGGTCGGACGGGATGGCGCGTGTAGCCCTCGCGAAACCGGCGGCCGGCTGCCGTGGTGCCGATCCCGGAGACCTGCCGGGGGGTGCGGGGGATGGCGAATGCCCCCGCCACCACCGACCTGGTCGTGTGGCGCTACGTAGCTCGGCGATTCCGGGACATGGCCCGTCTCAGACTTCCGGAACGTCTGCGTGTGCCGCGCTGCCCGATTGAGCGCTTCAATTCCAACTTCACCCGTCTCCAGGCGCGCCACGGTGTCCTGCGGAAGAACTCAGCTTTTTGGTCGTCGCGCCTCGGGACTTCATAGATGGGGACCCGACTACTCATGACAGCTCCTTGGTGATCCGCTTGGTCGTTGACGTAGATGGCTCGCGCCGGCTCGGAGAGGAGCCAACACCTGTGTCAACGATGGCTCGGACAACGAGGCGTGGACCACCGGATATTCCCGGCCGCCGACCATGCCGCAGGATCACCACATGTACTGGCCGCCATCGACCACGAGCTTCTGGCCGGTGATGAATCCGGCGTTGTTGGAGAGCAGGAGCATGACGGCGTTGGCGACGTCGTCGGGCCGACCGATGCGGCCGAGCGGTACGGCTTCCTCGCGGGCGCGCAGAGTCTCGGGATCGGCAAGGCCAAAGCGGTTTGCCGTCTCGTCGGTGAGGGTCAGGCCGGGGATGACGGTGTTGACGTGGATCCTGGGGCCGAGTTCGAGGGCCAGGCACTGGGTCAGGATCATGAGGCCCGCTTTGGAGGCGCAGGTGTTGGCGCCGTTGCGGCGGGCTCGGATACCGGTTGAGGCGCCGATGTTGATGATGTTGCCGCCGTTGTCCTGGGTGAGCATCTGGCGGGCGGCGTGCTGGGCACAGAGGAACGCGCCTTTGAGGTTGACGTCTAGGACGGCGTCCCAGTCGTGCTCGGTGAGGTCCAGCGCGGGCTTGTCGATGACGCGGGCGGCGTTGTTGACCAACACATCGACCCGGGCGAACGCCTCGACGGTCCGGTCGATCAGCGTCCGGGCGGCCGAAGCGCTGCCGAGGTCGGCCTTCACGAGCAACGCCCTGGGCGCGGCGGCTTCGCAGAGCTGGAGAGCTTCGGCGGCGGTCTGGTCGTCGGTGGCGTAGTTCAGGACGACGTTGTAGCCGGCGTGGGCGAGGCGGAGGGCGATTGCGCGGCCGATGCCGCGTGTGCTGCCAGTGACGACAGCGGTGGGGGTCCCGGTCACCGAGGGAGGCTAGCTGAGGTCTCCGGCGGGGAGCTGGAGGCGCTCGCCCAGGGCGCGTAAGCGGCGCTCGTGCGGCCAGACCTGGGCGGCGCGGCGGCAGATGGTCAGCATCTCGTGCTGGCGCTGCTTGCTGCGTAGGACAGCGGCGCCTTCGATGCCGCGGTCGATGTGAGTCTCGAAGGCGTCCAGGTCGCGGAGCAAGATCGAGGTAGCGGCCTGGTGGTTGGCGATCTCGAACCGGATGCGGGTGGGTGCGTTAGCTTCGCTGGTCTGGCTGACCTGATCGAAGATGTCCCGTGCCCTGACCTCGTACCGACGGGCCGGGAACCGCTCCGCGAGGGCAAGGTGGGCGAGGCCGCGTTCGAGAGTCAGCGACGCGGGCGTGAACTCGGCGTACAGGGCGCTGTCGTCCTGATCAGGAGCTTCCGGGTAGAGCTGCTCGGCTAGCTCGACCGAGCGGAGCGTGTCGGCTTCCCGGCCGACCTGGCCATACACGACGGCCAATTCGGCATGCAGGCGCGAGCGCTGGAGCGCTGGCACCTTCTGTTCGAGGGCGAGCGCACGCTCGAACACGTCAACGGCCTGGGCGGGCTGCCCACGGTAGAAGTGGGTGCTTGCGAGCGAGATCAGGGCGGCGGCCTCGGTACTCGGCTCCTCGCCGAGCTTCGCGTAATACAGGGCCTGCTCGCAGTGTCGCTCACGTGCGTTCAGCCGGTGCCCGTGCAGGGCGATGATGCCGCTGATCCGGTGTGCCTGGGACGCCAGCCGAGCTGCCGCACGCTGCCCCGGGAACGACCGGCGGGCAAGAGCGTCGAGCGGGACCATGTAGGCGGACAGCATTCGTTCGACGGTGAAGAGGTCGCTGCCTCTTAGCAGGTGCCAGCACGCCGTGATGCTGGCGGCGGCGCGGGAGAGGAACGGCTCGGACGTCGCTACGGCTGGCATGGCGGCCGGCCCGGCGGCGAAGGTGAGCGGTAGTGCGGCGAGCGTGGCGAGGGCCTGGCGTCGTGACAGGGAATAGCTCATGTTGCGACTGTCGAAGTCCGTCGCGTCGAACATGAGTAGCTCCTGATGTAGTAGGGCCTGGAGGTCGTCGGGGACGGCTGGAGGTGTCCAGCCATCAACCGCGGCGATCAGGCCGGCGACTCGGAGGCCGAACCAGGTTGGCCAGTCGATGGCGCCTGACGTGTCAGCGTCGGGTGGGCCGTCGTCGGCGCCGCGCGAAGGCGTACCGGTCGGCGGCTCGTCGGCGGGCATGAGTGGCGAAAGCTCGGCGTGAGAGCCGGTCGGCGCGAGGCCGACGAGAATGCGGTTGGCGTCTGGCATGTTGAGGGCGGCGGCGATTCGTTGCCAGCGCTGGAGGCTCAGGACTGGCGGCCGGCCTGTCCTTCCTGACTTGTGGTTGACAAGCTTCGCCACCTCGGTCGGCTCGACCTTCATCCAGAACGCAATGCGAGCCTGGGTGATCTCACAGTCCTCGTGGATCAAGCGGAGCAGGCCGGGAGCGTCCTGGACGGCACACAGGTTCCGGACGCGGGGGTGTTCCACACGTAGGCAGCAAGCTGAATCGGGTCAGGGTCTTCGGCGGCCACCGTTGACTGACGCCTCCGCAGGTACGGCTCGGATGCGCCCCGGACGTATCAGGGCTGCTCCGAGAGTACCTGGGGTCCGATACCTGGAGTTGGACTCCTCGTGCATAGGTAGCTACCGGATGCACTGTGTTGGGCATGAGTGCGATGCCGGAAGAGGGCGAGGATCGGGTTCCGTGCGTGGGGTGTCGGGGACGGGGCTGGAGGTGGGTTACCTGTCGGGCTGACCTGGCCGAGCGGGTGATCTCGGGTGAGTGGCCGGTGGGGGTTCGTCGCCGGCCGTGTCCGGAGTGTGGTGGCGAGGGGTCGGTGTCGTTGGGGGGTTTGGTCGCGGGGATGTAGTGCCCTGTTTGGCGCGGCCGGGTGGGTTGCCTGCCCGGCCGTTGCCGTTGTCCGGCTCGGGGAGGTCGGTCGGGCTGAATAGTCCGCCGGTGCCGGGTCGTGGTTCGTAGAGCGGAATGACGGTGCCGGCGGGCCAGAGGTCGGCGCACTCGGCGGTGATGGCGGTGGCGAGCTGACGGTCGTGGAATGGTGCGACGGCGAACTGTGGCCAGCGCTTCTCGCCGAAGATGATCGCCCATGCGGCGGCCTGTTGGGGTTGGCTGGGGTCGGTTGCTGGTGGGCTGGTGGTCTGGCTGGCGGTGTGGTGTACGAGCTGGTGTAGGTGGTCGAGTAGGGCGCGGTACCGGGCGCGGGCGCGTTCGGCGTCGGGGTCGCTGCTGTGCAAGGCGGCGGTGGCTTGGGCGATGGCGGGGTCTTCGATGATGCCGAGGTGGGCGGCGTGGGCGGCGGTGAGGTGCGGCAGGCAGCCGTCGGTGTCGGCGGTGGTGTTGGTGAGGTGGATGGTGCCGGCGTGGTGGTCTGGTGCGCAGATGGTCCAGTCTGGCGGGTTGGTGGTCGGGTTGGTGGCGCGGGTGAGCCGGCAGCGGTGGGTGTAGGGGGTCAGCAGGTCGAGCAGGTCAGCGGCGATGCGGGTGAGCTGTTCGGCCAGGGGTAGCAGGTGTGCGGGTGGGCCGGCGACGTGGTGGTGCCTGCTGGCGGCCTGGAGGCGGTCGGCGATGGTGGTGACCGCGAGCGGTAGTCCGGTGAGGTAGCCGCCGGGGGGTGGTTCGGGTCGTGGCCGGGTCGTGTCGGGCATGGGGCGGTCTCCCGGTGGCGGGTGGACGTGGTCGGGTGGTGACCGGCGGCCCGCAGGTCGCCGGAAGTCTCTGCGGGCCGCCGGCGTTCGGGTGCCGCCGGAGGGTTGGCGGGTGGTTGCCGCGCTGTGGCGGGCGTTATGGCTGGTTGATGCGGGTGAGCATGGTTGCCAGGGCGGTGACTTCTTCGGGGCCGAGGCGGCCGAGTAGGTGGGTTCGGATGTCGTCGAGCTGGGTCTCCAGGGCGAGGCGGGTCAGCTCGGCGCCGAGGTCGGTGAGGGTCAGGACGCTGGATTGGCTGGCTCGGCGGCGGGTGAGTAGGCCGCGGGTCTCCAGCACGTGGCACAGTCGTGATGTGTCGGCGGCCGACAGGCCGAGCTTGCCTCTCAGCGCGGGTAGGCCGATCCGTCTACCTGGGGCGTCGGCTACGCACCGCAGGATGGTGAGCTGCCGGGGGGCGAGGGTGTACTGCCGCCACAGGTCACGCTCGATGATCTGGTTGACCCGCTGGTGGACGGCCAGCAGCGCATCCCACGCGGCCAGCTCGGCGGTCGAGCTGCGGCGCTCGGGTCCAGGTCGGGCAGCGTCGGCCTTGGCGTGACTGGCGTCGGCCTGGCCAGCGTCGGCCTGGTCGGCGTCGGCCGGCTGGGTCCGGCTCACCGTCTGGCCTGGCCGGCGTACTCGGTGGTCGGGTAGTACGGGCCGACGGTGGCGGGGCTGTGCCAGACGGCGGCGGACATGAGCGGGTTGAGGTCGGTGATCTGCGCGCCGGGGAATGCCTGCTGGTAGGCCTGGTGGAACCGTTCGCGGGTCAGCGGCGGGTGGTCGGCGGCCTGGCGCAGCCAACGGTCGTGCAGGAGCAGGCGTAGGACGTCGGCGGCGGCGTGCCGGTCGCCGGACAGTTCGTAGGCGGCGCGGGACTCGGTGAAGGCGCGATCGACGTGGAACCCGGGGTGGGCCCAGCCGCCGGGGTCGATCATGTCGACCAGGATCGCCACCCCGCGTGCCGCGACGAGGGACCGGATGTGCGGCAGGACCAGTTCCGGGCCGCCGACGGTGCGCAGGACGTCGACGGCCAGGACCGCGTCGAACGTGCCATTGCGCAGCGGGGTCACGGCGAGGACGTCGGTGTGTTGGTAGGTGATGTTGTCGCGGTTGTGGGCGTTGCGGGCGATGCCGAGCATGCCGTCCGCGATATCGACAGCCAGAACGTGCGCGTAGTGCTCGGCCAACAAGACGCTGTGCCGGCCGCCGCCACAGCCGAGGTCGATCGCGCGGTCACCGTGGCCGGGCCGGGCCGGCATCTGCGCGGCGATCCAGTCGGAGAACGTCGGGTCCAGCCGATCCCAGAACGCCGTGTATCGCTCGAACTGGTCGGAGTAGGTGTCGTACTCGGTGTTGGTCCGGCCGGCCAGCGGGGCCAGGGCCGGCCGGTCGCTGGGGGGCGTCTGCGTGGGCTGGGTGTAGGGGTCAGGAGACGGGTACTGACTCGTCACGGCAAGCGCTCCTTCGTGAGGACCATCGGGTGGTGAAGGGGCTGCGGGCGGCCGTCGACCCGGGCGGGGCCCTGCCGACGGCCGACGGCCACCCACAGCCGGGGAGGCGAGTCGATCGGCTGCCCCGTGCCGGGACGGGATGGGCGGAACGCCGATGCGACCGCAAACGTCGGATCTGGCAGTCACGACCTGGCCCGTGCATTCGGACACCGTCCACTGTCGGAGGTGCCAGGCACCGGGCGCCGCAAGCCACGAGGGATCACCTCGACTCAGCAGGCTGTGACGCTGCGTAGCCTGCCGACTCGGCGCGCGCTGGAACAAGGAGACCGTCTCCCTGGACCTGGTGTCCTTGACAGGCCAGCCGAGGTGTGGCTAGCGCCGTGGGCGATCCGCCCTGGCTGGTCAGGTTGGCCGAGGGTGGAGCGGCTGGGGTGGCGCCGGCCCCGGCCGCCTGGCCGCTGGCCCGGCGCCGGGGCCCCGGCCGCTGGCGGCCCGCAGGGCCGCCCTTGACCATGTAGAGGGGAGTTCGACACATCGGCGTGTTAGCCGGTCGTCGGGTTGTGGGGATGACATGTCAAGGGGTTATCCGCTACGGTCCTTGGTGTCAGCCGAGCCAGCTAGCCCAGGTAGGTGAACGGTGATGGCGGTGGAGTTCGCACCCCCGCGCTACGTGCAGATGGTGAACGCGATACAGCAGCGGATCGAGGCCGGTACGTACCCGCCGGGGTCGCTGCTGCCGAGTGAGAACCAGTTGATCGCCGAGTTCGGGGTCTCCCGCACGACCGTGACGCGGGCGCTGAACCTGCTGCGGCAGGACGGCTGGATCGACTCACAGCAGGGCAAGGGCACCTTCGTGCGGGGCCGGCCGGCCGATGCGGGCCGGGTCAGGCAGGGTCAGCTACTACTCGACCGGGCCGACTCCGACCCACACACGCGACTGCTGGGTGCCGGGACGGCCCGTCCGCCGGGGCGGGTGACAGAGGTGCTGGGCGTGGGGGAGACGGCCACGGCCACGGCTGTCTACCGGCGGCTGGTGACGGTCGAGCCGGACGGGACGCCGGTCGAGCTGGTCACGGCGTGGTTCCCGCCGGAGGTCGCCAGCGGCACCCTGCTGGGCTTGCCCGACCCCATCGCAGAGGGCATCGGCGAACATCTGCGGGCCCGCAAGCGGCTGCGCGTGGACCACCTGACCCAGCGCGTCTCGGCGCGGCTGCCTGCCGCGGATGAGGCGAAGGCCCTGGACATGCCCCGCCGTACCCCTGTGCTCGGCGTGCTCGTCCTGGCGCACGACGCGGCCGGCGGCCTGGTGCAGGTTGTCGACGCTGTCCTGCCGGGTGACCGGCACGAGCTGGAAGACAGCTACCCGGCGTCCTAGCCATGCGGGCGGCGCCGTCGGGTGACGCGGCGGCTGGCTGAACTGCGACGGCTCTGCGGACGGCGACGCCGGCGGGGTGCTTGCGATGTGCGTCGCGCGGTGACGGCCGTGATGATCGCTGCAATGCCGGTCAGCAAGGCTCCGATAGCGGTGAGCAGAGCCGGGAGGTATTCAGCCCAAACGGGTTCGGGGGACTCGGTCTGACTCGTGTTGTTGCCCGAGGTCAGCACGAGCAAGACAGCAAGTATCAGTAGTGCACCCCAGATGCAGGACAGTGCCACCAGGAGCCGACGATGAGGCGGCCGAGGCTCGACAGGCTGCATACCAATGGTAGCGAGCCGCGTCAGGATTGACATGACGAGAGAGCTTAGGGCGTCCTAGCACCGGGTTCCCGACGCGACCCGACTGCACCGGTTGACATGTCGAGTCGTGGCGCTTAGCGTGGAATCTCCACCCGTTGACATGTCAGACAACTTGACATGTCGAGCGGGGAGGTCGAGAGAGAGTGGAGGTTCGGGTATGCAGCGGATTCCGGTGGATCTGGCGGGGTGTCTGGTGCTGTGCACGGAGGTGCCGGTGCCGAAGGTGCGGGATGGGCGTCAGCAGTCCGACGCGCGCTCGGGTGAGTTGCTGTTCACGGTGGGGGTGTGCGTGATCCAGCAGCGCAGCTCCGACGTGGTGAGCGTGACGGTTCCGGGTGAGCCGGCGGCGGGGTTGGCGCCGGGTAAGCCGGTGGTGGTCGCGGGGTTGGTGGCGGTGCCGTGGGAGCAGTCCGACGGTGGCCGTTCGCGGCACGGGATCGCGTTCCGGGCGGACTCGGTGAAGCCGGCGGCGGCGGGTGGTTCGGGGAAGGCGGCCGGGTGAGGCCGTTGTACGTCGGGCGGCTCCCACACCGGCGGGCCGGCGGCGGCCGGTGGGCGGCGCGGGTGTGGCTGGTCCTGACCGTCGCCCTCGTGGCGTGGGGTCTGGTCGGGCCCCGGGTGGGGCTGCTGGTGCTGGCGGGCGGGGCGCTGTGGCGGCCGCTGGGCGGCCTGTGGTGGCGCGGCGTCCGGCTGGCTGTGGAGCGGGTGGGCGGGCGGGTTGGTGACGTCCTGGCGCTGCTGCACGCGTGGCGGTGGTGGCCGGTGCTCGCCCCGCATGTCGGCCTGGCCACGGTCGATCCGGGTACGACCCGGCAACTGATCCCGGCCCGGGGTGGCCGTACCGGGGCGCTCGTGCTCGACCCGGGTCGGTCGGAGTGGATCGTGGTGCGGTTGGTGTTCCGGCCGACGCCGTGGGGGTTCCAGGCCACGGGCCGGTTGGTGGCCGGGATGGTGCCGGAGGATTTCACTGAACGCACACCGGCGCTGGTGCACGCCTGGTACGTGCACGCGGTGCGGGTGGACTCCCCGGCCCGTGGCTGGGTGCGGCTGACCGCGCTGCGCCGTGACCCCCTGGCCATCCCTGTGCCCGCCCTCCTTGTGCCGGACCCGCCGGACCTGGCGGCGCTGCCGGTCGGGCGGCGGGAGGACGGTCGCGTGTGGACGGTCCGGCTGCTGGGCCGGCACATCCTCATCGCCGGGTCGACCGGTGCGGGGAAGGGGTCGGTGCAGTGGTCGCTGATCCGGGCGCTGTGTCCGCTGCTGGCAAGCGGGGTGGTGCAGGTGTGGACGGCGGATCCGAAGCGGATGGAGTTCCCGGCCGGCCTGCGGCTGTTCGCGCGCTACGCCGCCGACCCGGACGGGATCGTGGCCATGGTGGAGGACGCCGCGCGGGTGCTGGACGCGCGGGCCGGGCGGCTGGCCGGCGTCACCCGCCAGCACACGCCGAGCGCCGGTGACCCACTGCTCGTACTCAACCTCGATGAGATCGCGTACCTGACCGCGTACCTGCCGGATCGCAAGTTGCGGGAGCGGTTCGGGCAGGCGCTGGCGCGGATCCTGACCCAGGGCCGCGCGGTCGGGGTCCTGGTCGTGGCTGCGGTGCAGGACCCGCGTAAGGACGTGCTGACCTGGCGTGGTCTCTTTCCGACCCGGGTCGCGCTGCGGCTGGACGACGAATCGCAGGTCGACATGGTCCTCGGCGACGGCGCACTACAGCGCGGGGCGGCGTGTCAGCTCATCCCGGCCGACGAACGCACCGGCGCCGGTGTGGCCTACGTGGTGGATGAGGGCGTGCCGTGGCCGGTGCGGGTCCGGACCGGGCATGTGACGGATGCTGATATCGCGGAGATGGTCCACCGCTGGCCGGCCGTGACCCCCGCCGGGTAGCTGGGCCTGCCGGGCCGTGTCCCGGCGGCGATCAACCCACCCCCTTGAGTCGTGACAGGCGCGCCCGTGTCGGCGGGCGGGTCACCCCTGCCCAGCCTCGGCCCTGCGGCCGGCTACCGGCGTGCCTGTCACGGCTCCCGAATCCCCTATCAAGGAGCCTGTTTGACCGCTGCCCGTAACCGTTCACCCCGGGTCCGGGGTCTGATCGACCGGGGCCGGCGCCGGTACCCCCGGTGCCCGCTGTACCGGCCCGGTGACGCCCGCTGCTGCGGGCCGACCGAAGTCGAGCTGACCGACCGCTACGGATACGCCCTACGTGGCTGTACCCGTCATGCGGCGCAGGCGTTGCGGGTGGTCCCGGAAACCCGGATCACGTGGACCAGGCGCAACGCGACGGCCGCAGATGTCCAGGCCTGGCTGGACGGCAACCGCCCCCAGACCCGGCAGCAACGATGACCGGCCAGCACCTACGGAGTGGATCGGCTGCCCTTGCCCCGGCAGCACCCACCCGTAGCGGGCTCGTCGGACGGTGCACCCGGCCGGTGGTGCTGGTAGGGCGGACCGACACCATCGACCCGGCAACCGGCGCCGTCGTGGCCACTGTGGACAGTGACCTACTGCCCGGCGGGCGACTGCTCGTCCCGTGCGGGGACCGGCGCGCGGCGGTGTGCCCGTCCTGCGCGAAGGTCTACCAGGCCGACACCTACCAACTCGTCCGTGCCGGGCTGGCCGGCGGCAAAACCGTCCCGGCCACCGTGGCCGCGCATCCGGCGGTGTTCGCCACGCTCACCCCGCCGTCGTTCGGAACCGTCCACGCGCGCCGCACCGACCCCGGCGGGCAACCGCGGGCGTGCCGCCCCCGGCGGACCGGCCCGGTGTGCGAGCACGGCGCGGCGGACTACTGCTGGACCGCGCACCGTCCCGACGATCCGGCGGTCGGGCAGCCGCTGTGCCCGGGCTGCTGGGACTACCCCGGCGCCGCACTGTGGCAGGCACACGCCGGACGGCTGTGGGCGGCGACCGTGTTGGCGGTCCGCCGGCGGCTGGCCCGGCTGGCCGGAATCGCCATCCGGCGCCTGCCCGCGCTGGCCCGGGTGTCCTTCGTCCGGGTCGCGGAGTTCCAACGGCGCGGCCTGATCCACCTGCACACCGTCATCCGCGTCGACGGCCCGTCCGGCCCAGACGATCCGCCGCCGGCGTGGGCCGGTATCGAGCTGCTCACCCAAGCGGTTCAAGCCGCGCATGCGACGGCGGTCGTGGCGACGCCGTACTCCCGGGCGTACGGGGAGCTGGAGGCCCGGTGGGGGCCGCAACTGGACGTGCAACCCATCCCGGCCGACGGGGCCCTACCCGCTGCCGGTGGGCCGGTTGGGCGGCGGGCAGTGGCGGCGTACCTGGCCAAGTACGCGACCAAGTCCACCCACGATGCGGGGATCAGCCTGGGCCGCATCCGCCGGCCGGCCGACCTGGACGCGGCCGGCATCAGCCCGCACGCCCGGCAGCTCGCGCTGACCTGCTGGCGGCTCGGCGCCCTACCCGAGTACCGGCACCTGCGCCTACGCGCCTGGGCGCACGCCCTGGGCTGGCGCGGCCATTCCTCCACTCGCTCCCGCCGGTACTCCACCACGCTGACCGCGCTACGGCAGGCTCGGGCCGAGCATCAGGCGAGTGAACGCGCAGCGTCCCCGGAAGACAGCCGCCCGCAGGGCGTCGACCTTGTTCTTGAGCGGGACTGGCGCTATGTCGGTCGAGCGTTCCCGGTACGGATCGGGGGCATGTCTCCGTGACGGCCCCAGGTGACCAGCCCGTGACGGGTGGGCGGGTGGGCCGGCCCCAGCCGCCGGCTGGGGCCGGCGATGTGCCGTACGGGCAGGGCTGCCGGATGTTGACCCTGGCTCAACTGTGCGAGTGGTTCAACATTACGGAGCGACATGCCCGGAAACTCGTAGAGCGGAATGCAATTCCATACAGGAAGGTCGGTCAATTGCTCCGATTCGCAGAATCAGAGATCGAATCGTGGTCGCAGCCTAAACCGGCTGGTAGGTGCACCGCTCGTTCGGCTGGTCGCAGTCCGGCGGGGCGGATCGTGCTGCCCTGGTCGCTTATGGAATAACAAGAATTCGCGCGTCCGGACGGGCTCGAAATAGCGGACCAAAGCGCTCGATATTAGAGCGCTACCGAGATAGAATTCTCCCAGGGATTTCACAACGGGTGGGGTCCCTGGGAGAACGGGAGTGCGTATGTCCGCAGGAAAGGGCGCGGCGTTGCCCGAAGGTATCAAGCCGAAAATGACGAGGGTCGGCGATACTCGGGTGCACATGTGTAACCGCCATGGCGTCCCGTACTACCGGGTTCGGGTGTGGGACCCGGTGCTGAAAGGCCAGGTCGAGCGCCTGGTGGCCGGGCTGGACGCGGCGAAGGAAGTGCTCGCTGGACGGACCGAAACGAAGCAGTCCCGGCCGGGGCGGCTCCAAGCCGATCGCGTCAAGTTCTCGGCTGTAGCGGCGCGGTACCTGGCGGCGTACAAGGTCCGGCGGGACGGCACACCGCGGCCGAAGTCGTCGTTGGCCAAGGAACGCACGATGCTCAACACGTATCTGCTGCCGGTGCTCGCGAACGCGTGGATCGGTGACCTGGATCTGCCGGACCTGAACGAGACGATCCGGGATCTGGTCTTGCAGAACGGCGCGCCGGCGTCGCCCGGTACCAAGAGCACGGTTGCCGCAGTGCTGCGGCGACTGTTCACCTGGGCCCGGGAGGAGCGGATCATTCCCGCGAATCCGGCGCTGGAGCTGCGTACCGGCTGGGGAGGCTCGGTGCGGCGCCGGGTCGTCATTCCGAGCATCCCGCAGGTAAAGCGGCTGGCCGAAGCTCTCGACTCGCTCAAGGCGGGTCTGGGTGACGTGCCGATCGTTCTCGCGTTCACCGGCCTGCGGTGGGAAGAGGCCGTCGCCGTGCATGCGGCTGACGTGGATATCGCGGCGCAGACGATGCGCATCTACCGGACGGCAAGTGAGTCCGGCGGCCGGCGTGACGTCCGGGAGGACACGAAGACGCGGGCGGGGGAGCGGACGGTGGCGATCCCGGACATCGCCATGCCGGCGGTTCTGCGGCTGCTGGCGCGGGGCGCGTCCGGACGGGACCGGAGCAACGGCAGGCTGTTCGTCCGGCTGATCAACGGCACCCGTGGCGGGTACCTCGGCTACAGCATGTGGCGCCGGTACCTCAAGCGGGCGCACGAGCTGACGGCGAGCCACCAGGACGGCCCGGTCCGCTACACGGCGCACGAGCTGCGGCACGTCTGCGCGTCGCTGCTGATCGCGTCCGGGGCGTCCGACGTCCAGGTGGCGGCGCAGATGGGGCATCGGAAGATCGAGACGACCAAGAACATCTATGGGCACCTGTTCGCGCAGGACCGGCGGGCGATCCTGGCGGCGATGAACGCGGCGGTCACCCGGCTGTCGATCGTGGAGCGGGAAGACCGTGCGGCGGCCTAGCTCTGGAACATGCCCTACAAACTGTAGGGCACTGATCATCTTTGCCCTAGAGATCTGGGGCAGGCTGGCCCGAAACAGGGGGTCTGACCTGGGGTTTTGTGGGTGGGCGCTACTGGGATCGAACCAGTGGCCTCCTCCGTGTCAGGGAGGCGCTCTCCCGCTGAGCTAAGCGCCCGGGTATGGAGTTGTCGGGACAAAGAGGAGCGAAGCGCCCGAGGCGGAGGCGGGAATCGAACCCGCGTACAGGGCTTTGCAGGCCCTTGCCTAAGCCACTCGGCCACTCCGCCGGTGTGCCCCGGTGGCTGACCCGGGCCGACAGGACGCCCGAGGGCGTCTCCGAGCGGACGACGGGATTCGAACCCGCGACCCTCACCTTGGCAAGGTGATGCTCTACCAACTGAGCCACGTCCGCACTGCGTCAGGCGATGAGCCGGCCAACGCGTGGGCGACTTTAACCGATCGGCGTCTGTCGCTTCAAACCAGCATAGCCGCCCCGGCCGGGCCGCCGCGTCCGGGTTCTGCTGCCATGGCAGCATGCTGGTGTCCGGTGAGACCCGCCGGGCGGAGGGAGTCAGCATGCGGCCGTGGACGTCTGACCTCGTCGGCCGGTTCGACGAGGTCACGATCGACAGCCAGGCGCTGCGCGGCAACCCGCTGGGCGACCCGGCGCAGCGTCCGCTGTGGGTGTACCTGCCGCCCGGCTACGACGACTCGGGCGACCGCTACCCGGTGATCTACCTGATCCAGGGCTACACCGGCACGCTGGCGATGTGGGGCAACCGGACCGCGTTCCGGCCGACGGTGCGGGAGCGCATCGACGACCTCTTCGCCGGCGCGGGCGGCGTGCAGCCGGCGCCGCCGGCGCTGGTGGTCGGGGTGGACGCGTGGACGGCGTACGGCGGCAGCCAGTTCGTGGACTCGCCGGGCACCGGCAACTACCACACGTACCTCTGCGAGGACGTTGTCCAGTATGTGGACGCGCACTGGCGGACGATCCCGGAGCGGGACTCGCGGGCGATCACCGGGAAGTCGTCCGGCGGGTTCGGCGCGATGATCACGCCGATGCTCCGGCCGGACCTGTTCGGCGCGTTCGCCAGCCACGCCGGGGACACCCTGTACGAGCACTGCTACCTGCACGAGATCGGCAACGTGGTGCGGGCGCTGCGGGATTCGTACGGCGGCTCGTTCGACGCGTTCTGGCGGGATTTCCGCAGCCGGGTGCCGATGACCAAGGAGACGGACGCCGACCTGGTGATGTTCTACGGCGTCGCGGCCTGTTTCTCGGCCGACCCGGACGGCACCGTCCGGATGCCGTTCGACCTGGAGACCGGGGCGATCATCCCGGCGGTCTGGCAGCGCTGGCTGGACTGGGACCCGGTCCGGATGGTGCCGAACTACGCGGACGCGCTGCGCTCGCAGCGGGCGATCTGGGTGGACGCCGGCCTGCGCGACGATTTCTACCTGGACCTGGGTGCGCAGGCGTTCGTGGCGGAACTGGCCAAGATCGGCGTGACGGACGTGACCTTCGAGCTGTTCGAGGGCACCCACGCCGCGATCGAGTACCGCTACCCGCTGGCCATGCGCTTCCTCGCCGAGCGCCTGGCCCGCTGACCCGGCCGCCCGGCCGGCCGATCCGGCCGCCTGGGCCGCTGGCCCGGCCGCCCGGCCCGCTGACCCGGCTGCCTGGGCGGCTGATCCGGCCGGCTGGCCCGCTGATCCGGCTGCCCGGGCGGCGATCCGGCGGCTCGGCCCGATCCGGCCGGCGGGCCGGGCGCGGCCGGGTGGTGCCTCAGCCGGCCGGGGTTTCGGCCAGGCCGGAGCAGCCGCGGACCCGGTCCCAGGTGGACAGCACCTGCCCGCCGGCCGCGCCGGCGACGGGCTGCGGCACCCCGCGGGCGTCGATGTGCGCGGGGGTGAGGTTGCTGGCGACGACCCGGCGGCCCTGCAGGGTGAGGGTGACGACGCCGGTGTCGTTGGAGAAGGCGTTGTCCCGCCACCAGACGAAGTTGCCCAGGCCGTAACCGACGTAGGTGGTGCCGAGCCAGCCGCCGCCGAGCAGCATGTGGGCGTGCGTGCCGATCACCACGTCGGCCCCGGCCCGGGACAGGATCCCGGCCAACTGGACCTGCGCGGCGACCGGGCACTCCTTGCCCTCCGCGCCCCAGTGCAGGTAGACGACGACCACCTCGGCGCGCTGGCGGGCGGCCCGGACGGAGGCGACCAGCCGGGCGGAGAACGCGGACGCGATGCCCGGGCTGGTGTCGGTGGCGCTCCACGCCGACAGGGTGCGGTCCTGCACCTGGCTGGCGCCGATCACCGCGACCCAGCGGCCGGCGACGATGCCGTACCAGGGGGCGTACGCCTGGGCCGCGCTGGAGCCGATGCCGACGACCGGGAACTTGGTGCTGGCGATCGCGCTGAGCGAGTCCTGCAGGCCGACGGGGCCGTAGTCGACGGCGTGGTTGTTGGCCATGCTGGCGATGTCCACGCCGGCGGCGCGCAGCGCGGCGAACGCGGTCGGTGGGGCCCGGAAGGTGAATTGCTTCGGCTCCGGCGTGCCGCGCTGGGTGATCGCGGTCTCCAGGTTGACCACGGCGAGGTCGGCCTTGGACAGGGTCGCGGAGATCGGGCCGAACGCGGTCGCCGGGTTGGCCAGCAGGGCCGCGGTGCGCTCGGTGAAGTGCACGTCTCCGGCGAACGCCAAGGTGAACCGGGCCGGCCGGCCGGTCTGGCCGGGCGCCGCGGGGGACACCGGCAGCGCGGCCCGCTGGGTGGGCGAGCCGGTCGGGCCGTCGGCGAAGGACGGCCGCAGCGCCGGGTCGATGGTCCGCGATGCGGCGATGACGCCGACCACCGCGATGCCCACCGCCAGCAGCGCGGTCAACGGCCCGAGCAGCCGCCGCGGGCCGGACCGGCGCGCGTGCGCGACGGCGTCCGCGGCGCTCTCCGGGTCACCGGCGTACCGCGCCACCGCTGAAGCGTACGGCCGCAATGGCTGTTTGGGACCGTTTTGCCAGGCGATACCGGGCCGGATGCGCACGGTGACCGTCAACTGCGACCGGCTCGCGCCGCCGGACCCGCCGCTGGACACGGTGCCGGACGTGGTGCCGGACGTGGTGCCGGTGGCCGTCGCCGGGCCGCCGCTGAGCCAGGCCCGGGCGGGCCCCTCACGCGCCTCGACCGGGGAGGCGCCGGCCGGTTGACGGCGGTCGTGGCGATGCTGCCGCGGCTGGTGGCGATCGCGGGCAGATCACCGCTCAGCTGAGCCGCACCGGCCGGGGGCGACCCGCCAGCCGGGGCCGGCGGTCCGAGGTGGACGGTTGGGGCCGCCGTTGGGGCAACCCGTATTTCGGCAGCCACGGACGCCGTCCTAGCAGTGTCAGCAGACGGTCACCGAGTGCTCGCGGGAGTACGGGAGTAGGCGACGTTGCGCCATCGGCAGCCGCCGGCCCGCCGGCCGGCGTGGGCCTAGTTCGGCCAGGTGGACTCATTCCTTGCGCGATCGTGCCAATCAGGCATAACCGGATTGCGCGGTGCGTGACCGGTTCCTAACGTTCGGCTCCGGTCCATTTCGGAGGGAAAATGCGCGACACTGTTGATCTCATATCGTCTGTCCAATCAGGCGGTACGAGTGGGCGTGGCGAGGTACGCGGTGGCTGAGCCGGCCGCGGTACCGGCCGCCCCCGACGTCCCGGCTGCGGCCGGGGCCGGTGGTGCGGAGCGGCGGCGCGACTTCCGGCTGTACTGGCTGGCCGGCGCGGCCGACCTGCTCGGCTCGCACGCATCCGGCCTGGTGCTGCCGCTGCTGGTGCTGGCGCTGGGCGGTAGCCCGCTGACCGCCGGCGTGCTGGGCACTGTCGCCGCGCTCGGCCGGGTCGTGCTGGAGCCGATCGCGGGCGTGTACGCGGACCGCTGGTCCCGGCGGGCGCTGATGATCGGCGCCGCGCTGGTGGCCGGCGCCGCGATGGGAACGGTCGCGATCGGCGTAGCCACCGGCGCCGTCTCGCTGCCGCTGCTGTTCGGCGCCGCGCTGGTCGAAGGGCTGGCCGCGGCGGTCTACGCGGCGGCGGCGGCCGGCGCGATCCGGGCGGTGCTGCCGCTGGCCGAGCCGGAGCGGGCCGTTGGCGCGCTGCGGGCCCGGGAGCAGGGCGCGCAGCTGGTCGGGCCCGGCTTCGGCGGTGCGCTCTACCAGCTCGCCAGCTGGGCGCCGTTCCTCGCCGACGCGCTCTCGTACCTGATCGCGGCCGGCTGCGTGCGGGCGATCGGCGCCGACCTGCGGCCGGAGCGGTCCGAAGTGGACGGTGCGGCGCGGCCCTCGTTCCGGACCGAGTTCGGCGCCGGGCTGCGGTTTGTCTGGGGCCAGCCGCTGCTGCGGTTCGTCGGGCTCTGGGCGGCCGGGGTGAACGTGATCTTCGGCGCGCTCTACTTCCACGTGGTGCTGGTGGCCCGGCTGCGCGGCGCGTCCGCCGTGTCCATCGGGCTGATCCTGACCCTGGCCGGGGCCGCCGGGCTGGTCGGCGCGCTGCTGGCGCCGCGGCTGCTGGCGGTGATCCGGCCCCGGACGCTGGTGATCGCCGCCTCCTGGCTGATGGCCGGGATCGTCGCGCTGCTCGCGCTGACCACCACCACCTGGATGTACGGGCTGCTGCTCGGCCTGGTCTTCGCGGTGAGCCCGGCGCTGAGCATCGTGTTCCAGTCCCGCGCGATCATGCTCACCCCGGACGGCCTGCAGGCCCGGGTGGGCACCGCGCTCGGCACTCTCGGCGAGGGTGCCGGGGTGGCCGCGCCGCTGCTGGCCGGCCTGCTGGTCGGCGCGTTCGCCCCGGCCACGGTGGCGGTGCTGTTCGGTGCGGCGCTGGCCGGGCTGGCCCTGTACGCCACCGCGAACGTCCGGCACCTGCGCCCGACCCCGGCCGAGCTGGCCGCCGCGGCGGCCAACCCGGCGGACGGTCCGGCCGAGCCGGCCGAGCCGGCGGAGGCTCCGGGCGAGCCGGTGCCGGCGGAAGCGGCAGTACGCGGGCCGGCGGCGGGTTGAGCTGATGGACGTCAGCGTGCGGATCTTCTATCCCGAGCTGCCCGCGGTCGCCGAGCTGGTGCCGCACCGGGCCGCCTACATCGGCGACGCGGCCGGCCGCTGCGAGGTGTTCGCCTGGGACACCCGCCGGCAGCAGGCCCGCCAGCTCACCAACCGTCCACAAGGGACCGTCAGCTGCGCGATCGACCCGGCCGGCGCCGAGGTCTGGTGGTTCGACGACGACCTGGCCGGGGTGGGCGACTGGCGGACCCAGCCGTTCGGCGGCGGCGCCGATCGGTTGGCGCTGCCGGGCGTGCCGGCCGGCCGGGCCGCCGGGCTGGCGATGGCCGCCGATGGCACGGTCGCCGCTGGGATCGGCGAGGCCGGCGGGTTGGCCGTCGTCGTCCGCCGGCCCACCGAACCGCCGCGGCGGATATTCCGGACCACCGGCTACGCCACCCTGGTCGACCTCACCCACGACGGCGACGCGCTCGTGCTCGCCACCGAGCCGGCCGCCGCCGACGCGGTGCGGCTGATCGACCCGGCCGGCCGGGAGATCGCAACGCTGTCCGGAGTGGACGGTCCACTGTGGGCACTCGGGTTCGCCCCGGTGCCCGGGCCGCCGGTACTGCTGCTGGCCGTCCAGCGCGACACCGACTACCGCCTCGCCACCTGGACCCAGGCCGGTGGTCTGTCCGATGTGGACTGGTGCGGCTTCGACTCGGAGATCGCGGCCAGCTGGTATCCGGACGGCCGGCGGGTGCTGGTCCGGCAGGACCGGCACGCCCGCAGCCTGCTGCACGAGGTCGACCTGACCGCCGGTACCACCCGACGGGTGCCGACCCCACCGGGCAGCCTGCTGGCCGCCGGGGTGCAGCCGGACGGCGACCTGCAGTACGTCTGGACCGACAGCGCGCACCCGCCGCGGCTGCGCACCGCGTCCGGCCTGCGCCTGCCCGGCCCGGTCGACGTGGCCCAGCCGGGCCGCTGCCAGGACCTCTGGGTGGACGGCCCGGCCGGCCGGGTGCACGCCCTGCTCACCGTGCCCGACCGGCCCGGCCCGTACCCGACCGTCGTGCTGCTGCACGGCGGCCCGTACGAGACGGCCCGGGACGCGTACGACCCGCTGGTGTCGGTGTTCGTCGGCACCGGCTGCGCGGTGGTGCGGCCGAACTACCGCGGCTCGACCGGGTACGGGGCCGCCTGGCGGCAGGCGTCCGCCGACGACGGTGTGGGCCTGACCGCGCTGGCGGACATCGCCGCGGTGCGGGCCGAGCTGATCCGCACCGGGGTGGCGCGTCCGGGCCAGATCGCGGTGTGTGGCGAGTCCTGGGGCGGCTACCTGGCGCTGCTCGCGGCCGGGGTGCAGCCGGAGCTCTGGCAGGCGGTGGCCGCGGTCAGCCCGATCGCCGACTACGCCGCCGCGTTCGCCGCGGCCACCCCGGCGGTGCGCGCGCTGGACCGGCAGCTGTTCGGCGGCACCCCGGACGAGCTGCCGGCGCGGTACGCCGCGTCCTCGCCGATCAGCTACGCCGCGGCGGTGCGGGCCCCGGTGCTGCTGGTCGCCGGCACCGCCGACGAGAAGTGCCCGCCGGCCCAGGTGCAGGCGTACGCCGACGCGCTGGCCGACCACGGCCGGGCGCCGGACCTGGTCTGGGTCGAGACCGGCCACCAGGGGTACGACGCCGCCGGCCGCGCCGAGGTGCTGGGCACCGTGGTGCGCGCGGTCTGCACGGCGCTCGGCGGCAAGCCCGAAACAGCCCCCGCGAGTGCCCTGGCCGGCCGGCCACCGGGCACGCCGGCGGGGGCCAGATGAGTCCCGGGCGCGCGGCGGATCCCGCCCGGGCAACACCTGAACCTGAGGTCGGCCGGACCGGTCGTGCGCACGGCCGGGGACCCGCCTGCGGCCATCTCAGAACAGTCCACAGTGGAGGGAGGTGAACAGAGTGAAGAAGAGCGTCGTGCACAACAACCCGCTTGGCGGTAACCGTGACCAGAGCCGCGCGGTCTCGGTCAGCGTGACCGTGACGGTCCGGTTCTGACGGTCGACGCCAGGCGCTGACCTGGCCTTGGCCTGGTGACGCCAGCCAGTGTCCACAATGGAGGGAGGCTAAGCCATGCGCAAGAGCGTCGTGCACAACAACCCGCTCGGTGGCAACCGCGACCAGAACAGGTCGGTCTCGGTCACCGTGACGGTTCGGGTCAGCTTCTGACCTGAAGTCGGGCGCGGGCGGGGTGGGACCTCTCCACCCCGCCCGTCCCCCCGGCCCCGCAGCACCCAGCGCCATCGTTCCGCCCTACCTGGAAGCAGGAAACCGCTGTGCGAATTCTCCTCGTCAACATGCCGTGGGCACTGATCGACGTGCCGTCGCTGGCGCTGGGAATCCTCCGGCGCTCCGCCCAGGCCGCCGTGCCGGACGCCGAGATCGACGTCATGCACGCCAACCTCGACTACGTCGACTGGGTCACCGAGCGGGGTGACTTCACCGTTCAGGACTACTACTTCTACTCGCTGGAGACGTACTTCCTCGGCGTCGGTGACTGGGTTTTCTCGTCCGCCCTGTACGACGACCCGCAGTGGCGGGTGGCCGAGCTGACCGAGCAGGTGCCGATGTCGGACCGGCACCGGGCCAGCGCGCTGGACCTGCACCGGCGCGCGCCGGAGTTCATCGCCGATATCGCCGCGAAGATCCTTGCGTACCAGCCGGACCTGGTCGGCTTCACCTCCACCTTCCAGCAGAACGTGGCCGCGCTGGCCGCGGCCAGGGCGGTCAAGCAGGCCGCGCCGCACGTGCTCACCGCGTTCGGCGGCGCGAACTGCGATGGCGAGCAGGGCGAGGCGATACACCGCAACTTCCCGTTCGTGGACTTCGTGGTCCGCGGCGAGGGCGAGGCGGCCTTCCCGGACCTGCTGCGCGCGCTGACCGGCGCTGCGCCCGCCACCCCGGTCGGCGGCCCCGGGTCGCTGCGCGGCGTGAACCTGCTGGCGGCCGGCGACCTGCCGCGCGGCGCCGCCCCGCGCGGCGCCGACCCGCGCGACGGCGGCAGCCCGCTGGCCACCGTGCCCGGGCTGTGCTGGCGCCGGCCGGACGGCACCGCGGCGGTGAACCCGATGAACGCCCGCCCGCTGGCCCCGGCCGAGATCGTCGGGCCGGACTACGACGGCTACTTCGAGCGGCTGGAGGCGTCCGCGGCCCGGCACTGGGTGGAGCCGAAGCTGGTCGTCGAGGGCGCCCGGGGCTGCTGGTGGGGGCAGAAGCACCACTGCACGTTCTGTGGCCTGAACGGCTCGCTCATGGAGTTCCGCAGCAAGAGCCCGACCACCTTCCGGGACGAGATCCTCGGCCTGGTGCAGCGGCACCAGGTGCTGGACATGTTCGTGGTCGACAACATCCTGGACATGAACTACGTGACCACGCTGCTGCCGATGATCATCGACTCCGGCTACGACCTGCGGATGCAGTACGAGATCAAGTCCAACATGCGCCGGCAGCAGTTGGACACGCTGTTCGACGCCGGCCTGGTCAACGTCCAGCCCGGGATCGAGAGCCTGAACACCCGGGTCCTGAAGATCATGGACAAGGGCGTCACCGGCTGCCAGAACGTCCGGATGCTGCGGGACTCGGCCAGCGCCGGCATCTCGGTCGCCTGGAACTACCTGTACGGCTTCCCGGGCGAGACGGACGAGGACTACCTGCCGGTGATCGAGCAGCTGCCGGCGCTGTTCCACCTGCCGCCGGTGGACGGGGTGGCCCGGATCGTGATCGAGCGGTTCAGCCCCTACTTCAACCGGCCGGAGCTGGGCTTCGGTGAGCTGCGCCCGGCCGCCCAGTACGGGCTGAACTACGACCTGCCCGAGTCCGAGCTGCTCGACCTGGCCTACCTGTTCGCGGTGCCGCCGCGCGGGGTGGACGAGACCGTCGGGGACCAGCTGCGCGCCGCCGCCGAGCGCTGGCAGCAGGAGTACACCGAGAGCCGGCTCTCGCACACCGACCTGGGCGCGGAGATCGTGCTCGTCAGCCGGCGCCGCGACTTCGACTGGACCGTGCTGCGGCTGACCGATCCCGTGCAGGTGGCCGCGTTCCGGCTGCTCGACCAGCCGCACACGGTGGCGTCGCTGGCCCGCAAGCTGGCCGTGCCGGAGGCAGAGCTGGCCGAGCTGCTCGCCGGCTGGGTGCGGCTGGGCATCGCGTTCACCGAGACCGGGCACTACGTCCAGATCGCGCCGCAGGCCACCAACCACGAACTGCTCCGGATCGCGCCGGCGACCCCGGACGGCGCCGACCCGGCCGAGCCGGACCGGTCGGCCGACGAGGCCGAGCCGGCCCAGTTGGCCGGAGCCGCCGAACTGGCCGGCGCGCCGGCCTGACCGCCAGCCGAGAAACCGCCAGCCGAGAAGGGGAAACGATGACCACGATGCTGGCCGGGCTGCGGCTGCGGCTCTGGCGCGAACACGACGAGGCACTGCTGACCGCGCCCGGGATGGCGATGGGGGAGTGGTCCGCGCCCGGCCTCAACGCGGACCTCGCCGGGGCGGTGGAGCAGCTCTACCGCGACGGCGTCCGCCGGGTCGCGTTCGACCGCCCGGTCGACCTCACCGGCGACCTGGACGCGGCCACCCTGGTGCAGGCCATGGTGCTGCTGGGCGAGCTGACCAGCTGGGCGATCGTGGTCGACTGGGAACTGCTGGTCGGTGCGCACCTGGACGTCTGGCAGCGGCTGAACCACCTGCACCCGCCGCGCCAGCTGCCCGACCATCCGGATGCCGAGGAGGTGCTGGCGGACTGGCGCGGCACGTTCTACCTGTGCAAGTGCATCTACCGGCAGGGCCCCGGGTTCGTCCAGGTGCGGGACCGGCGCAGCGGTTCGCTGGCCCGGTTCACCATCGACGTCCCGGAGTACCTGACCGCGATCGAGACGCTGCTGCCCGGGGCGCCGAGCGCCGCCGTCCCGGCCGAAGTGCTGGCCGAGTTCGTGGCCGAGGGGCTGGCCGGAACGGCCGGCGACCTGGCCTGGTGGCTGCCCTACCGGGTGCGCCGCTGGCCGTACCCTTCCATGATCGTCTAAGGATGGCCCGCTCCGGCTAGTCTGCCGGCATGCACGGAGCGCGGGTGGTGCGGGCACCACGGGGCCCGGAACGGTCGGCACGCAGCTGGGGCGCCGAGGGCGCGCTGCGGATGCTGCACAACAACCTCGACCCGGAGGTCGCCGAACGCCCGGACGACCTGGTCGTCTACGGCGGCTCGGGCCGGGCCGCCCGGGACTGGCGCAGCTTCGACGCGATCGTGGAGTCGCTGCGCACGATGGCGCCGGACGACACGCTGCTGGTGCAGAGCGGCAAGCCGGTCGGCCTGGTCCGCACCCACGAGCAGGCGCCCCGGGTGCTGATCGCGAACTCGCTGCTGGTGCCGCGCTGGGCCACCCCCGAGCACTTCCGCGAGCTGGAGGACGCGGGGCTGACCATGTACGGCCAGATGACCGCCGGCTCCTGGATCTACATCGGCACCCAGGGCATCCTGCAGGGCACGTACGCGACGTTCGCCGAGGTCGCCGCGCAGCACTTCGGCGGGACGCTGGCCGGCACGATCACGCTGACCGCCGGGCTGGGCGGGATGGGTGGCGCGCAGCCACTGGCCATCACCGGCAACGGCGGCGCCGCGCTGTGCGTCGAGGTCGACCCGGCCCGGGCGGAGCGCCGGCTGGCCGGCGGGTTCCTCGACGAGATCGCGGAGTCGCTCGGTGCCGGCGTCGCGCTGGTCGAGGCGGCCCGCCGGGACCGCCGGCCGCTGTCGGTGGCGGTCATCGGCAACGCCGCCGAGACCCACCCCGAGCTGCTCCGGCGCGGCTTCGTCCCGGACGTGGTGACCGACCAGACGTCCGCGCACGACGCGCTGAACGGGTACGTCCCGGCCGGGGTGTCCATGGCCGAGGCCGCCGAACTGCGCCGGGCCAAGCCGGCCGGGTACGTCGAACGGGCGCAGGCGTCGATGGCCACCCACTGCCGGGCGATGCTGGACTTCAAGCGGGCCGGCGCGGTCGTCTTCGACTACGGCAACGGGCTGCGCGGGCAGGCCCAGGACGCCGGCGTGGCCGACGCGTTCGACTACCCGGGCTTCGTCCTGGCCTACATCCGGCCGCTGTTCGCCCGCGGCGCCGGGCCGTTCCGGTGGGCCTGCCTGTCCGGCGACCCGGCCGATCTGGCCGCCACCGACGAGGCGGTGCTGGCCGCGTTCCCGGACGACGACGGGCTGCAGCGCTGGATCCGGTTCGCCCAGGAGCGGGTGCAGGGGCAGGGCCTGCCGGCCCGGATCTGCTGGCTCGGCTACGGCCAGCGCAACGTCGCCGGCACCGCGTTCGACGACCTGGTCGCCCGCGGTGTGCTGACCGCGCCGGTCGCGATCGGCCGCGACCACCTGGACGCGGGATCGGTCGCCTCGCCGGAGCGGGAGACCGAGGGGATGCGCGACGGCTCGGACGCCATCGCCGACTGGCCGATCCTCAACGCGTTGCTGAACACGGCGTCCGGCGGGTCCTGGGTGTCGGTGCACCACGGCGGTGGGGTCGGCATCGGCAAGTCCATCCACGCCGGTGTGGTGGTGGTCGCCGAGGGCACGCCGGCGTCGCGGGAGCGGGTCGAGCGGGTGCTGACCAACGACCCGGGCACCGGCGTGCTGCGGCACGCCGACGCCGGCTACGAAATCGCCCTGGACACCGCCCGCAACGTCGGCATCCGCATCCCGCTCGAACCCGGCACGCACGCCCCGGCCTGGCAACCGTGAACCACGCGGACGGGGAACTGGTCGTCCGCCGGATCGGTCGGCTGGTGACGCAGGCCGGCCCGCCGCTCGACGGGCCGGCGGCGGTGCTGATCCGGTCCGGCCGGGTGGTCTGGGCCGGACCGGAGCGCGACCTGCCCACCGGCCCGGCCCTGCCCGAGCTGGACGCCGGCGGCGGCTGCGTGCTGCCCGGCTTCGTCGACCCGCACACCCACCTGCTCTGGGCCGGCAACCGGCGGGCCGAGTTCCTGGCGCGGCTGGCGGGGGAGCGGTACGACGGCGGCGGCATCGCCAGCACGGTGGCCGCGACGACGGCCGCCGCCGACGCCGAGCTGCTCGGGCTGGCCCGCGGCCGGGTCGCCGCGATGCTCGCCAACGGCACCACCACGGTCGAGATCAAGACCGGCTACGGGCTCGCCCCGGCCGCCGAGCTGCGGCTGCTCGG